>TBL_comb47_HYPODRAFT_10004685_pt1 | contig 15617 bp, 14 predicted proteins | sample TroBogypolimnion_40_FD_10682 | JGI IMG/M metagenome (IMG submission 10682)
TTTCCGAAGACGACTTCATGAGAAAGTCCATGGCCATGGCCATGCAGATAGAGACAAGTCAGTTAAAAGACGTCCTTGAATTCCGGAAGATCCTTGAACCCCAGATTGCAGCCCTGGCCGCACTCCGGATCTCGAAGAAGGAACTCGACGCCCTGAAAATTCTGGTCTGCGATCAACAGTTGCAGACGGCGCAGGGAGATGGCGATCTCGATGCCGCTTTTCATCTACAGCTCTCCCGGTATTCTGGCAACAGTGTTCTTTTTAAGGTAATGACCCTGATCAGCGACATCCTTTCGAAAAGCAGGGCCGACAAATACCAAAGCGAACAGCGCAAGAGCGTATCGATAGCCGGTCACCTGCGGATCATCGAATCACTGGCACAAAAAGATCCCGATGGCGCATTGAACGCCATGCGGATTCACCTGGATCAGGTGGAAGCCATGGTCGGCCTTACGGAATAAAGACGGCTATGCCAGACAGGCAATTGTACGCCTGCATAAAAGTTACTGGAATTTCATGGAAAATTTTATTTCAGTACTCTTTTCAGTGCGGCAAGGATGCTGCTTCTGGGAGACTTTTATAAAAACAAAAGAGGAGAAGATTACGTATTATGAGCATCACGCATTTATTGATACTAGGCTTGGCAGCCATTGCCGGAGGCGCTGTTAACGCCCTGGCAGGAGGCGGGACACTGATCACCTTTCCCGTCCTGACCGCTGTCGGCGTTCCGTTTGTTTCGGCGAATATCACCAATACAGTAGCGCTCTGCCCTGGTTATCTGGGAGCGACCATCGCCCAGATGCGGGATCTTCGGGGCCAATCACTGCGGCTCTGGTTTCTCATCCCCACCAGCATTATCGGAGGAGTCGGAGGCGGAATCCTGCTTCTTCATACCAGTGATCATGTGTTTGCAAAGACTGTCCCCTACCTCATTCTTCTGGCGGTCATCCTGATGGCCCTGCAGGACCAGATTCGGGCCTTTCTGCTACGAAAAACCGGAAAGACGGAAACCTCGCCGTTCCACGAAGCATGGATAATCCTGCCCATCCTTCCCGCCGCAGTGTATGGGGGCTATTTCGGAGCCGGTCTCAGCATCATCACCATTGCCGTGCTCTGCGTAGTAATCAACGACTCGATCATACGTCTCAATGCCCTCAAGCAGATACTGGCCTTCAGCATCAACACCGCAGCCTGCATCTTCTTCCTCTTCTCGGGAAAAATTGTCTGGTCTGCGGCCCTGGTCATGGCTGTATGCGCCCTGGCAGGCGGAGCGCTGGGGGGCTGGATGGCAGGCAAGGTCAAACCTCTGACCTTGCGATATATCGTTATTGGAATAGGAACAATCGTCGCTTTGTACTATTTCATCCACTGATGGTCCCAATGATCGGGAATTATTAAGAAAAAAGTAGCGGTGGCGCCGTACTGCACCGCTACCTTTTCGCCAGACTCAATCCCGTCTCCAGATTAACGGTCAGAGGGACGATGAGCGGCAAGGCAGACTCCATGGTCCGCCTGATAACGGTTCCGGTTTTTTCCACCTGCTCCGGCGGCACCTCAAAGACCAGCTCATCATGGATCTGCAACAGGAGTCTGGCATCCAGATGTTCCCGCTCAAGCGCCGGAACCACCGCAAGCATCGCCAGCTTGATGATATCCGCCGCAGTGCCCTGAATGGGCGTATTGAGGGCAATCCTTTCGGCAAATTCACGGCTGTTTTTATTTTTTGAGTTGATATCAGGAAGATCCCGGCGTCGATTGAGCAGAGTGGTGACAAAACCCTGCTTACGCGCCAGTTCTACAATCTCATTCATAAAGGCCTTGACCCCGCTATAGAGACGAAAATAGCGGTCAATGAAGGTATGGGCCTCCTTTCTGCCGATTCCCAGCTGCTCGGACAGGCCGAAACTGCTCATGCCATAGACGATGCCGAAGTTGATGCTCTTGGCGACCCGCCGCATCTCAGAGGTAATCAGCAGCGGCGAAACGGAAAATATTTCCGCTGCCGTGCGGGCGTGGATATCATCGCCCCTGCTGAAGGCCTCGACCAGAACCGGATCGCGGGAATAATGTGCCAGAACCCGCAGATCGATCTGGGAATAATCCGCCGACAAGAAGACATGACCATCTGAAGGAATAAACGCCCCCCGGATGCGGTTGCCATCTTCCGACCGGATGGGGATATTCTGCAGATTGGGATTGCTGCTCGACAGTCTCCCTGTCGCCGTAACAGTTTGATTATATGATGTATAAATCCTCCCTGTCTGTTTATCCATCAGGCTTGTCAATTTCTCAACATAGGTCGACTGCAGCTTGGAAAGCGTCCTGAAATCGATAATCCTGGCAGGCAGATCATGTCTGAGGGCCAGCTTTTCCAGCACTTTTATATCGGTGGAATACCCGATTTTGGTCTTTCTGCCGAAGGGCAGCCGCATTTCATCAAAAAGAATCCGACCCAACTGTTTGGGAGACTGAATATTGAATTCCGATCCCGCAAGCTGATAGATCTCCTGTTCCAGCAGGAGCAGTTTTTCAGAAAACTCAACGGACAATCGCGACAGAACAGCCGGATCAATCCTGATCCCGATGGATTCCATATCGGCAAGCAGGGGGACAAGAGGCATTTCCACATCGGTGAATAAAGAGGAAAGGCCGAGTTCCTGCAACCGGGGAGCAAACGCATTCCAGAGCATGAGCGCCCCGTGAACATCCTCGCAACTGTAGCTGCAGGCCTTTTCGAGAGTGACATAGGCGAAGGCATCCTCTCGCTTGTCTCCGTCCACAACCTCGGCAAAGGATGTCATCCGCAGGCCGAACTCCAGGCATAGGTCGTCCAGTTTCAACGACCTCCTTGTCGGATCCAGGAGGTAGGCTCCAATCATCGTATCGCACAGAGGACCAAGGAGCCGAATACCGCAATTATTCAGGATAACGGCATAGTCATATTTGATGTTATGGCCGAGTTTGGGGAGAGCCGGTGACTCCAGAAAAGGGCGCAGCACCTCTGCTACACGGGAAAGATTCAATTGCCCGTCAGCCTTGTTTCCGTTCTCCAGGCAATGCCCAAGGGGAATGTACCAGCTCTTATCAAGGGAGGAACAGACGGAAATCCCCACCAGTTTCGCCCTCCGGGTATCCAGAGATGTGGTCTCGGTATCGATGACCAGAATTGACGCCTCCGCCAGTTCCCTCAGGAGTTCTATCAAATCGCCTTCAGTCTGCACCCGATGAAAGCCTGCCGCAGAAACAGGCAGAGCGGCATCGGCCGGCTCCGCATCACGAATCAACCGTGTGAACTCCAATTCCTTATAGAGGAGCTGAAGCCGCTGATCATCGGGCGGCTGCAGACAGTAATCGTCAAGAGCGCACGGGATATCGACATCCGTCTTCAAGCTGATAAGCTGCCTGGAAAGATGGGCGGCATCCCGGCTCGCCTCAAGTCGCTCTTTCACCTTCGAAGCCTTCATTTTCTCAAGACCTGCATACACGCCATCCAGGGAACCGTGTTCATTGATCAGCTTTTCCGCAGTCTTGGGACCAATGCCCGCAACGCCTGGAACATTGTCCGAACTGTCTCCGATCAAGGCAAAACAGTCAAGCAGCTGGTTGGGACCGACATTATATTTTTTGAGGACCGCTTCCGCATCATAGACCCTGTCCCGCATGGGATCCCACATGGTGATCCTGTCATTGACCAGTTGCAGAAGGTCCTTGTCGCTGGAAACAATGATTATCCGGTATCCTTGTCCGGCAAGCGCCAAGGCAGCGGTGGCGATGATATCATCGGCTTCGACCCCGGATTTTTCAAACGACGGGATATTGCAGGCCGCGACAAACCTCTTGATGTAGGGTATCTGCACGGAAAGATCTTCAGGCATGGAGGGTCTGTTGGCCTTATACTCCGGATACATCGCATGCCTGAAAACCGGCCCGCGGCTGTCAAAGGCCACCGCCACGCAGGCAGGATTTTTTTCCCTCAAAAGACGATGGACGATATTCACAAACCCGTATATTGCATGGGTGGGCAGTCCACTGCTGTTGGAAAGTGGGGTTATTGCGTGATAGGCCCGGTATATATACGCGCTTCCGTCGATAAGATAAATTTCTTCGTTCACAGCGGCTCACTCCCCTCGAAGATCTCTCATAATTCTGATGCATTCGTGCCCAATACATCTTTGTGCACCTTTGACTTTCGCCACCATACAGGCTTTTCCGGTATAAATCATGCTTGAATGTGCTCGATAAAAAAAACCCTGCGCGATCACCTGCGCAGGGTTCCTGGAAACTATTATACAATATCTTTACAGGGGGTACCTTATTTCGCCATTCTCACCCATGATGCCTGAGGACCCTTATCTCCGATTGTTTCACCGTACATGACATCGTCGCCCTCCATCAGATCCTCAATATTTATATTTTTTAATGCATTTTCATGAAAATAAATTTCTCTCTGATCGGCGGCCGTTATGAACCCGTAGGACTCCAACGGTGATATCTTTCTGATTATTCCGTACTTATCCTCACCGCCTTCCTGTTCGGCAATCTTCTGGTCTTTCCGTTTTTTTCTCAGAATCTCCTTCAACTGTAAAGAGAGAACATCAAATGCTTCTACCAGTAAAGGCCGGACATTCTCTCCCTTTCTGGTTACGACAACGGTATCATTCGGTACCGATGCAATCACCTTGATCTCAAACCCTCCTTCCTTATGATGGGAAGTTGCCTCAATGGTTACCCGCAGATGAAGAACAAAATTCGCATAATGGCGAACAATTTTCTCTTTCTCCTCTTCGATCTTTGTCTGCCAACCTTTCCGCAATTCAATATTTCGGGCTTCGATCTTCAATTCCATAGATTTCCTCCGGTTTTTGTTCGGCAATCACAATTATACAACTCTTATTCCTCTGTGAGGCAAACACCTATTCACTGTGTCCTGGCCGCAGATCCTGTAATTCGGGCATCACGAGTCAGTATGGGCCATAAAGGGTGCCGAACATTCCCTTTGCTTTCATTATATTCCTAAGCACCTGATAATCAAGAGTCATCCTGATTTTTTAGGAAGGCCGAAGAATGACTATTTTTCTTTCCTGAAAACTGGATTCCTGGTAAAAATCGACAAATCAGCACCTTACTGTAAGCAACTGCCTGCGCATGTTCCTTGTCCAAAAGTACCGGAGACCTATAAACTTCAAGATGCAGAAAACAATCGGTGTCATTCTTCTCAACCTGGGCGGTCCCGAGACGCTGTCCGACGTTAAGCCTTTTCTTTATAATCTTTTCTCTGACCGGGATATTATCAAACTAGGCCCGGCCCTGCTGCAGAGGCCTTTGGCCTGGCTCATCGCCAGAAGGAGGGCGCCAAAAAGCAGAGCGGCATACGCCCGGATAGGAGGAGGCTCACCTCTCACCCGTATTACCGGACAACAGGCTCAGGCACTGCAGGATATCCTGGCTCCTGAGGGCGATTTCAAGGTGGTGACGGCCATGCGATACTGGCGTCCGAGGGCTGACAAGGCGCTGAAGGATCTGACAAGGCAGGGAGTAACCGACATTATTGCCCTTCCCCTCTATCCGCACTACTCCTGCGCAACAACGGGATCGTCGCTCACTGACCTGAGGGCCACCATGGCCAGTACGGGCGCGGTCCTTCCTCTGCATGAGATTCCTTCGTGGCAGGCCCCCCCGGCCTATATCGCCTGCCTGACCGAACGCATACAGCGGGGCCTCGAACAATTTTCAGGAGAAAACGTCCAGATCGTTTACAGCGCCCACAGCCTGCCGGCCTCGCTGATCGAACAGGGCGATCCGTATCTGACCCATCTTTGTGAAACCATTAAAGGCATAGAGTCACAGACCGGCAAGACCGGCCTGCTCTGCTTCCAAAGCAGAAGCGGTCCCGTGCGCTGGCTGTCTCCCTCTACTCCGGAGACGATCCGGAAACTGGCTGGATCGGGATGCAAAAATATCCTCATGGTCCCCATTAGCTTTGTATCGGATCATATTGAGACTCTGTACGAGATCAATCTCCTCTACCGGCAGATGGCAAGCGATCTCGGAATCCGTTTAGTGGCCTCGGAATCCTTGAACTCGGACCCTGCATTCATCAAATGCCTGAAGGATCTTGTTCTACAAAAGACAATGGAAATCAACAGTTTCCAGGTTCCCGCCCAACACGCGGCACCGTGAAGAATTTACAGACCAACGGGAAGCTGTACTTTCGGGAACAGCAAAGAAAGGATTTGGGGAGAGTACCTTTTCGAAATATTCCAGCGGGTATTCCAAAAGAGCTATTATTCGTTGGCGCTCGTGGTCTGAAACCGTCGCATTCTGATATTCATCAGGATGCCCATCCCCAAAAGCGTTGTGAGTAAAGACGATCCTCCATATGAAAAGAGCGGCAAGGGGATACCGACAACAGGGAGAAACCCAAGGATCATCATCAGATTAATAACCGCCTGCCAGAAAATCAGCATGACAATACCATAGGCCAGCAGCATGCCGAATCGATCACGCGCTCCCATGGCGACGTTCAAGCCCCACATAAGCATAAAGAAGTAAATAGAGAGGAAAAAGACGCTGCCGACGAATCCCCACTCCTCTCCCCAGACCGAGAAGGCGAAATCGGTATGCCGTTCAGGGAGAAAATGAAGATGGCCCTGGGTCCCCTTCATGTATCCTTTGCCGAACATCTCGCCGCTGCCCACGGCGATCTTCGACTGCAGAATCTGATATCCATGTCCCATGGGATCGTTTTCCGGATTGAAAAAAGTCTCAATCCGCTGTTTCTGATAGGGCTTTAAAAAACGAGCCCAGCCGAATGCCCCGACCGCAGCAGCAATGCCGCTTAAAATGGCATAGGTGGAAAAACGTATTTTCACAAAGACTGTCATGGATACGAAAATGACGCCCAGCATCAGAGCAGTGCCCAGATCAGGCTGCATCATGATGAGAACGAAGGGAATGGCTGTCAGGAGAATCGGTATCCCGAGATCCTTCAGCGTATACCCGTCAATGACCTCATTTCTTGAATAATAGCTGGCCAATGTAATAACAAGCATCAGCTTGGCCGGTTCAGAAGGCTGGAGTTTCAAAAAGCCCAGATTGATCCATCGTTGCGCGCCCCCCGCGCTTTTGCCCAGGAAAAAAGCCACTATCAAAAGGAGAAGAATCAGCACATACATGGGATAATTCCATGAATGAAGCTCCTGATAATCAAAACTTATCAAAAAAATAAACCCGCTGAACCCGATCAGCAGCAGATAGCACTGCTTGAGATACAGGGGCATCACCAATGGTTTTGGCGGATAGGTGGCGCTGTAGAGGCTGAAGAAGGCCATGCCGCATACCAGCAGCAACAACAGCAGCAGGACCCAGTCAAAATTGGCAAACAGCCTTCTGTCTAAACGAATCATGAGAGATCACCTCCGGCTTGCAATGAAAAGTAGATTTTCATCAAGGCCTTACCACAGTTCCAGGGACCGTTGGAACCGCTGGTACGGGTAGTATCGCAGCGGGTTTGACATTTTTCCGGTCTTCCTTCTCTTTGGCAATCGCCTGCAGCCTGGTTTCAAAATATTTCATTAACACGGCCTTGGCCACCGGCGCCGCTTCCGACCCGCCGTGCAGCCCATGTTCGACGAGAACGGTCACCGCTATTTCCGGATCCTCTGCCGGCGCAAAACATGTAAACCAGGCATGATCGCGGTATTTATAGGGAATTTCCTCATCCTTCATCCCCTTGTACTGGGCAAGTTTTACGACCTGAGCCGATCCGGTTTTGCCCGCAACGGTGATCCCGTCAATCTTGGCTGCCCGTGCAGTTCCGTGATCACTGTTGACGACTCCTGTCAACCCTTCGCGGATAATGGCCAGATTTCTCCCCATCCCCGTCAATTCTCTGATCAGTTTGGGATGAAACTGATCGGTGGATTTACCATCTGACTCGTGAACGGATTCAACGATCTGAGGAAGAAAGACCTTCCCGCCGTTGGCAACCGTTGCCGTCATCATATTGATCTGCATAGGTGTGGCAAGGTCATATCCCTGGCCAATTGCCACGGAAACAGTCTCCCCGTCCTGCCATTTCTGTTTATACTGCTTTAATTTCCACTGCCGTGTCGGGATAATACCATTTTTCTCATGTTCCATCTCAACGCCTGTTTTCTGCCCAAGCCCAAGCATATGGGCATAGTCAGCCAGCGTGTCGACTCCCACTTTTATCCCGACCTGATAGAAAAACACGTCGCAGGATTCGGTCAGAGCCCTGCGGACATCCACAGCTCCATGTCCTGAATGCCTCCAGCACATGTAGACCCGGTTTCCAAACTGGAAATGCCCCGGACAATTGAAGATGGTGGATTCGGTTATCGCCCCGGTCGCCAAACCGGCCAAGGCAGTCACCATTTTGTATGTCGAACCAGGAGGGTATTGCCCCTGGATGACCTTATTGATCAACGGATGCTTCGGATTGTCCAAAAGAGCATTCCAGTTTTCAGTGGAAATGCCGCCGGTAAAATCGTCGAGATGAATTTTGGGAGCGGAAACAGCGACCAGGACCCGGCCGGTCTTGACCTCCGTTGCCACAACCGCACCCGCCTTCTCGTCCTGATCCATCATGGCCTCGGCCGTCTGCTGCAGATCCACATCCAGCGTGAGCCGGATTTCCTTTCCAGGGGTCGGATCTTCGCTCTTCAGGAGTTTCTGTTCAAATCCCCTGGCATTGACCTCCGACGAGTTGCTCCCCTTCTGCCCGCGCAGGTCATCTTCCCGCAGTTTTTCAAGGCCCATCTTCCCTATAAGATCCTCTCCCGTATATTTTTCCGGGTCGGCCTCGGCAAGCTCCTTTTTATTAATTATCCCTAGATATCCTATGAGATGGGATGCCAGGTCCCCATAATGGTAGATTCGAACCGGGACGACCTCAATCCGAATCCCGGAGAAATCCTGATTATGATTTTCCAGATAGGCCAGGGTATCCCAAGGGATATCCTCTTTCAAGATAATGGGTATGTGAGGAGCGGACCCGGCAGCATCGCGGATACGCTTCCAGAGATCGGAGGTGTCTTCATGCAGGACCCCGGCCAGCCTCTTCAAAACATCCTCAAGATTCTGTGAATCCTCGCGGATCAAAACAACATTGAAGGAAGGACGGTTCGTGACGATTTCCTTACCATTCCGATCTATAATATGCCCTCTGGGAGCAGCAACCTGCCGGATCCTGACACGGTTATTAAAGGCCAGATCCTTATAATCGTCGCCATGGTCGATCTGCAGAAACCAGAGCCTGGCGATGATCAATGCCGTAAAGATCATCACGATGACGGAAACGACAACGAGCCGCCGTTTGAGCATGTCGAGGGCGTCGTCGTCCCGCTCCGGGATCTCTTCAATTTCTTTAAAGATTTTTCTGGCCATTCTTATCCTCTTCCCCGGAATCTGTTCCCGGTTTGCTTCCGCATTATCCGGGGACTCAGGCGCTTTTTACGAAGATACTCAAAAAGACTGTTATAGAGGAGAAAGCACGGAATTGTCGCCATAATCAGGATTGTTGCAATCAGTACCACCCGGCCCCAGGACCACTCCGGGATGGTATCCGGCATGGTCAGGGAATAAATTGAGTATAAAGCCATCTGCACGAGGAAATAACTGATCCCCACCAATGGAACCTGATATGCCGTCTCTTTCATCGGACTGTTTTCCGAAAGAATTTTCAGACTGATAAAGACCAGGAAATACTGCAGCGGAAACGTGCCGAGATAGACGCCGGATACGACATCCATTATCCAGCCAAAAAAAATCACCAGAAAGAGTCCGCGAAACCAATCAAAACGATAGGCTATAAATGCGACCAGGATGTAAATGAGATCAGGACGACCGAACCATGCCGGCAGGAATTGCAACAAGGTTGACTGGATGACAATCAGCAGAACACCCAATGCAAGAAAGCAGAGAATCAACATGAAATCATTTTACCGATCACCTGGAAGGCCCATCTCTTTTTCGACCTTCTGCTTTTCAGAGAGAAGAATAAAAACGACTTCCAGCATCTGGAAATCGACTTCTGGCTTAACCTCGATTTCCAGGAACATTCCCCGCTGTTCTTTATTCACTGCCGAGACAGTACCCAGGGGAATACCGGTCTGAAACAACCCACCAATGCCTGCGGTAACAATGGTATCCCCTACTTCAACATCAACATTCTTCAGGACATATTGGAGAATAAACCCATTTTCTCCCGCACCTTTCAATATCCCACGGATACGATTCTTCTGCACCATGGCATCAATGGCACTGCTCGGAGCATTCGCCAGAAGGATTTTGGAATAATTGGCCGATACCTGGATAACCTGACCGACGACTCCACGATCAGTACGGGCAACCATGCCGACCACAACCCCATCATTTTCTCCCCTGTCGACTATTATCGTCTTGAACCAGTACCCGGGGTCCTTGCCAACCACCCTTGCCGTGAGAGAGGGGAAATTCTGCTGCTTTTTAAATTCCAGCTGATCCTGCAAATGGAGATAGGTGGAATAGGCTTCGCGATACTCATCGACCTGTTCCCTGTACTTATCCAACATGAGCTTTAACTGCCTGTTTTCCTTATGAACATCCCACAAGGAAATATAATTGTCAGTCAATTGACGGCCGGAAAAGCCAATCCTGGAAAAAACGCTCTGCACCGGCCCCACCATCTCCATGGTGAGTTGATGAAGAGGCCCGAACTTCCCGCCGACAGTTGCCGCGACCAACACCAGTGAAAAGATAAGCAATACTCCAAAGAGGAGAAGCAGTCTCACCGGGGCTGACTTTCCCCGTCCCTTTCTGTCGTTTGCTTTTTTTCTCACGACGTAATAGTCTCAGTTTCGGGAAAATAATGGATTACCCGGCAAAGCAAATAATGCAGACCCGCATTTTTCCACATATCCCAGCAGAAATACATCAATCTATGGTGACTTCTCTGAGGATATCCAAGTTATCGAGGGCCTTTCCTGATCCAAGAACGACTGATGAAAGGGGATCATCGGCAACGATAATCGGCATTCCAGTAGCTTCTTTAAGGCATTTATCGAGGTTTTTAAGAAGGGCTCCGCCACCGGTCAGGACGATCCCCTGATCGACGATATCCGCAGCCAGTTCAGGAGGCGTCAACTCCAATGCCACTCTGACAGCCTCGACTATGGTATCGATCTGTTCGGCAATGGCTGACTGAATCTCATCGGCTGAAATCCGGAGTGTCTTCGGAACCCCGGAAACCAGATCGCGGCCTTTGATATCCATAGTCTCGTACGGCTCCACCGGCAAGACGTTTCCAATGGTTGTTTTGATCAGTTCAGCGGTGCGTTCGCCAATCGCCAGATTGTGTTTACGTTTTATGTATTGAAGAATAGCCTCATCCATCTTGTCTCCCGCGACTCTGACCGATTTGGCGTAGACAATCCCTGCAAGGGATATTACAGCAACCTCCGTTGTACCGCCGCCTACATCAATGATCATATTGGCGGTCGGTTCGGTGATGGGAAGATTGGCGCCGATGGCGGCTGCCATGGGCTCTTCGATGAGATAGACTTCCCGGGCTCCGGCCGATTCGGCAGACTCCCTGACCGCCCTCTTTTCAACCTGTGTTATCCCCGAAGGAACGGATATCATTATCCGGGGATGAACCAGCGTTCGTCTATTATGGACTTTGTTGATGAAATACCGCAGCATTGCCTCAGTCACTTCAAAATCGGCGATGACACCATCTTTGATTGGCCTGATGGCTGTGATGTTCCCTGGAGTCTTGCCCAGCATCTGCTTCGCCTCCTGGCCAACGGCCAGAACCTTGCTTCCTCTCCCGTCCTGCCTGACTGCGACCACGGAAGGCTCACGCAATACAATCCCCTTCCCTTTGACATAGAGGACAGTATTCGCCGTTCCTAAATCTATTGCCAAGTCGTTCGAAAGCCAGCCGAATAAAAAATTAAAAGGTGAAAACATTAGGCAACCTCAATATCGAAGACACATTACAGTGTTATTGTTATTGTTCTTTCACAGCACTTCCAGCCAATTCCGAAATGTTCCCTGCAGAACAACTCATTTCATAAACTTGACTCAAGATTTCAATAGTACCAAAGCTCCGGTACATTGGCAACAAATATGCCTGTACTGTTTTTAATTCTCTTAAATTTTATTGACACCTCAAAGGATCCCTGGTAAACATTGTGACGTTTTTCGACAATGGGAATTTAGGGGTTATAGCTCAGCTGGGAGAGCGCTTGACTGGCAGTCAAGAGGTCGTCGGTTCGATCCCGACTAGCTCCACCAATTATATCGAGCACTTACTTCATGTTGAGGTAAGTGCTTTTTTATTTTATGCATACTTTGTCCCGCTCCTGTCCTGACTTTTTATTTTCTAAGAATACAAATGTAGCGCGTCGCGAGGTTTGAAACTGTTTGTCGCAAGGTTTGACACCAAGTTTGCAAGGTTAGTAAGGCCGGGGCAGGATATCAATTCTGCCCCGGCCTTTTCGTTTTTTAATACCCTTTAAACATAGTTTGAAATGAGCAGTTCGGTACGGACCTTCGCCCTGGATCCAGGAGCAGCACTCATGGAGTATTTCAGGGTGGTTTGCTCGATTGTGAAGGCTTTGAAGATGTCCCGGATTTCCGGGGTGTCGTTGATGGTCATCAGGAATTTGCCTTTGAGATTTTGCAGCAGTTCTTTCAGATCAAGGAAGTCCTGCCGGGTGAAATCGTACTTGTATCCGGGGATATTCCAGTAGGGCGGATCCAGGAAGAAGAAGGAATGTGGCCTATCGTAGCGGGGGATCAGGTCGCGGAAGTCCTTGCACTCAATGACGGCATGGGCAAGCCTGCGCCAGGATTCCTCAAGGGTGATCTCCAAAGAGAGCAGGTTGAGCCTGGGTTTGCGTGTTGTGCTGGTCCCGAAGGTCTGGCCGGTGATATGGCCGCCGAAGGCAGATTTCTGCAGATAGAGGTATCGGGCTGCTCGCTGGATATCGGTTAGGGACTCTGGGTTGATCTCTTTTTCACGCTCGAACTCGGTCCGCGAAACCAATGTGAACTTGAACTGCCGGTACAGCTCTTCGGGATGATGCTTGATCGCGCGGTACAGGGTAGTCAGGTCTTTATCCAGGTCATTGATGATTTCCACAGGCGAAGGATCCTTGGCAAAGAAGACGCTGGCCCCGCCTGCGAAAACCTCAATATAGCAGGTATGCTCAGGGATTTTATTGATGATGGTTTTTGCGAGCCGTGATTTTCCTCCGAAATAGGGGATGAATCCTTTCATTTTTTTCCTTTGAATTTGCCGGTCCATCTGCTAAACCTCCCCCGTGCTCCAAAGCATCGGGACTTACGCAGGTGAACCCTGTCGGCCTCCTTCCGTGGGCTTACACGGCTGAGTGGTTGGGGGATGCTCTAACATCCCCGTCCCGTCCTGCATATTGCCGGTTGACCGGCGTCGCTGACAGCTACGATTTCATCTTTTCAAATGACCGCATCCCGCCAAGGCCCAGCATACCCAGGAGCAAGGGCATCATGGTTGCCATATCCATCTGCGGAAATTGCAGCGGATGACCGGCCAGGGCCGCCGCCCATTCGGCCAGCGGGCCGATCACGAACTGGATGGCAAAGCCGCTGCCGCAAACCCAGCCGACAAAGGGCCGCCAGCCGGAAGCGAACGGGCTGGGGTTGGCGGCCTCCATCTTGTTGATCTCCAGCTGTCCGCTGATGATCTCCAGCTCTCCTGATTGCTGGAGCTTTAAAAGTTCGAGCCTGGCCGCGTCGGCCTGGGCCGGATCCGGCCAGAGTTTATCGATTATTTTGCCGCCGATATCAAGCGCGGCGGTGATGGGATCAAAAGACATCATGCGCTCCTTTTCTTAGATTGTTTGCCACCCGCCTGGCCCAGCCTTTGCCAAAGGTCTGCCAGGTGGAAAGCCCGGTATAAAATTCCAGCCGGGAGGCGTTGAAGAGGATGACGGTTTCGCGCAGATCAGCAGCCAAAGAGGCCGCAAGGGTTGCCGGACAGATGCAGGATCTCGCCGTCTTTGATTGAGCCGGTAGAGAGCGCTTTTATCATCCCCATGCGCAGGTTGATCTGATAGTCCTCCTCCGCCTCATAGGCGGTAAGATCGGTTTTATCCTTTACCTCGCAGGTCGTGAGATCGACCAGGTCGATCGGCACCCATTTATCGTATATGGCGGTGACGGTTGTGCTGTATGCCCCGATGCCAGCCTTCAATTCCTGGGCCTTGCCCATGAAAAAAGCGGCTAAAATCCGGGGATCGTAGCGATTGAGTGAAAGCGAAACGGTGGAACTGGTGACCGTCTCCTCGATAATTTCTATTCCTTTGATGATCGATTGCAGGGTGTTCTGCTGCTGTTCCAGCTGTAATGTGGATGAATTCATATCTGCCTCCTTAATGGTGGTTTGCCGGGGTTCTCGGTACCGTCACCCGGCGGTAATTATCTGAACGTGCATCTCCGGCAGGCCATATACAGCCGGATGGTTGCGGGGTTTCCGGGCATCCTGATGGTCTGCGCCCGCTTGAAATTGTCGATGCATCGGGACGGCTCGATCTGGCCCAGGACCGGGCAATTCACCTTGCCGTCGGCCCCGTAGATGGCCATGACCTTCTGCTCGATCCTCTCCGTGCTGGCCTGGTATTTGCTGCGCAGGACCAGGGACAGGGTGGCGGAAGAAATATCGAGCTCGCGGATCACTACCTGCGAGCCCTTTTGATCGACATGCTTTTGCAGTATTCTCAGCCAGTCAGTCATCGGTTTTCTCCTTTATCACAGGCCGCACAGGCCCCGGATCCTTGATCAGCAGATAGACCTTTTGGCGGCCGTCTTTGCCGATCACCCGTATGTAGCCGTCCCGCTCCAGTAGCTTGGTGTAATCTTCGGCGCTGGCTATGCTTGTGGATGCCAGCCTTTGAAGATCTGCACGGGTAAATCTCCGCCTGGAGCGAATCAGATGCCAGATCCGGTCGCGCACCGTGCGCTTCTTCGGCCTTTTTGGGGTTATCCCGGCCAGGGGCTTGGAGAGGATCTTCCATGCCGGGTTTCTCAGCTCGGGACCGAACTGGCGATACCCTTTCATCTCCCGGTTATCCTCAATCTCTTCGAGGTAGCCTTCGCGAACAAGACGGTCCATAACCCTCAATACCGGCTTACGCGGCCGATCCGCGCCGGTCGTGACCTGGGTGAGGGTGACAGTCTGTTTTTGGTATCCCGAAATGAATTGAATTACAGGTTCCAGTACCGTCATGGTTTCACCTGTCGATAAAGGATTTCAGGTGGGCGGCGGTGACCTCTTCCAGCTTATTCCGCTTTCCCAGCTGCTCTGCCCTGGCGAACCAGGTTGTGGTTGTCCGCAGCTTTCCCTGGCCGGTCTGGGTGATGTACTGCAGGGCGCAATCCGTCAGTTTCACCGAACAGATCGACTCGGCCAGACCTCGGATTTCTTCAACATCGAACAGCTCAAACCGGATAATGGAGGTGAAGCGGTCATAGAGATGCCGGATGTTCCGCAGATTCTTTTCCGCGTTTTCCATGCCCAGCATGATAATTGGGGTATTGGTCATGTCGTTGAGATCCCTCAATACCTCGAC
>TBL_comb47_HYPODRAFT_10004686_pt1 | contig 15616 bp, 17 predicted proteins | sample TroBogypolimnion_40_FD_10682 | JGI IMG/M metagenome (IMG submission 10682)
AAGGAACATGTTGATTCGTTTGGCAGCCGAATTATTTAAGGGATCAGAAATGTGTTTTTGAGTTCGATTTAAATGTTCAACTTCGAAGAATATTTTCTTAAAATCTGAGATGCTTTTTTGCATAGAATTGGCTTCGATATTTTTCGAAAAAACAGTTTCCAATCCACCATGATTATTGTATAGGTGTTGCAATCCATTTATAAAAGTGATTAAATCCTTACTATTAAAGGTTCGATGAACAAAATTTTCTAATTTTTCCAAATGATACTCTTGATGATTCATGACAAAATCATAAGGAGAGTTCCCCATTAAATCCATCATTTTTTTGGAGTTGTTAATAATCATTTTTCGGTTGCCCCATGCAATGGTAGCCGAAAGAAAGCCAGCAATCTCAATGTCTTCTTTTAAGGAGAAGCTATGTGGAATTTGAATGGGGTCGCTTTCAATGAAATTGGGATTGTTGTATGATTCTACTTTCTCATCGAGGAAAGATTTTAATTCGGATTTATTCATTTGGCGAAAGCTTTTTAGAATAGAATCCATCTTTAATATTGTTGGTTCTCAATTGTGGAATGTAATGGAAATTGGTTTTGAAATAGTTTATTTGCTGCCTATTTACACAAGGCAATTTTCCATCACCATTCGTCCAAAAATAGGAGTTTTTATCGGGTGAATTGTATTCTAGATTTCCAATTTTTATTGTATAAAAATTCGTTTTTAGTTTAGAATTTTGATAAGGGAAAATGATTTCATTGGTAGTAAATTGGCTGTTGTCCATGATTAATTTGTTATGCGTGAGCATAGAGTATTTAATCGGTAAAAATAAGAGTACCATTACTAAAATTGTACTTCCAAATAGAAGGATTGTGATAAATTGTTTGTTCTTTACAATACAAGCCATGATAAAAAAACCAAAGAACAAAATGAAATGAATGAAAAAACGAAATTGAGGAGAAGTTATCAATAAAATAAATAGTTGGAAGACCATAATTCCATATAAATACCAAAATGATTTTTTGGGATAGAATTTATAAATAAAGAAGGGGCATACAATCACTAAGATTACGCTCACCACATTAAATAGTGCATTTATTTTATTTATAGTAAGCCATTTAATTAGGATTTGGAAATAAGATAAGGAGTGGAATTCTGCCTTAGTTAGAAAAAATCCATAAAGTTTTGTTTCGTCAAAGAAGAAGGATATAAGCTCTTTGGGTACACCAAAATCGTACATTCTGAAGCTCAAAAATTGAGTAGGATAGAAGGGATACCCCGATATTATTATGTTTTTTGTCACGAATAAACCAAAAATAAGCAAAGCAAAAGTAAAGCTCGTAAATAATTTTTGTTTTAATATTTTAAAATTTTGAAGTAAAAAAATAAAGGGTAAAACCAACAATGCAATGGCGGTTGGTTTTATATAAAGTATGAATAAAGATAAAATTAGGATGCTATTGAATTTTTGAACAGGCGCATTTTTGAAATTTTCTAAGAAGTAAAAGAAAACGATAAACGAAATTACATACACCGGTAAATCGGGTGAAGGTGCACTTATGAATTGAAATAATAGCACATTGGATAAAGGTAATAAGCCTACAATTAAATAGGATTTGTTTTGATTATCAAAATAGGAATTCAATTTAAAAATAGCAAATATATTTCCTAGAAGAAGACAGAATCCACTTAAATCATTAAAGTTTTTATAAAGAAATGAAAAATTAAAAATTGCTTGTGTAATATGCCATCCACTAGTTTGCCCGAAGAAAATATGAAGATTGGCCAATCCTTTTACGAATCCATATTCGTTAATCCATTTGATGGTTTGAACATAATAGGATTCGTTGTCAATTACATAAGGCACAGCAGCACATTGTGCAATAATTAAGAAGGTTGTCAAATACAAATAGAATTGTAAACCAATTGATAATTGCTTGAATTGCGTGATGAAATAGTTGTAAACTTCAAGAATTGGTTTTTTAAATTTAAAAAATAAAAAACCATTAATGAGTAATAGAACAAGGTGAAATTCGATATTAATTCTACCGAAAATTGCCCAAATACTTCCAAAAATTGTTGCTATAAACAATCCTAAAATGGAAGTAACCGCAAAGTTTTTGTTTTTTAAGCTAATCATTTTATCCAAACCAAAACCGAGATTGATTGTGGTGAAGAGAATATATATCCAGGATAAAAGTATTAGTAGCATTTGATGGTTATTTTGAAATCATTCCATCAACCATGACTAACTTTCGATCAGCCATGTTCGCCAATTCTTCATTGTGAGTAACAATGACAAAGGTTTGCCCAAATTCATCTCGAAGTTGAAAGAATAATTGGTGTAAATTTTCTGCGGAAGCGGTATCTAAATTTCCAGAAGGTTCATCTGCAAAAATAACAGCAGGTTTATTGATTAAGGCTCTTGCCACGGCAACACGTTGTTGTTCACCGCCTGAAAGTTCATTGGGTTTATGATTGATTCTGTTAGAAAGTCCTAAATAGTCTAACAAGCGTTTGGCTTCGATTTCAGTTGTTTTTTTTTCTTTTCCACCAATGAAAGCAGGAATACAAACATTTTCCAATGCGGTGAATTCGGGTAATAACTGATGAAATTGGAAAATAAATCCCAAATGTTCATTTCGAAATTTTGATAAAGTTTTATCCTTCATTTTTAGAATATCCTCTCCATTTATTAGTAATGAGGAACCTGCAGTAGTTGCAGGTTTATCTAAAGTTCCTAAAATTTGTAATAGCGTTGTTTTTCCTGCACCAGAAGCTCCAACAATAGAGACAATTTCGCCTTTTTCAATATGTAAATCTACGCCTTTTAAAACATGTAGTTGGTCGTAGTATTTATGAATGTCTTTAGCTCGAATCATGGCAAACGTTTTTACAAAGAAACAAAGAAATCATTGATTATTAAATGAACTATAGCTTTTATTTATTCACTTGTAAATTATTAATATCATCAAGTTTGTTATTTTGTTTAACAATTAATCTATTTTTGTTGAACAAAATAAATATAAAAACATGAATACTATTATCGGAAAAGAGATTTACGAATTAATTGGAGATAATCATCAAATGACATCTGCCGATACACCTTTAAGACCAGATGCTTTTGATAAATCAGATTTAGAAAAGATGTCAACTATTGAGGCCCATTTTCATAAAATCATGGAAGAAATGGGACTCGATATGACCGATGATAGTTTGCGTGGAACGCCTCATAGGGTGGCTAAAATGTTTATTCAAGAAATATTTTCAGGATTGAATCCAGCAAATAAACCCAAAATATCAGTTTTCGAAAATAGTTATAATTACGATAAAATGTTGGTTGAAGCCAATATTAGTTTCAATTCTACCTGTGAGCATCATTTTTTACCAATTGTTGGGAAAGCACATATTGGTTATGTTTCAAGTGGAAAAGTAATTGGATTGTCAAAATTGAATCGAATTGTAGATTACTATTCGCGTCGTCCACAGGTTCAAGAGCGATTGATTATGCAAATTTTCAACGAATTAAAAACGGTTCTAGCTACTGAAAATGTTATTGTTGTAATGGAAGCAACCCATTTGTGCGTGTCAAGTCGAGGAATTAAAGATGAGTCAAGTTTTACTTCCACAATTCAATATGGAGGTATTTTTAATGAAAAAGAGAATAGAAATGATTTTTTTAATTTGATTAATCCCACTAAATAATTACAAAATAGGTTTTCTAATAATTGGAAAGAATGTTTTCCAGATTAAATTATCTTAATACGTCTAATTTGACTCTATGTTTTTTAAATATATACTAAAGTGATGTTCTAAAAATGGAAAGGTTGTTTATAGTAATAGGTCAGTAGTTATTATAAAATAAACAAAATGACCTAGAAAGTAAATATTAGAATTGTATTTTATTTTTCGAAGAATTTGGCAATAAAACTTAATTTCAAAAATCGAAGTATTTTTTTTTCAAAAGCCCAAAAGAATTTAAACTGTCCAAATAAAAATCCAATTGCAACTAAGAGTATTTGATAAATAGGGAAAATTACCAAAGTGTATATTGAGATATAAATTAAAATATGCTGAGTTTCTTTTGATATTCCTAGCCTGTGTAAAATAGGTTTACATAGTAGTGCAGAAGAAGAACCAGTAATGGCAAAAACTAAAATAATGACAATAAATTGCCAATTAGAGTTGATGTTCCAACGTTTTTTTAAATTGCCCATTGTATAAAAATATGGTAACAAATTTAATTAAAATTGGCATAGGACATATGAAGATTAGATGATTTATTTGTTGTAAAAAAGCTCAAAAAATAAAAAAGTCTCTATTTAAATTATTTTAAATAGGGACTTTTTATTATTCGTTAGGAAATTAACCTTTTAAAATTCCTATTATTTGCTCTGCTAATTCAGTACCGATTCTATCTTGTGCTTCCAAAGTTGCAGCACCAATATGTGGAGTTAATGAAATTCTTGGATGCATTAATATTTGAATTTCTGGAGTTGGTTCATTTTCAAATACATCTAATCCTGCAAATAAAATTTTATCGCTTTCTAAGGCTTCAACTAAAGCCACTTCATTGATAACTCCTCCTCGGGCACAATTTATAATTCCAACATTATCTTTCATTTGACCAATTTCCTCCGAGTCGATGACGTAGCCGTCCTGAGCAGGTACATGTAAAGTGATAAAATCAGAATGTTTGAATAAATCTTCTAATGGTTCTGTAATGATATCAACATTGATAAATTGTCCATTATAGAAATCAACTTTAATTTCGGCTTTACCAACAAATTTATCCGCAGCAATTACTTTCATTCCAAGTCCAAGTGCCATTTTTGCAACTGCTTGACCAATTCTTCCAAATCCAATAATTCCTAAAGTTTTACCACGAAGTTCGATTCCATTGGCGTACGCTTTTTTTAAACCTTCAAAGTTAGTATCTCCTTCAAGTGGCATATTTCTGTTGGAATCTTGTAAAAAACGAACTCCAGTAAATAAATGGGCAAAAACTAATTCTGCTACACTTTCGGAAGATGATGCTGGCGTATTGATGACATGTTTACCTTTGGAACGAGCATAATCGACATCAATGTTGTCCATTCCAACACCTCCGCGACCAATAACTTTTAATCCTGGACAGGCATCAATAATATCTTGACGAACTTTTGTTGCACTTCTTACTAAAAGCACAGACACATCATTATTGTTGATAAAATTGGCAACTTGTTCTTGTGCAACTTTTGTAGTGATTACTTCAAAACCACCTTTTTCTAATGCTTTAATTCCGCTTTTAGATATACCGTCGTTGGCTAATACTTTCATTTTGTAATTATTATATTTTTAAACAATTTCTGCTTTTTGTTTGTTAACTACTTCTTCTAATTCTTTCATTACATCTACTAAAACTTGAACACTTTCTAATGGTAGCGCATTATACATAGAAGCTCTGTAACCTCCAACAGATCTATGTCCTGGTAATCCAGAAATTCCAGCTTCTTTCCACATTTTATCAAAAACAGGAGCATGTCTTTCATCATTTAATAAGAAAGTAGCATTCATGATACTTCGGTCTTCAATAGCAGCAGTTCCTTTAAATAATGGGTTTCTATCAATTTCGTTATACAATAAATTTGCTTTTGCAGTATTGATTTTCTCAATAGTTTCAATTCCGCCAAGATTTTTTAGCCATTGTAATGTTAATAATGAAGCATATATAGGGAAAACAGGAGGGGTGTTGTACATACTTTCTGCTTTAATATGTTTTTCATAATCTAGCATACTCGGTATAGTTCTTCCTGATTTTCCAAGAATTTCTTCTTTTACAATTACTAAAGTAGTTCCTGCGGGTCCCATATTTTTTTGAGCTCCGGCATAAATTAAATCAAATTTTGAAAAATCTAATGTTCTTGAAAAAATATCAGAACTCATATCACAAACCACAGGAACATTTGTTTCTGGAAATGATTTCATTTGAGTTCCGAAGATTGTATTATTACTAGTGCAATGAAAATAACTGGCATCAGTTGGAATTGAATAACCTTTTGGAATATGATTGTAATTTTGTTCTTTTGAAGAATCAACAATTATAGTTTCACCAAAATGCTTGGCTTCTTTAATGGCATTATTGGCCCAAGTTCCAGTATCTAGATAAGCAGCTTTTCCGTCCTTTTTCATTAAATTGTATGGAACCATAAGAAATTCTAGACTAGCTCCACCAGCTAAAAATAAAGCTTGGTATCCTTTCCCTTCCAAGCCTAAAAGTTCTAAAACCAAAGCACGAGCTTCCTCCATTACTGCAACGAAATCTTTGCTTCTATGGGATATTTCAAGAATGGATAAATCAGAATTGTTAAAATTTAAAATGGCTTGTGCTGATTTTTCGAATACTTCTTGAGGTAGAATGCATGGTCCTGCGCTGTAATTGTGTTTTTTCATGATTTTATTGCCTAAAAATTAAGCTGCAAATTTCGTTAATAGGTATTTAATACCTGATTAGGATTTGGTAGTAAATGAGTTAGGTTATTAACGAAATCGTTATAGTTTATAATAAATTATGAGAATTATTAATGGTTTTTTAATTATTAGGAAAACCCTAATTGCAAGTTTATGAAATTAATTGATAATTACTTTTTTAATCAACGTTTGGTTGTTTGAACTTAATTTTAAGAAGTAAAATCCTTGTGGAATATTGTCTAGAATATAGGAATTATTGTTAAAAACAGGTTTCTTGCTATCCACTATTAATTGTCCATTGACAGTAATTAATGAAATAGAATCAATAGAGATTGGGGTTTCGATATTGATTTTATGTTCGTTAGATGGATTTGGATAAATAACAATATTGGCTAATTCTAATGTATTGATAGAAAGATTAGTGCAAGCTGTAGTCCAAATTTGACAAGCATATTCAGGATGATCAATGAATGGATTTCTATTTCCTTGAATGGCATAAATAGCATTATTTCGATCTATTTCTTTTTGACTGACAGGATCTTGATTGTTCCAAATCAGTAACATATTCAAAAACCAAGGTTCAAACACATTGTCATTACTACCATCTAAAACAGTATCTCCATTTGGATCCAGTGTTTGCCAGCTACCAATTAAGTTTTCATAACAAGTTGCCATATAAAAATAATTTCGGGCTATATCTCCTTTAAACTCATCTGCTGGTTCAAAAACTTGAAAATTGTAAGGATAATTTGGAGTAACACAATTTCCTATTTTACTACCATTTCCAGATGTAAAAGTTGGATTTCCAACCATTCCGTAAGCAAAATTTCCTCTAAGACCATTTACTTTTTTATCTGAAGGCATAACAATAAAGGCATCAGAATACATTGGAGGAGTACTTGAAAACCAACTTTGAGGAAAGGTATGTTCTCTATTGTATTTTTGACATTCAACACTTCCACCAGTACCATCGTCTTGATTACCACCTGTTGTTGCTGCAGTTCCAAAAATAAAATTGCAATTAGAATAGATGTCCCAAACTTTTCCATCAGTTCTTACATCAGAAGTATAGTATAGATTCCATAATCCAGGAGAATAAGTTAACGTCGTGTGAGGGCTTATTTTATTATATAATTGCGTTTTTAAAGCAAATCCAGATCCTATAGCTGTATCATAGTAACCTGCAGGAATTTGTGAAAATCCTATTGTTAAATATAAAAAGGAGAGTAGGTTGACTATTTTTTTCATTTCTTTTTAGTGTTTACGCTCTAATAATGCCATGTAAAATCCGTCAAATCCCGATTCAGACGCAAGTACTTTAGAATCTTTGATGAAAGTAAAACTCTTTCCAATTTCAGTTGTCAAGAATTTTTTTATTTGTTCTTGATTTTCAGATGGTAAAACGGAACAAGTTGCATATACTAATTTTCCACCAGGTTTAACTATTTTAGAATAGTTTTCTAAAACTTCTGCCTGAACTTTTCTTATGTTATCAATGAATTCAGGTTGTAATTTCCATTTAGCATCGGGGTTTCTTTTTAAAACCCCCAATCCACTACAAGGTGCATCAATTAAAACTCTATCTGCTTTTTCATGAAGTTTTTTGATTACTTTAGTAGTGTCAATTATTCGGTATTCTATATTGAAAGCCCCATTTCTTTTGGCTCTAAGTTTTAATTGTTTTAATTTACTTTCATACAAATCCATTGCAATTAATTGCCCTTTGTTTTGCATTAAAGAAGCCATATGCAACGTTTTTCCTCCAGCACCAGCACAAGTATCAACAACTCTCATTCCTGGCTGAACATCAAGAAATGCTGCGACCAATTGTGATGAAGCATCTTGAACTTCAAATAGACCTTGCTTAAAAGCATCAGTTAAAAAAACATTAGCTCTTTCTTTAAGGACTAATGCATCAGGTTGATTTGGTAAAAAATCTGTTTCAATGTTTAAATCCATTAAAATAGAACGTAATTTTTCTTTAGTAGTATTTAAGGTATTTACTCTAAGAATAACTTGAGCTTGTTTGTTTTGAGCTGCAATTTCTTTAGTCCAAAGTTCTTCGCCAAGTTCGTTTATCCCAATCTCATCCATCCAGTCTGGAATAGATTCACGCATTTTTCTAATTTTTGATAATTCATCAAAACGACCTTTAATTTTTCGTTCGGGTGTCCCTTCTAATTGTCTCCAATCAGGTATAGTATAACCACGTAAAACCGTCCAAACAGCAAACATTCTCCATAAATCTTCACGATTGTAGGGTTCTTTTACTTCTGCAATTTCTGCATATAGACGTTTCCAACGAACAATTTCGTAAATAGTTTCGGCAACAAATTTTCGGTCAGAACTTCCCCAACGTTTATCTTTCTTCAAGGCTCTTGCAACAACTTTATCAGCATATTCACCTTCGTTGAAAATAGCGTTAAGTGAATCGATAGTAGTATAAACTAAATTTCGGTGTAATCTCATGGTGTTAAAAAAAATCAGTCTGCAAAGGTATTCCTTTTTTATAGAAAGAAAAGAAGTATTCTTTAAAACCTGATGGGAATAAGAATACTTCTCCTCTTTTTTAAAGCTTATTAGATAATAATACTAGTGTTTGATTAAAAAATGTTTTAGCGACTTCATAAAAAAGGCATCGAATATTTTCGATGCCTTTATGTTTTATTTAGATTATAGATTTATCTTCTTCCTCCACCTGAACTTCGACCTCCGCCTCCGCCATTACCACCAGAACTATGTCCTCCGCCTCCGCTATATCCTCCACCACTGGAGCTTCTTGGAGAGGAACCTCCGCTATAACTTCCACCACCTCCATTATTTCTTGGGGCAGAATAGCTATTGTTTTGTGTGGCTCTGTTACCTTGGTAACTACCCTGATTATTGTTGTAACGTGGTGCAGAATTTGAAGTATAGCTTGTGTTTCCTTGAGAATAGCCACCTCTAGAGGTTTGATTAACTGAATTGTTTCTAGGTGAATTCATATTATTTCTAGTATTTTCACTAGAATTTCCTCTTGCATTATTATAATTTCTTCCAGATTGATTATAAGCTACATCATGTCTTGGTCTTGATTGTTCTAAATCATGTCTGTTTCCTATTCCAGCATTCCTTGAAGCAAATGAACGATTTGGATATTGTCTTTCATAATAGTTTCCTCTTCTACCATAATAATTGTTGTACGCAGACTCACATCTTCTATAGTTAGCATAATTATAGTGGTTATTGTAATTTATGAATAATCCAATATTATGTCTGTATCTAAATAATGGAAATGGATTCCACGCATAATAGTAACTTGGATAGTAACCCCAATACCAAGAAGAATAGTAAGGTCTATAAAATGGTGACCAAAACCAATTGAAAATTACTGGAGCATAAGCATATTCTGGTTCATAAATGTAATTATTTCCATATAAATAAGTGTCTCCGACAACTTGCACGTGAACTTGATTTGTAGGGTCTTTTTGTACTTCAACAGTTGCTACATCTTGATATTGATTTTGACCTAAAACAGCCTGGATAATAACTAAATGAGTATTGGTTTCTGTTTTTTCGGTAGATTCTATAACACGTAAATAATCAACTTGATTATCGTTATTAAGATCTAAATTAGAAATTTGTGCTTTTGGATCGTTAAGTCTTTGTTCAAAATCGGCTAAATCTTTAGACTCACCAAATATAGAGGCTACAGCTTTGAGGTCGAGGTTATCACTAATATCAGAACTCATAGCATTTACTGTTGTTCTGTCTTGTGCTGATAAAGTTGCAAATAGCAAACTCATCAGCGAAGTAAGAAATATTTTAGTTTTCATAATAATTTGTATTATTGGTTTTTAATAACAATTAATTCAATAATTCAATATCTATGCCAAGAAATAATTGATAATGATTATTAAGATTTTTTTAAGTTGTATTTTAGCATCATCCTTATGTGCGAAGTTATGAAAAAAAAATTGATGTTATTGATTTTCTCTATTTTATTATTTTCTTGTAAACCCATTCAGGTTTCAGAACGTAAGTTTTTTACCAATGTTAAAATTGATACACTATTAAGAGAAAAAATTAGTATTAGGTCAATAACGGTTTCATCTGATAAAGTTTGGTATGGTGCCGATAAAAATAGAGTTGGATTTGTAAGCCTAATAGATGATAATAAGTTTGAAAGGACAATCAATAAAGATTCCTTGAAATTAGAATTTAGAAGCATTGCTCAAACCATTAATTCTATTTTTATATTGAATGTTGGAAATCCTGCTTTTTTGTATAAGTTTTCTAAAAATATAAATGAAAAAAGTATAGTGTATGAAGAGCATAATGATAAAGTGTTTTACGATAGTTTGCAATTTTGGAATGATAAAGAAGGAATTGCAATTGGTGATCCGATTGAAAATTGTTTGTCACTACTAATTACACATGATGGAGGTTTAACTTGGACTAAAATTCAGTGTGATAAGCTTCCTAAAGTAGTAGAAGGGGAAGCTGCTTTTGCAGCAAGCAATACCAATATTGTAATTAGAGAAAACTCAACTTGGATTGTTTCAGGGGGAAAGAAATCAAGAGTTTTTTATTCACCAAATAAAGGAAATTCATGGAACGTTTATGATACACCTATAATTCAAGGAGAAGCAATGACAGGAATTTTTACTGCTGATTTTTATAATGATAAAATCGGATTTATAGCTGGAGGTAATTATGAAAAACAAAGTCAAAATTTTCAAAATAAAGCACTAACAATAGACGGAGGAAAAACATGGAAATTAGTTGGAGAGAATGTAGGGTTTGGTTATGCCTCTTGTGTTCAATTTGTGCCAAATAGCAGTGGTGAACAAATAGTTTCAGTTGGAACGAGCGGTTTGTTTTATTCAAAAGATAAAGGAACTACCTGGAAACAATTAAGTTCAGATAATTCCTTATTTACGATTCGATTTATCGATAATAAAACTGCAATTGCTGCAGGTAAAGACAAAATAATTAGAATAATTTTTTTCTAAAAATTAACGTCCAATTTTTTTATCACGATATTGTTGTAATAATTTTTTACTAAATTCTTCTTCTGCTTTTTTAAGTTTTAGAATTTTAGTAGCAGGAAGTACACCTTTTAAATTAGCAACAAATTTCTTTTTCAATTGATATAATTCATCTTCGGTATTTTCCATCTGAGATAAGACGGCAGAGGCATCTTTTTCTGATAATTTATCAATTGAATTATTTTCTGATCTACCAAAATAAGCTTTTAGTTTTTGCTTTCTAATTTCTTGTTGTTTGCCTTCAAAAGCATTAAATAAAGGCCAAAATTTTGCGGCTTCATCTGGAGTTAAATTTAGTTGGTTAGTTATGAAAGCCACTTTTAAAGATTTTATTTGTTCTTTTTTTTCTCTAAATCGTTCTCTCAAAGGCCCATCTTGTGCAAAAGTTGCAATGGAAATAAAGAAATAAGCAATAGTTAGGAATTTATAATTTTTCATTTTATTTAGTTTTGGGTTGTAATGTATTGTTCAATTTCACTATTATTGGAAAGAACATCTTCAAGAGCTTCCTTTTCTATTGGGGCATTTACATTTTTTAGTTTTTCAATATCTTCTTGATCTAATAAATTAACAACATCATCATCTGATAAAGAGGTATGATTTACTAAAAAACTTTCTACTTCATTAGAGGTTGTTTCTTGTTCTTTATTTTGTATCTGATAAACTATAGGAACAGCTAAACTAATTACTAAAACTGCTGCTACAGAATATAACCAACGTTTATTTCTAGAATAAAATGTGATTATCTTTGTCTCTTCTTTAGGTAGTTTTTGTAATACTCTTTCAGAAAAATCATCAAAATAATTATCAGGAATTGTAAAACCTGAAATTATTTTTTTGTTTGTATCTAATTCAAATTTTTTCATATCTATATGACATTATTTGCTTTAAAAGGTTTAATCTGTATTCATAAATTCTTCAATTTTTTTCACTGCGTGATGATATGAAGCTTTTAATGCTCCAACTGATGTTCCTAGAATCTCTGACATGTTTTCATATTTAATTTCTTCGAAATATTTCATTTTGAAAACTAATTGTTGTTTTTCAGGTAATTGAGTTATAGCTTTTTGAAGTTTTGACTGAATTTCATTTCCGTCAAAATAAACATCCGATTGTAAATTTTCTACAATTTTTGTTTGCATGGCCTCACTTGTTGTACCGTTGCGCTTGGCTTTATTGTTAATAAAAGTTATAGCTTCATTAGTTGCGATCCGATACATCCATGAGAATAGTTTACTATCACCTTTGAAATTTTTTAAATGTTGAAATACTTTAATAAATGTATTTTGCAATACATCATCAGTGTCGTCATGATTTAAAACAATATTTCGAATGTGATTATACAAAGGTTTTTGATAGGTACGCAAGAGTTTTTGAAACGCAATATTTTGCGTTTTCGGGTCTAAAAGTTCTTTTATAAAATCCTTTTCTTCTTGCAATGCGCAAAATTTAACTATAGGAATAAAGATAATAGAAAAGGTTTAATCTGAACTTGTTTCAGATTCTTTTTTATGATTTTTTTAGGGAATGGACGTCTCTTTAGGTTTAGTCGACGAAACTTTGGTAGAATCAGTTGGTTTGCGGTTTACAGGCTTTGGCAAAGCTTTAGGATAAACTGGAATATAAATTTCTGTAATCCATTTTGAAGGGCTATTACCATCGTTTCTGCCTCTAACATACACTTCAATCACTTGACCAGATCTATTGCGTTCAAGATGATTGTCAGAAATATAATCAAATGCCTTTTTCCAAGCTGTTTGGGTATGTGAATAATCTCCAATTAAGGTTGTTTTTAAGGAGGTATAATTTGCTAGGTTACTAGATTGAATATCACTGCCAGGCATTATGTGGATAGAATCTCTTACAGGCATGCATACTGAAAAGCCTATATCATCATTAGCTCTGTCGTATTTATGATAAATAATAAAAGGTTTGCCAGAAATAATAATCTTGTTTTTTTTAAAGAAGTGTTCCATTCTAGGCACTAGAATCTTGATATATCTATCTACTTCTTTTTGTTTGCAATGTATAAATTGTTTTAAATAAAATCCACCAGGACGATTTACAATTCCATTTACTTTTATGTTGTAAGTATTGATTTCATGATCTAAGGTTTTGTTCAAATTTTCTAAACTTTTTTCATAAGAATCACCAACAACTGAGTTTATGCCTCCCTTAAAAAAAGCCATTACTTTAGATTTAAAATCTAATTTACCCTTGCTTCTCCAAGTAACTTTAGTACCACCGGTGGTGTCTTTGAATTTCCAATAAATAGTAGATTGTTCTCCATTTTGAATCATTTTTTGAACAATACTATCATTATCTTTTACAAAGAAGGTTTTTAAATTTCCTGTTCCATTATTGCTAATCCATGAGCATGAAGCTCCTATACCCATAGTAAGTTGCGGATAATTGAATTTAATTGATTCGTCATTTTTAATCCAAGAAGCAAAAGTCTCCCAATTTCTAAAATCATTAATATAATTAAACACAACAGCCCTAGGGTTTTTAATTACTTTACCTCTAGTTACGTCATAATTTGCTTTTTGTGTAGAAATAAATACTGTCAACCCTATGAAGATAAGGAATAGTAAAAGAAATATATATTTTATGATTCTCATTAGAAGTTAAAAATTGCGACGTAAATATATTAAAATAAATCTACCGTTGAACGATTAGAAATCTAGATATTATATTGCAATGAAGTTAATAAAAAATATATTTTAGTGTTTGATTAATGTCTGAAAAATATTTTTATTAAAAAAAGAATGATTATGAATCCGAAAAAGCCTAATAATATTTTATAATTCCCTTTATAAAATTGATTGTGTAATGCTTTATCTTTTCCATAAGCATATATCATTGCAATTATAAAAGCAACAAAAAACAATCCTGCAAATATCAATTGACCACTTGTAAACATATTGTATATTTTTTCAACAAAATTAAACAATTGAATTCATAATTTGTATTTTGGCTTTCTAATTAATTTAAAATGCAAGATAAACTTAACGCAGTAAAAGAATTTCATACCGCTTTCAAAATTGGATTTAGTGATACTTTGAAAGCTAGTTTGGGCGAAAATAAAAATCTACTTCGCTTTAATTTAATGAAAGAAGAAAACGAAGAATATCTGGAAGCTGCTCAAAATGATGATATTGTTGAAATTGCAGATGCCTTGGGCGATATGCTCTATATTTTGTGTGGAACAATAATAGAACACGGATTACAACATAAAATAGAAGATGTATTTAATGAAATTCAAAGAAGCAACATGAGTAAACTAGGAGAAGATGGGCAGCCTATTTATAGAGAAGACGGAAAAGTTATGAAGGGGCCAAATTACTTCAAGCCCAATTTCGAAGAGATTTTAAAGTAGGTTACAAGATCTTTTGCATAAAGACACTGTGTAGCCAACGGTCAAACTTGAATCCAGAGTCTTTTATTGTGCCTGCAATTTCAAACCCAAATTTCTTGTGAAATTCAATACTGCTTTGGTTTTCAGCATCGATAACGCCAATCATAGTATGTAGTTTTTGCAATTTTGCTAATTTGATTAAGTTTTCAAGAATCAATTTACCAATGCCTTTTCCAATATAATTAGGATGTGCATATACTGAATGTTCAACTGTAAACTTATAGGCTTCTCGAAATCGAAATTCACTATAATAACCAAACCCAACTAAAGTTTCATTATCAATAGCTACAATTATTGGAAATCCTTTTTTTAGTTTTTCTTCAAAAATGGCAATCTGATTTTCTAAAGTCCGAGGTTTATAATCATATAAGGCGGTTGAGTTTAGAATGTTGTAATTGATAATATCTAAAATTGCTAATGCATCTTCAATTTGATAGAGTCTGATTTCCATAGTAAGAGAATTGACCTCAAAAATAATAAATCTTATTCAACCTCTTGAATTTTATTTGCAACTTTGTAACTTTGTACTTCTAAAATAAATGTAAGACAAAGCACTACTTTGTTTCCAGTAGATAAAATGATATACCCAAAAATACCTTTAGCACAATCCATAATAGAAATACTTCGTGCTAAAGGAATAACCAATATAGTTATTTCTCCCGGTTCTAGAAATGCACCTTTAACTATTGGGCTTGCTAGTAATCCTGATTTTAAATGTTATAGT
>TBL_comb47_HYPODRAFT_10004687_pt1 | contig 15615 bp, 11 predicted proteins | sample TroBogypolimnion_40_FD_10682 | JGI IMG/M metagenome (IMG submission 10682)
ATCCGTGCCAGCGGCGGCCATAGCCTGGCGCTGTGCGCCGATGGCACGCTAGCCGCCTGGGGTTGGAACAACAGCGGCCAGTTGGGTCTAGCGGGTGTCACGCAGAGCACCCTGCCCGTGGCTGTCAACATGGCGGGCGCGACTCTAACACAAATCGCCGTCGGCGGCAGTCACAGCCTGGCGCTCTACGCCGACGGCACGCTGGCGGCCTGGGGCGACAACGCCTATGGCCAGTTGGGCAACAACAGCCTGACGTCCAGCACGGTGCCGCTGACAATGGACATGAGCGGGCTGGCCGCCGGCGCACGGTGGATGGCAGCGGCCAGCGGCTCCGCGGCATTGCACAACATCGCGGTGGTGGGAGTGCCGGCTGTTAGTATCACGCCGAATGCGGGGCTCATCGATTCCGCCACGGCGCTGCTAGACCAGGCCTTCGGGCTGCATCTTGATGCGACCAAGCCCGGCCAATTGCCGCAGGGCCAGCGCATCGGTAATGACTATGTGATGGAATTCACCCAGCCCGTGGGAGTGACCGGCATCACCTACGGCGCGGAGTGGAGTGCGACGCTGCTGCCGGGAAGTTGGATCGAAGTGCCTGATAGCGGATCGGGAGAAACCCATATCTTCAGCGTGCCGGCGGGTGCGGATGGGAAAATGTTCATGCGCCTGAAAGTGACGGGGCGATAGGGAGTACAGACGTCTCTGGCCTTCGTCGCCTTGGCGAGGCAGGCCCGGCTGTTGCGTCGCTGCGTGGCCATGGCGGCGCCATCCATGACAGGCGAGGACACCAGTCTGCCCTCACAGCCGAGACGGCCGTGCTCCCCCCCAGGTTGCGACTAACGCGAATTCGTCAGAATGCGGGCGGCAGCGACCCGATGCGCTGCTTCCGTCGCTCCAACGCGTTGTGACCAACGCGCCTACGAGCGTGCGCTCTTCTCCCCACGTCCCCGTAGGCGCATTCGTCAGAATGCGGGCGGCAGCGACCCGATGCGCTGCATCCGTCGCTCCAACGCGTTGTGACCAACGCGCCTACGAGCGTGCGCTCTTCTCCCCACGTCCCCGTAGGCGCATTCGTCAGAATGCGGGCGGCAGCGACCCGATGCGCTGCTTTCGTCGCTCCAACGCGTTGTGACCAACGCGCCTACGAGCGTGCGCTCTTCTCCCCACGTCCCCGTAGGCGCATTCGTCAGAATGCGGGCGGCAGCGACCCGATGCGCTGCATCCGTCGCTCCAACGCGTTGTGACCATCGCGCCTACGAGCGTGCGCTCTTCTCCCCACGTCCCCGTTGGCGCCGGATTCAACCGGCGAGTCTATCTTGCTCTTCAGGCCCTTGCCGGTCGCGGCCGGGTGGCTCTTACCGTGGACCGCCTTGGGCAGCTCGATGCTTACCGGGGCGGGTCCGCGCCGCAGTGCGAAGCGGCGGGCAGTCCCCAACGGTACGCTACCGCCAGAGTCTTCATACGGTGCTTGGGTTCCCCGCTTTCCTGCACCAGCGCCCCTATCTAGCGGAAAAAGCGCGAATTGACATGGACTGACCTCAAACGCAATCTAGCAATCGGCCAATTGCGAATTACAAGGACTGCCCCCTTGCAGCGCAATCTGCCATTGCAAGCGCCAGGACCGTTCGTACGTTTCTAAATGGCCGCGGCTTCGAGTTGCAGATAGGATGTCTGCAGCGCTTGGTAAGTGGGCTGGGAGGCGGGGTCTGGCGTGAGGGTTGCGATGGCGGGGGCCAGGGCCTTTGATAGGGACTCGTAGCTGTGGTGGCCGATGACATGGGCCGCGAGCATGGCGGCGCCGAGGGCGGCGGAGTCCTGGACGGCGATGGTTTCCACCGTGGCTTGGAACACGTTGGCAAGGGTTTGGAGAATGCCGGTGCTGCGCGAGGCGCCGCCGGTGACGCGGATGGTCTGGAAGGTGCCAATCCACTGCGAGTGCACCCGGATGGATAGAACCTGCGCCTCGATGATGGCGCGGATCTTCGTCGCAGGCGCGGCGGCAGCGAAATCGAAGTTGGCACGCAGTCCGGGCTTGAGGACGAGCGGGGTGATTTCCGCCTCGAACCACGGCAGGGCGAGCAGGCCTTGGTTTCCGGCAGGGGTTTGCGCAAAGGCCGTGACGTCGAAAAACGTCCAGTCCACCTGGGTTTCCTCGCGGATGCGCTCGCGGGCGAGCGAACCGTTCTTGAAGCAAATGAGGCTCATGAAGCCGCCGGTGGGATTGCCAAACACGTGACCGTAGCCTTCCGGATCGGTTCGATAGGGATCGAGCACGGCGAAAAACGTGTCGCTGGTGCCGAGGCTAACAACCGCCAGGCCGGGGCGCGTGGCACCCGTGCCCACCAGGCTCGCCGGGTTGTCGCCGGTCCACGCGGAGATGGCGACATGGTTGGCGAACCCGTACTTGGAAAAATAGGGGGAGAGCGTGCCGATGACGCTGTGGGTGGGCACCGCGAGCGGGAGTTTTTCTAACAATCCGGGCGCGGTCGCCTCGCAAATCGCCGGGTCCCAGGCTAGGGTCTTGAGGTTGAGCAGGTTCATGCCGGCGCCGTCGCCGTAGTCGATGGGGGCCTGCGCGCCGCAGAGCACCGAGGCCATGAACGAGGACACCAGATGAATGGTGGCGGTGGCGGCATAGGCGGCCGGGTCCTGCTGATAGAACTTGCGGATTTGCGCGCCGGTGAATCGTTCGATGGCGGGCGAGCCGGTGTCGGTCTGGAGCCGGGCACCGATGGCGGCGCTGATTTCGGCGCACTGCGCGCTGGTGGAGGAGTCCATCCAAATCGGCGAGGTTTTGCGCGACAGGGCGGGGGCGAGTTGATCTACCAGATTTTGCGCGGGATCGAGGTTGGCGAGGATGGCGCTGGCCTGGGCATTGAGATAGACCGACCCATGTTGCTGGCCGGATCCGGCGATGCCCGCCACCTGGTCCAGGGGTGCGCCATTCGCCTGCATGCGGGTGAATAGCAAGTCGAGCGCGGCTACCCACAGCAACGGCTCGGCATGCTTTTCGAGAACATCCCCGGACGGCGAGTAGGCGGCCTGGTATTGCGGCAAGTCGTTGGCGAAATTGACCGTCGCCTGGCCGACAATGGTGCCGGCGAGCGGATCAATGATGAGACCTTTGAGGCTTTGGGTGCTGCTATCAAGACCGAGATGGTAGGGCATGGGGGATGGCAGTTATAGGTTATTAGTTATTGGTTATTAGGAAAGAGACAGAAGACCGCTCCGCTGAAAGACAGAAGACAGAAGACAAGAGGAAGAAGATCGGTCGGATCGGTCGGATCCGACGGATAACTCTTCTTCTGTCTTCTGTCTGGAGTCTTGAGGAAGATCAGTTTCGCGATAGAGGCGGCTCAGAGACTGAGCAGGATATCGTTGAAGTGGATTTCCAACAATTCCTGGCGGCCGCTCTGGAGGGTGGGCTCGCCGTTCTTGAGGGTGAGGGCGGCGAGCTTGTCGAGGGACGACTTGCCGGCGAGGATTTCCTTGCCGAGAGGGGATTTCCACGATGCGTAGCGGTCATCGACGATCTTGGTGTAGGCCTTGTCGGAGAGGATCTTGTCGGCAACCAGCAAGCCCTTGGCGAAGCAGTCCATGCCGCCGATGTGGGCATAGAAGAGGTCCATCACATCGTTGGAGCCGCGCCGGCACTTGGCGTCGAAGTTGAAGCCGCCGGAACCGATGCCGCCCTTTTGTTGCAGCACGGCGATCATGGCGGTGGCGGTGTCGTAGAGGTTGATGGGGAATTGGTCGGTGTCCCAGCCTAGCAGGATGTCGCCGGCGTTGGCATCGATGCTGCCCAACTTGTTTTCGGCGGCGGCCACGGTGAGTTCATGGGCGAAGGTGTGGCCGGCGAGGGTGGCGTGGTTGGCCTCGACGTTGATCTTGAAATGCTCATACAAGCCATGGGCGCGCAGAAAGCTCAGCACGGTGGCGGTGTCGTAATCGTATTGATGTTTGGAGGGTTCGCGCGGCTTGGGTTCGATGAGGAACTGGCCCTTGAAGCCGATCTTTTTCGCGTGATCCACGGCGAGTTGGAGCAGCGCGGCGAATTGCGATTGCTCCTGGCTGTACTTGGTGTTGAGGAGGGTTTCGTAACCTTCGCGGCCACCCCAGAACACATAGTTCTCGCCGCCCAGTTCGCAGGTCGCTTCGATGGCGTGCTTGAGTTGGGCCGCGGCGTAGGCAAACACCTGCACGTCGGGATTGGTGCCCGCGCCGTGGGTGTAGCGCGGATTGGAAAACAGATTGGCCGTGCCCCACAGCAGCTTGATGCCGCTATCCTTCTGCATCTTCTTGGCCAGCTTGACGACGGATTCCAGATTCTTGGCCGACTCGGCGAACGTCGCGCCTTCGGGGGCGATGTCGCGGTCATGGAAGCAGTAGTAAGGCGCGCCGAGTTTCTGGCAGAACTCGAAGTTGGCCTGCAGCGTCTTTTCCGCGGCCTCCATCGGCGAGCCGACATTCCATTCGCGCACCCAGGCGGCCGGGCCGAACATGTCCGAGCCACCGCCCTTGAAGGTGTGCCAGTAGGCCACGGCAAAGCGGAAATGTTGGGCCATGGTCTTGCCGCGCAGCTTTTGTTTGGCGTTGAACCACTTGAAGGTCAGCGGGTCGCGGCTTTGGGGGCCTTCGTATTTGATCGGGGATTTGACGAGCGGGAAGTAGGACTTCATGGTTGTTGAGGTGAATGCAAAAGACGTGCGGAGTTTGCTGGACCAGCCGATGGCGACAAGCAATTTCTTCCAGCGGAGACAAAAAAANCAGCTTATCCCAGCCTCGCCGCAGGGTATTGAACAGGCACCTCCCGAAAAGTCCCTTGCCGCCAGCGGAGGAATCTGTCAGCTTTTCCTCATGCCCACGGTCTNAAGAGTCAGAGGCTACCAGTTCTATTTCTATGCCGAAGAAGGCAACGAGCNGCCGCATATTCACGTTGCAAAAGAGGTTTTTGATGCCAAATTCTGGTTGTCGCCTGCGAGGCTGGCGGTCAATCATGGCTTTCGACCGCACGATTTGCGGGAGATCGCCGCAATCATTGAGGAACACGCAACGCTGATACTGGAGAAATGGAATGAGTTTTTCAGACCTTAGAATTAGATGCGTCGAGACCGCTGCCGACACGCTGACCGTCGAGTTGATGGACGGCCGAGTGTTGACCGTGCCGCTGGCCTATTATCCCACTCTGCAGCATGCCAGCGACGCCGAGCGGCAAGACTGCCAGCCCATCGGTGCGGGCTATGGCATCGAATGGCCGGCGTTGGACTACCACTTGAGCGTCGAGGGCTTGCTGCAAGGCCAGCCCGAAGCACCCGGATTGAGCCGGCTGAAAGCGGGAGCCTTCAATCCCGCGTGAGGAGGGTGGTCATTCCTAACCTGGAGCAAGGTCAGAACGGAATGTCCATATCGTCGTCCTGAGGTAGCGTTTTCACTCTCACGCGTTTCCCGCCGACCTTGGCGATGCGTACGGAGATGACGGTGTGGGTGGCGGATTTTTCGCGCTTCACCTCGAACAGGTCGATGGCCTCGAAGAGATCGGAGAATTTCTTGAAGCCGTAGGTGCGGTGGTCGAGGGGGCTCTCGTTGTTGATGCGGTTGGCGATGTTGGAAAGGTTCGCCCAGCCCTCCTCGTCGGCGGAATCCTTGACCGCATTGCGGAGCGTGCTGACGAGCTTGGTATTGCTCTTGAGGTTCTGGCCGGTCTGCAACTTGGTTTCGGGTTTGGCTTTGGCACCCGGGCTGGTCTTGGCGGGTTTCTCTTCCAGATAGATGAAACGGGTGCAGGCCGCGATGAAGGGTTCCGGCGTCTTTTGTTCGCCGAAGCCGAAGACCTCCTTGCCGTCGGCGCGCAGGCGTTGGATGAGCGGCGTGAAGTCGCTGTCGGACGAAACCAGGCAGAAGGTGTTGAGCTTCTTGGTGTAGAGCAGATCCATCGCGTCAATCACCAGCGCCATGTCGGTGGCATTCTTGCCCTTGATCAGATCGAAGGACTGCATCGGCTGGATCGAGTGTTCGTGCAGCACCTTGATCCATCCGCCAAGGTCGGTCTTGGTCCAATTGCCATAGGCGCGGCGGATGTTGACCACTCCATGGCTGGCGAGTTCCGAGAGGATGAAGTCGATTTTGCCGGCAGGCGCGTTGTCCGCGTCGATGAGAAGAGCGATGCTGTTGACGTGGGTGGGAGTCATGATGGAATGGGGAGACGGCCAGTGTGCCCGGAATCCGGCCCGAGCGCAATCCCGCGTCGCGGCTATTTCAGGACCGGCCTCGAGGGAGCCGTGTTATCACTCGCCCACGGGCCGTGCTGGCGGGGCGTTGCGCCTGCCGGCGCCCGGCCTAACAACGCGACTGTGGCGACGCGCGCATTCGAGTTGATCCGAGCCTCGGGCTGGCGCTCTTCGGGGCTGAAACATTCAACGAAAGCTTGACCGCAAGCCGTGCATTGGGCAGGGATGGAGCCGCAGCTAGCACGCCGCAACCATGTCGGAACCCCGGAAAATCGCGTTGTTTGGTGGGACCTTTGATCCGGTCCACCTCGGCCATGTGCATCTGGCGGCGTTGGCCCAACAAGTGCTGGGCTTGGACGAGGTGCGGTTTGTGCCGTGCCGGATTTCGCCGCATAAGCCGGGGCAAGAGCCGACCCCGCCGGATGAGCGCTTGGAAATGTTGCGGCGCGCCACCGCGGGCCTGTGGTGGGCGGTGATCGATGAGTTCGAGTTATGGCGCGACGAACCGTCGTTTTCGTATGCCACGGCGGAGGCGATGCATGTCAGATTTCCCGCCGCGCGCCTGTTCTGGATCCTGGGCGGCGACCAATGGGCTGCGTTGCCGAAATGGCTGCATCCGGAGCGTCTCGCAGCCTGCGTCGAATTCATCGTCTTCTGCCGCGGGATGCCACCGCTGCCGCGCGAAGGATATGTCATGCACGCGCTCGCCGGCACCCATCCGGCCTCGGCCACCGCCATCCGCGACGCCTTCGCCCAAGGCCAAACCAACCATCCGTGGCTGGACCCGGCAGTGGCCGAGTGGATTGTTAGGCGCGGGTTGTATCTGAAGGCTGATGGGTGAACTGGTGCTGTCCTCCGATGAAACGACAGGCTGGAAGCCCGTCGTCCGTGACAGGCAGGATGCCTGTCCTCCAATGAAACGACAGGCTGGAAGCCCGTCGTCCGTGACAGGCAGGATGCCTGTCCTCCGATGAAACGACAGGCTGGAAGCCCGTCGTCCGTGACAGGCAGGATGCCTATCCTCCGGGGCGGAGGGCGGCCAAGTCTTCGTTAGAGATGCAGCAGGCGTCGGCGGCGACCCAGTGGCCGGGGGCGATCTGGCCGAGGGAGAGATCGGCACCGATGGTTTCGGCGTAGCGCGGGTGGTTCATGCGGTGGCCGAAGGCACTGCCCGGCGGCGGATCGACGGGTGAGGGGACATCGCCCTCCAACAGGATTTTGGCGCGCTTGACCTTGGGATCGGGCGACGGGATGGCGGAGAGCAGGGCCTTGGTGTAGGCGTGGCGCGGATCGCGATAGATCGTTTCGGCCGCGGCGAGTTCGACGAGTTTGCCCAGATACATCACCGCCACCCGGTCGCTGACGTGCTTGACGACGGATAGATCGTGCGCGATGAACAGATAGGACAAGCCGAAGTCGCGCTGCAACTCGACTAACAGATTGAGGATCTGCGATTGCACCGAAACATCCAGCGCCGAAACCGGCTCGTCACACACAATGAGTTTGGGTTTGAGGGCCAGCGCGCGGGCGATGCCGATGCGCTGGCGCTGGCCACCGGAAAACTCAAACGAATAGCGCTCGCCCGCGGCGGCGGGCAGCCCAACCCTGTCTAGCAACTCATGCACCGCCTTGCGGCGGGCGGCGCGGTCGCCCAGGCCGTGGATGATGAAAGGTTCCTCGATGATGGCCTGGACGCTCATGCGCGGGTCGAGCGACTCCGCCGGATCCTGGAAAATCATTTGGAAGTTGCGCCGCAGCGGGCGCAGCTCGCGTTGACTGAGGCCGGTGATGTCGGCGTCCCCCAGATGGATGCTGCCGGAGGTCGGCTTGAGCAGGCGTACAATGGCCTTGCCGAGGGTGGATTTGCCACAGCCGGACTCGCCGACCAGGCCGAGCGTCTCGCCGGGTTGGATGTGCAGAGAGACGCCATCGACGGCTCGAACAAACCCGGCGCGGTGCGGGATGATGCCGCTGCGCAGCGGGAAATAAACGCGCAGATCGGCGACAGCGAGCAATGGGTTGGCAGTCACGGCGGGTTCATTGGGGCTGATAGCATAAGGGGCAGGTTTCGGCCCAGTGACCGGGAGAGACCTCGGCAAACCGCGGGCGTTCGTTAGAGATCCTCGCGCTGCGGCCCATGCGCTGACAGAAGCGGCAGCCGTGGACATGATCCTCCAGCGAGGCGACCATTCCGGGAATGGTCTTGAGGATGGATTTGGAGGGGGTTTCCAGCGTGGGGATGGATTGCAACAAGCCGCGGGTATAGGCATGCAGGGGATGCTCGAACAAGGCCTCGGCGCTGGCGCGCTCCACCACCCGTCCGGCATACATCACCACGACTTCGTCGCAGGTCTCGGCGATCACACCCAGATCATGAGTGATGAGAATGATGGACATGCCTATCTCGTCCTGCAGCCGTTTCATGAGATCGAGGATTTGCGCCTGGACCGTGACATCGAGCGCGGTGGTCGGCTCGTCGGCAATCACCAGGGACGGCTTGCAGGCCAGGGCCAGCGCGATGACGATGCGCTGGCGCATGCCGCCGGAGAGTTGGTGCGGATAATCCATCATGCGCTTTTCCGGATCCGGGATGCGCACGCGTTGCAACATCTCGGTGGCCGCCTCCCAGGCATCGCGTTTTGATAGTCTCTTGTGAATGCGGAAAACCTCGGCCACCTGCCGACCGACTCGATGCACCGGATTGAGTGCGGTCATCGGCTCCTGAAAGATCACCCCGATATCGCCGCCCCGCACATTCTGCATCTCCGCGTCACTGGCCCTAACAAGATCGAGGCCCTTGAAGCGCACCTGACCGCCAAGGATGCGCCCGGCGGGTTGCGGCAGCAGGCGGATGATCGACATGGCGGTGACGCTCTTGCCGCAACCGCTTTCGCCCACAATGCCGACGGTTTTGCCGCGTGGCACCGAAAAGGAAACCTGATCGACGGCACGCAACATTCCGCGGTCGGTTTCAAATGAGGTGATGAGTCGGTCCACCTCAAGAATGATTTCGGCGGGCGGGTTCATGGCTTGTGGGCGTCGTCGGGTTTGGCGGGCGCTTGGAGGCGGTAGGCATCCACCACCCGATTGCATTCGCCGAATGACTTGCCGCTGCTGCGAGCGGCCTGGGTCTCCTTCCTGATGTCCTCGTCGATCCACAGCACGAAGACATCGTGAGGGTCGAGCACCACCGGCGGGCTGAAGCGGGTGGTGTCGCAATCCGGCCAGCGCACCCAGCGCCAGGAGCCGAGCCGCACGAAATCCACCGTGTAGCCCGGTGCGAAAAATCCCTCGTCGTGAATGATATGTTGTAGCTGCCATGAGGCATCGCGCACTTCCTCCACCGTGCGACCGGTGCGCACGATCTCACTCAGGCGGTCGGTGTCCGGTCGCCCCCACACCCACAGATTGTTCGTCTGCGGCTTGGGGTTGCCCTTGGCATCCAGCGCGTTGACCGAGTGAATGAACTGATAGAAATCCGGCACTGGCGGGGTGATGACCCAACTCCCGAAGGACATTTCATATTGCTTCAACAAGGTCTTCTTAAAGTCCACGGTGGCTTCCGCGCCGTCGAGGCGCAGGTCCAGGCCGCAGGCCTTGGCGTCCTCGCGCAGGATGGCGAGCATGCGGTCGTATATCGGCAGCGCGGTCGAATAGGATATCGAGGTGGACAGCCGGGTGCCGTCCGGTTTGGTTAGAATGCCGTCCGCCCCCTCGCGGGTGTAGCCGGCGGCGCGGAAGGCGGCGCGGGCGGACTCAATCGAGTAGGGGCGGGCCTTGATCGAGGGGTCGCTGTAGATGGCATAGCCCTCGTTGAAGGCGTTGAGGCGTTGGTAGTCGCCGCGGAACATCACGTTGATGACCTTCTGCCAGTTGAGGGCGAAGTTGATGCCGATGCGCACGTTGCGGTTGTCGAGCGGGGGCTTGCGCACGTTCATGTAAAAGCCGCGGGGCGGCATGGGGTAGCGGTTGTAAAAGGTGGTGCGCTCGATCCAGCCCTTGTACACGGGCTCCATCTCGGATTTCTCGTACCATAACTCCGGATGGTTCATGTAAAACGTGTCCAACTCGCCGGCGCGGAACAACTCAAAGGCCTTGGATTCATCGCGCACGACGGTGTGAACCAGCTTGTCCGGATTGAAACGATAGCGGTAGTATTTCAAGTCCCGGGCCCACCAGTTCTTGACCCGGGTCTCGGTGATGGACAAGCCTTTCAGGATGTCGTTGGGCAGCACCTCGTAGGCACCGGTGCTCGGCGGGAAGCGCCACTGGTAGCGCTCGTTGTAATCCGGCCCGTAATCCGCGTAGAAGTGTGGCGGCGAGGGCACCAGGCCGCCGGCAATCATCGGCGCATTGATCTTGGTCTCCGGTAGTGAAACCGAAAGGGTGTGCTCGTCATACATCGCGATTTGCGCGATCTCCTCGCGATAGAATTGTTTCCAGAACGGCTCGAAGATGTTGTCGGAGGCGCGCAGATAGACCGACACCAGGAAATCCCGCGCGGTGATCGGCACTCCATCCGAATAGGTGGCTTTGGGATTGATGCGGAAGTAGGTGGTGCGGCCGTCGGCCGAGAGCGCCCACTGGTTGGCCAGGCCGGGGATCAACGCCATGGTTTCCGGGTGGATGTTCACCAGGGGAATGTCGATGTTATCATAGAGTTCGCTGCGGAACTCATTGTTGGAGTTGTCGCCAAACGGGCTGATGGTGGAAGGAAACGTCAGAATGAAACGGCGCAGGGTGCCGCCCTTCTTGGCACGAGGATCGCCGATTTCCGGCTGGTCCATGCCGTCCTGCCAGACCAGGTCGGCGGCAATGTCGGAGGGCTTGCCCTGCTTGAGGTAGTCGCCCAGGCTGAGGCGGTAGGCCCATTTTTCCAGATCGCGGCGGTTGGCCGCGGCATGCGCCTCCAGCGCGGTTTTGACGTCGCCCTCGGCTGTTGCTAGCTTCGTGGCAATGTCCGCGGCTTCCTGGTTGGAGGCGGCTTGTTGCTTGAGCAGCCACTCGTGAATGTAGCGGTTGTAGGTCGGCACAAACGCCTCATACTCCAGCTTGCGGCCGCTGGCCTGGGTGTCGCGGTGGCAGCCGCCGCCAGGCAGGGCGAGCAGGCCGGCTACAAGGGCTCCAAGGATTGCGGTGGAATGGCGCATCAGCGGTAGAAGGTGAATTTTTTCGGATCGACGGCTTCGCGCACGGCCTCGCCGACGAAGGTGATGAGGACCAACATGCCGACCAGCACGATGAAGGTGGAGGTGACCAGCCAGGGGGCGGATAGATTGGCGAGGCCGTCGTTGAGCAGGCGGCCCCAGGTGGCGGACTCGGCGGTTAGGCCGAAGCCGAGGTAATCCAGCGAGGTCAGCGAGAAGATGAGCCCGGAGAGGGTGAAGGGCACCAGCGTGACGAGGATGGCCACCGTGTTAGGCAGCAGGTGCAGAAACAGGATGCGCGGCGTGCCGGCGCCGAGCACCCGCGCGGCGGCAATGTAGTCGCGCTCGCGGTCGCGGTAGGCGGCGGTGCGCATCAGGAAGGTCATGCCCATCCAGCCGAAGGCGATTAGTATCGTTAGGATCACCGGCAGTCCCTTGTAGCGCTCCGGCACCATGTTGGAGAAGATGATGACCACGAAGAGGAACGGCATGTTGGAGAAGATCTCGATGATGCGCTGGACGATGAGGTCGAACCAGCCGCCGAAAAAACCCATCATCATGCCGATGGAAATGCCGATGAGATAGATGATGGGCAGATAGATCAGGCCGGCCTTGAAATTGACCTGCAGGCCGCCATACAGATAGGCGAGCACGTCGTAGCCTTGGGAGGTGGTGCCCAGCCAGTTGCCTTCGCCGGGCATCGGTGGCGCGGGGTGGTATTTGACCGCGCGCAGTTCGCTGCCCGGCAGGGCGAGGAAGTGTTCCTTGCTGTCGCTGCCGCTGTAGCGGTCGGTCACCAGTGTGCCATACTTGTAGTCGCCGCTGTACACCGCGGTGCCGTCGGTGTCATAGCCATCGACCGGACCGGAGCGCACGCCGTGGCGCATGGAAAAGCGGATGTGCATGAGCGAGCGCTCGACGTCATAGTAGTTGGCCGCCATGCCGGAAAACGGCTGGGAAGCGCCGGATTCATAGTAGAGCCCCTCGCGTTGCACCAGCGGGCGCGAGCGCTCGGGCAGCGTGTCGCCCGTCGGGTCGTATGGAATCGGCGGCATGATGACCCGGCCGCTGCCGGTGTGCTCGAGCTTGCGTTTGAGTTCGCGAAAGTCCGCCGGGGCCTCTGCCAGTTCGCCGGTGATGCCATAGTCGGCGTTTTTCAACGTGCCGGGCTGGAAGGCGGGGAAGCTCCACTTGCCCTGGTAGTTGACGGCCAGCGCGCGTTTGCCAACGACAACTTGATCGAGGCCGGCAAGGCCGCCGAGGACGAGCAGGATGACGAGTGAAAAGTAACCGCGCTTGATCGCGCGGAAGCGGCGGATGCGTTGTTCGGTCACCGGATTGGGCGGCCCGCCCAGCCACGAGCGCAGCACCAGGAACAGGCCGCCGGCGATGAGCAACGTAGTGCTCAGCCAGCCGAACCACGGGAACACCCGGTTTTCCGATAGGTTGAAATGCAGCAACGGCACATCGCGGCTGGTCTCGAAGAACCAGCGCGCGGTGGGGAAGGCGAGGCCGAGGAGTTCGCCGGTGGCTGCGAGTGCGCCGAGCGCCGCTAGGAAGATGCCGAGGGTTCGCATGGTCATTCGAATTTGATACGCGGGTCCACCATCGCCACGATGACGTCTGAAACCACGTGGCCTAACAGCATGAGGAACGCCTCGATGACCAGCGTGCCCATGATGACCGGCACGTCGCGTGCGATCATCGCCTGATACTGCAGCAAGCCGAAGCCCTGGATGTCGAACACGGTCTCCACCAACAGCGAGCCGCCGATGAAAATCTCCAACAGGCTGCCCAGGCTGGTGGCCACCGGAATCATCGAGTTGCGGAAGGCGTGGCCGAACACCGCCCGCTTGAAGCTCACGCCCTTGGCCACCGCCGTGCGCACATAGTCGGCGGCCAGGTTGTCCATCAGATTGTTCTTGGTCATCATCGTCAGCATCGCGAACGAACCGATGGCATAACAGGTCAGTGGCAGCACGGTGTGATGGGCCAGATCCTTCAACTTGCCCCAGTTGTCGAGTTGGTCGAAATCCGGGCTGGTCAGCCCGAACAGCGGAAACCAATGCATCCGCGCGCCGAGATATACCAGCAGGATCGCCCCGAGGGCAAACCCAGGGATGGAATAGCCGAGGAAAATGAGCACCGAGCTGGCGGTGTCGATGAAGGTGCGGTGTTTCAATGCCTTGAGCACGCCCAACGGCAGGCACACCGCGTATGTTAGAAGCGCGGTGAGCAAGCCGAAGTACACCGCAATGGGCATGCGCGCGAGGATCATGCGGCCCACCGGCTCGTTATAGGAGGTGGAGCGCCCGAGGTAGCCTTCCAGCAGGCCGGCGAAGCGGGTTTGATAGGCCACGGCGCGCGGCGCGTATGACGGCGGCTTGTCGCTGGTGGTGTTGCGCTGGCTATATCTTTCCTGGCGGACCTTTTCGGTTTCATAACGCACTTTCCATCCTTCGTCGGTGATGGGTTTGCCGGATTTGGCGAACACGGCTGCCGCTACGGCATCGCCGTTGCGTGTCACGTGGACCATCCGGCCGTCGCCGCGCAGCACGATGATGGCGGTGTTGTCCGGGTCGATGCCGCCGCCGATGGATTCGTCGTCCAGGCCGCCGAACTCGCCCTTGGAGATGTTGGTTTCCTTGGGGAGGATGCCGAGCCACTGCGCGTAGGCGGTCAGGATCGGCTTGTCCAGACCGAACTGCTCTTCGACTTCCTCGAGTTGCTCCTCGCTCATGCCGCCCTGCGATTGGGGCGAGGTGGAGCGTTTGGCACCCTGGTCGCCGCCGCGCGCGGCGCGTTGCAGCAGCTTTTCGCCCGGGCCGCCCGGCACGAAGCGCGTGATGGTGAAGACCAGCAGGGTGATGCCAAGCAAGGTTGGCGGAATCAACAGCAGTCTTCTGAGGAAATACCTTTTCACGCGTGTGTTAGGAAGCTGTGGGGGCGAAGACCAGTCCGGTGCGCGACGGAGTGTAAAGGTTCATGATGCCCGCGGCGGTGACCGGATAGACAACGTCGGGATCGATGCGGCCGTGGCCGCCGAAGGCCGCCGAGTCGGAATCCAAGGCCACACGGTAGGGCCCTCTGCCTTCGACCTGGAGCGGGTGGCCGAACACCGAGTTGCTCACCGAGAAGTTAAGCACAAAGATCAGGTTCGCGCGTTCGGCGCAGAGGATTTTGCGCTCGTGGTCGATGGCTAACAGGCGGGCCGGCGGCGCTGCCAGCAAGCGGTGGTCGCGGGCCAGTTGCATGAGGGAATGGTCGAAGGCGGCGAGCCACTGGTACTTGAGTGCGGAGTTATCGACCAGCGACCACTGGCGGCGGCAGTAGTGATAGGACCAGTTGTTGCCCTCGCGGGGGAAATCCAGCCACTCGGGGTGGCCGAACTCATTGCCCATGAAATTGAGCCATGCCTCGCCGCCGAGGGCGAGGGTGGTGAGGCGGATGAGTTTGTGCAGGGCGATGCCGCGTTCGATCACTGGATCCGGATCGTCCTTGCCCATGTGATCATACATCTCCTTGTCCATCAGCCAGAAGGCGAGCGTCTTGTCGCCGACCAGCGCCTGGTCGTGGCTTTCGGCGTAGGCGATGGTGGCTTCGCCGTGGCGGCGGTTAGACAGGACGCTCCACAGTTCGTCGAGATTCCAATCCTCGTCGCGGTTGTGCTTGAGCAGCTTGATCCAATAGTCCGGGATGCCCATGCCGAGGCGGTGGGTGAAGCCCATGCCGCCCTCGGCATGAGGCCGGCACAGTCCCGGCATGCCCGACATGTCTTCGGCGATGATTAACGCGCCGGGTTTGAACGAGGCGACCAACCTGGAGGCGAGTTGCAGATAGAGGATCGCATCATCATCGGCATCCGCGCCGAAATAGTCGTCATAACTGCCGAACGCCTTGGTGCCGTGCGAATGATACAGCATCGAGGTGACCCCGTCAAAGCGGAAGCCGTCGAAGCGGAACTCCTCGAGCCAGTAGCGCAAGTTAGACAAGAGGAACTGGCGCACTTCCGCGCGGCCGTAGTCGAAGCACTTGGAGTCCCATGCCGGATGTTCGCCGCGCGCTCCGGCATGGAAGTACTGGTTGCCCGAGCCGTCGAAATCATTGAGCCCCTCGGCATAGTTCTTCACGGCATGCGAGTGCACCACGTCTAGCAACACCGCCAGGCCCAGGCCGTGGGCGGTATCGACGAGGTACTTCAGGTCCTCCGGGGTGCCGAAACGCGAGCACGGCGCGAAGAA
>TBL_comb47_HYPODRAFT_10004688_pt1 | contig 15614 bp, 13 predicted proteins | sample TroBogypolimnion_40_FD_10682 | JGI IMG/M metagenome (IMG submission 10682)
ACAACTACTGTACAGTATGTTTCGCGTCTTGGATGCGTAAAAGCGCGAATTGCGCCTATTGCAGGGAGGAGATATGTGAAGTACCTCATTTAAAAAACTATGATATTCACGAAGAGGTGCAAGAACATTTGATTGACGAGTTATTGGAAAGTGCAGTAGTATCCGAAGTCGCGCGAGATATTCGGAAACAGATTGTCATTGGATTATATGACCGATATGGGAAAAAAACTGATGGTGTTGATAGCATGATTGATGCAATTGATGATATAATGGAAAATTTTGATCCATGTTATATAATGACTATTATTGGTTACGATGTAATCGCGATTGTTTCGCAACACTATCACGAGAATGAATAATGGAATAATGAGATAACAAAAAAAATATTTTTATTGTTAATTTGGCTTGCTCCATCTCTACAAAGGTGGATTAGATGTCATTAATATCAATCTCGTCATCATCATCATCAGCCACTTTCACAAGAGTCGTAGTAGTAGTCTCGGCCGCCTTCAAGATCTCATTATATTCATCCTCTTTTTGGTCGGAGAACACAAATGTTTCCACTGTATCCTCCTCCAAGTTGGCATTCTTATTGTCATTCGCAGTAAATATGGTCCAATCTAGCTTGACCGTCGTCTTAAGTTTCTCCTTTTCCAAGTCTGAATACACCTCCAGAAGGTCACAATTCTGCAATTTCTTGCTCCCTCCACTGCCTCCATTTTCCCATTCACGCAACCCCACAAGCAACCATGTCCCATTCCTCACAATGTTATCACTCTTCCCTCGTCCGCGGAACTTTCCGCGAATATGACACAGCCGCGTTGCACCGTCACTCACGCACATGACATGACACATCCCGTTTCCGAGCACCTTTGACACCTGCGCATACAGTTCGAACTCGTTGGTCGAAGTTCGAAGATACGCATTCTGTCTCGGCGCCCCCTCATTCAACTTGCGAGCCTTCCCCTTTGCCTTATTTCCTCCAGTTGTGTTCTTCACCATTTTTAAAGTTGTGTGTCTTGAAAGTTATGTATTATCGAAAACATTTAGTCTCGATGAGTTCTCAATTTTATTTTATCTTCGTTCGATAGTATATGAGTTTTGACTTTGATTTAAATATATATAATTATACAATTTCCGAATTAGAAAAATTCCTCGGTCTGGATGATGGTTATACATTCAACGATGTTCTGAAAAACTGCAAGAATATGTCAAATGTAATCACAGAGAATCGCGGATTGGACCGAGAGAAAAAAATCGGAATCGTCAGTTTCGTGGAATCTGCAAAAAACAAGTTGATAAAGAGATTCAAGAAACCGCCGATTGAAAATAGCGACGGATTCATTGAAGATCCTGATAAGTTGCTCATCTATACCGATGAAAAAAATGTGGTGAATCAAACATCGACCACATATGCTGGACACTCATATGTGATGAACCGCGAAACGAATTCACTCAATAACACGATCAATAAGGCCGAATATTTGAATCCTATTGAGACATACCCGACCAATATCGCGCGCAGTATGCTGAACAACTTGAAGCGCAAAACCATCTGTCAAACTGTTATTTTGAACTCGATGTATCGCGAAGACTATTTAAACACACTACCGAGTGATTTCAACATTGTTTTGCCATACCAGTTCAAAAATGTTCTCTCTGTGCGTCTCTCGTCCGTCCAATTTCCCAATGTGATTTACTGCATATCGAAACGCAACAAGACAAATTTCCTCTATATTTTCGAAGAAACAACTCTGGTCGAAGGAACGGTCGAAATTCCGGATGGCAATTACGGAGCGTGTAATTTTATTGTTGTACTTGAGAATGCAATCAATACACAATTGGGTACTGGCAACCGCTTCACGGTTGGGTTCGACTTGGTTAGCGGAAAGCTCACAGTTGCCAATAGCGTGAATAAGTTCGGCATGTCATTCCTGATGGATGCCGAAACAAATTACATTGCCATTCCGGAGTATCGTCAGATCAATAATGTTGCAATCACCGAAGTTTATAAAAAGCTTGGTTGGATCATGGGATACCGAAAGGCCGAATACAATGGTGAATCATGTTACACAACAGAGGGTATTTACAACGGTGCTTCCGCGGAATATATTTATTTTGTGCTGAACGATTTTAATAAATCACAGTCCCAAAATATAATTGGGATGTTCTCTCGCAGTCTAATTGGCGATAACATTCTTGCGATGATTCCTTTGAAGAGTGACAGCTTCAGTGTTTGTTTTGACAATGGAGCAGATTTCATTGAAAAAAAGAGAGAGTATTTTGGACCCGTGAATATCCAGCGCCTCAAAATACAGTTGCTGAACCAGTTTGGGGAAGTAGTGGATCTAAATAATATGGATTTTTCGTTTTCTTTGGAAATGGAGCTCGGTTATGATTGGTAAGGTAACGACTGGTAATCAACTCAAATACTACGCAGATGAAATTTGTCCTTAGCTTTTCTGACATCAGAATCCACATTCTTTATATGGACCTTTTCCCAATACCTTGAATCGTGAAGTTCCTCAGGGGCCAACAACCAGTTGAATTCGTATCCTTCGATAATCCGATTAGCGATCTTCTTCGCTCTCTCGTAATGAAACTCGGAAGTGATCACATACACTTCCGAGTAGTCGCTCAATACCACCTTGTTTTGAACCATGAGGAAGTTCTCCGCCGTGTTCGTTGCCTGATCGTCGCGAATAAAGTTCCACGAGCCGAGCGTTCCGTTGATTGAAATCATCTGGGCCATCTTCTCTGCTTCGCTTACAGTATCCTCTGCCGGATTCTTGATTCCGCCGCTCAAGAACCAATCGATTCTGGTTTCCGATGCCGCTGCGTTCTTAGCGAACTCGACAGATTTCTTGATCCGCCCCTCCAACAGCGCCGGGACATTGCAACCCAGTAAGATGAATAGTAATAACTGCATTTTATTTTTATTGATTGTAAATCAATAAAAAGTTTTCAATTTTAAAATATTTAGCTTATATCCGAAGTTAAAAAATCTGTATAGTATAAAATAATTGTATAATTATTGTTTTTGTCTCATTTTTCTCTTTGGACTGTGTAACATTTTTGCTATTAATCTTTTGATATACAAGCAAAAATAACGGTTGTTATATAATTTATTTTGTTATTGTTATGATAACAAATATAAGTATTATTTCGATATTATATATTAAAAATCATAGTAATTATATCTTTTAAAAAATCATCGTTATTATATAACATCAAAATAATATGATCACATGTGTTTTTTTCTTCATAGGGGGAAAATACACCTGGATATGGATTAACATCAATTACATAAATCTGCTTAGTTTTATTGTCTATTCTAATATCACAACGAATATAAGAATCCAATTCTAGTATTTCATATGTATTTACCATAACTTGTTTTATTTGTTCGACTAATAAATTATCAGTTATTATACTATTATTATATGCTGTTTCATATTCATCCATTTTGACAACCTTTGTTTTGTATTTTGATTCACCATTAAATTTAATATGTATTGGCAGACATATGATTTGTTTAAATCGGTTTTTAAATATCAAACACGTGTATTCATCACCTTCAATATATTCTTGAATTAGTACATCAGATGTATGTTGAACTACATCCAATAATTTAATATCAAGCTCATTTTTGTCATATACTACTGACTTATCATCTATTAATTCAGAGCCACCTAAATTATTCGGTTTAATAATAAGCGGGTAAGATAATTTATGAACCATCATAGTTTTATAATCGTCATAAGTTATGAATTTTGGTGAATAACCAGACTTTTGGATATCAGATTTTGATATGGTATATATTTTACTGGACGACCCAGTAAAGGGTATTAAATTATCTTCTAATTTCTTTAAAATGTTTAATCCTGGATCTATTTGGTCTTCAACATAACCATCGCATAAATTAATTATACAATCATAATTTGATTCTGTAAAATTCATAATAACATCATCAATATCGTTGTTTGTAATTAGTTGTTGATCATATTTATATTTTTGTGGGTCACAATGTAAATCCAAAATAGGGTTACATTCATATGTAATGTATCTCGGTGATATTACAAGTAGGTTTAATTTATAATTGTTCTCTATTTTTTTTTGTAAATTTATCTTCTTTGAATAATTTTTTATAAGAGGGCTACAACTGGTAATCAAGTCTTGTTGTTGTTCAAATGTTAGATATTTAAATCCCTTAATTTGCTTTAAACAACCTTCACAACCGCACAAGCAATCAAATGGACGAATTATATCATATTCTGTTGTATTATAGTTAAATGTTATCATTTCTCCTTGGCATATATCACGTTTCGCTATAAAATTAGACCCATCACGTGTTATTACAATATTTGGATCACATGAGTGATTTGTATATTGCAATGCAGATGTTTCTGTATCATAATATTCATGTAAATTTTTTGTTATGGCATATTTATTATTCGTTGGAATAATTGGAAGTTTATCAAGGTTTGTAATAAAATCATCTTTTGATATATTTTGACCCGCCACTATATAAAACGAATTAGAGGTTGTATCGTATTTTATATTGATTTTACAATCGTTATTTAATATTTTTATAAGTTGATTATAGTGTTGTAGCATTAGTATATATGACGATACTTCTTGATCTGAATACTGATTTTTAAACGAAAATGAGTTGTAGTCGTTGCACGTCAATGTTTTTTTACAACAAGCGTCTTTGCAATTGCAATCGAAACAAAAATCAGTGTAAAATGTGTTATAATCTATGCGAATTTCTTCATTCTTACGAATTGGTTTAATTGCTACAGTTTTCAAATTACTATATAACGCATTAGGATTACAAGAATGATTTATAGCCTTCCACTTTTCAGGATTTGATGACCAAATAGCGAGTGTATCCGCACTAATATTATAAGCATATTGATTATAAATATCACTATTTGCTTTATATTTTTCTGAATATATATTCAATAACTGAATATCATTCGACAAATTATTATCGGAAATCACATCACCAATCTTATAATCGCATGTACTGTATGTGCCATAACCAGTTTCTTCAATGTATCTCTGTTCAGTTGTATCACCAATTTTGATTGTATAGTTCAATAATATATCACGTAAAAATTCATACTCTGTAATCTTATTACAGTTCAAAATTGTTTGTAATGTGCTCCCTTCTTTATAAAACATACTTGGGTAATCGTTATATTCAAGCATATAGAGTGTTCCATCAGATGATACACGATAGTCAATTCTAAAATAACCCGTTGTATTCAAACATTTAAATAATTGGATGCTGGTTTGTTGGCATTTATTCATTATTTCCTTATCTAATACTTCTTCATACCAATAAGGGTTTTCTAAAATAGAAACTGTTTTACTTTGTTCAGTTAGATAATTAGTTTTCGTACTAAAGTTATACTGAACCGGATTCAGAGCATTACAATAATGTATATCACCATATACTAAACAACTTAATTCAATACCATCAATAAACTCTTCAACTAAAACACCACCGTAATTATCTAATATAAATGCTACTTGCTTATATAATTCTTCTGGTGTGTTAACTTTTGAATGTTCGTTGATACCAATACTGTCATGAGATAGTTCTGATTTTACAAACATAGGATAAGATAATTGTTTTTCTTCTATTTTTTTAGTTAGCGTATCTAACGAATAAATAAAGCACGATTTAGGCGTTTTGATATTCGCAAAGATAGCATTCTGTATCATTGCTTGGCGTGAATGGTCGTAATAATCAGGGCTAACTCCAGTATAAGTGAATCCGTTCTGATATAGAAAGTTTAGAAATTTATCAACATGGACAAACATTGTTGTCGTAATCATAATAATTAAAATATCATCGTTTTTATCACACGACGCAAGTATCTGTTGTTTAGATTTCGAAAAATTATTTATTTTCACAGTAATAATTTCATAATTATAACCTAAACTGTTTAATGCATCTGATATAGTAAGTTGTTCATTCACATATTCATGATTCAGATCGGTGATAACCTTGTACGTCATATTATATACCTTTCGAAGATTTAAATCCGCACAAAAATACGAACGCACAATGAATTGATTTTACACGATTTTGATAGAGTGTATATAATCTTTACACCATTGAACATTTAAGTTCGCACAAAATATTAGTATTTTTCAAACTTTACTACAAGTATGAAAAGACTAAACATTATTAGCACTTTTTGTGCGAACTTAGAGCAACGCCATTTTTATTTGCTGGTTATTTAGCAAATAAAAATAATTATACAACTCATTTGTCTTTTCAAACATATTATAGGTCGGCACATAAAATACGCACAGCTCTAAATGTTCAATGGTGTATATCGTTTTACGCGCGTTTTCAATATCCGAAGTTAAAAAATCTGTATAATATAAAATAATTGTATAATATATAAATATGTCGGGATTTACTAGTATTTCAACTGATGTGCAAAGTACTTTCACATCGTTATCACAGAATATACCTTCGATAAACATTTTTCTTGCGAATACATACCATCAATTGTTCGATTTACATTTCGAATTTTTCTACAATACACTCGCTCCTTTGTATGCTCAATATGTTAAAAATGATGCGACTAATCTTCATCCTGTTTTGACACGAGCATTACTTTTTCATTCCTTGTTCTGGAGTAATTGTAATACGAATTCCATATCTGGTGTGAACCTCGATACTTTCCGAGCGAGGTGTAACAATGAAATGACTGTGACTTGTTCGTCTATTTTTAAAACAGCCTTGAAAACTATTAATATAACCAACCTCAATTCCGAAACAACCCAATTGCTTAACAATCAATTCAACGACGCCAATATAAAGTTTTTATTTGATGATGCCGACAGTGCAATGACATACATAAGTGAGTTTATGCGTTTGTTAGATGACAACATGAGAAACACCATGGTAAGCTTATTAAACACACTATATTATACATATCGTTTTAACTCTGCATCAAATGGAATTGATATTTCGTCGTATTTTGCACGGGAATATATTGCTATGTTGTTAATGTCAATACCAACAAATCCTGTCAATGATTTAATCAAGTATCCAACGTTAACTGCTCTTTTTCATGGACCACGCGATATTAACGTGATAAATTTGACAGACAGCAGTGTAAGTAATGCGGTTAATATATACAACCAAAGTTGTATAAACACTGATAGGAGCAATTTAAAAATTGCACAACTCGCACTCAAGGGTGGTAATATGGCGATGGAAGTGATTTTCAAAACTGTAGCGAGTTTAGGACTTTCAATTGCGGTCGATTTAGCATTCGATATATTTAATATTAAATCAGCTTACTCGGATATGAGTGCGTCTCAACTTTCATCATCATATAATACAACAGCTATGTCTCAAATTTTTAATAACATCAAATTGTTAAACAACATTTTAAATTATAATTTCAAAATTACAACCGCATGGGCAAGCTACAGTATGAATAATGATAGTGATATTGATAATTTTACAACCATGTTAACACAAGAGTTTGTGAAAATCGACAATTATTATCAAACAAAATGTGCAGGCACTATTTGGTCGGCGATTCCGATTCCAATTGTTGGCGGAATAACAGCACTTATGACGAGTTTTAACAGTGCTGCAACGTCGGTTGGTATCAAAAGCTTTTTAGGTTCCTTGTCTGTTTCAACTCCAATTTCGTTAACTGCAATCAACCCAATAACTTTACGGGTTACACATGAGATCACTACCTACCAATTGAATAACATTGACATTATGGCAATACCCGATGAAGTAAAGACAATGTATTGTTCTAACTATATGATGATACTAACCGGCCATTTCCCAAATGCTTCGGTATATATAACTAAAGACAGTACTAACTTACCAAGCCAGTCGTTGGCTTGGTGTGTGTATTCAACCGAGGATAATAGTACCCTACCCTACACTTTATCGTTAAGTAAGTCGTATCTTACTACGACGCAGTCTAGTTTTTCATTCGGTTCATTACTGATTTCTACTCTTCTCAACAATTGCGATAATTATACAACTTACAATTATACAGCTAGTACTAATATTCTAGATGTCCTTTTAACGTATACAGATTTACAGTCACAACAATTTTGGTATCGCGCAGCATTGTACGCTTTATATTCAGGCACAATACAGGTTAATGCGCTTTTTAAAGCTGCATATGCGAAATCGCCATATTCAAGCGGCAAAGGTGTTAAACCCCCTTATTCGTCAACAGACACCGGTTCTAAATTACCTCTCCTTATTAGTGTCATACTAAATCGAATCAATCAATATACTCCGACCAATTACACATCCCCCACCTTATATAAATCGAGTTTTTGTATAAATAAACTCATTAGTCCTTCGCTATATTATACTCTCTCGCCAAACTTAACAGATTATACACCCGCGGTAGTTGATTACAACGTAAAATTCTTAATCCAAACATATCTGATGTTTAATATTTCAGCAACATTCGATATAATTAACACTATAAAAACCCAAATGAATGGAATTGCCAACGCAACTACGCGTAACGAATACTTGGCTTATTTAGATACAAATCAAANATCTATTTTAGCATTTTTCTCCTAGGCCTGAACAGCATTCAACTCTGCATAAAAGACACTCTCTATCGCCAGCAGTCCGTCTTCGTGCAAAATCGCAAAGTAACGCCCCAATTTCGCCAGAGGTTACGACTTCGCCGTTGCTGAGCATAAATGAAAACGACATCTGAGTTTTGCTAGTCGTCATCGTGTCGTCTAACATACCTTTGAGAAAGTCGGCGAAGTAAACATTGCAAGTCGCATCAAAGGCGACAACACTGCCAAACGCCTTCGTTAAAAGAACAACAACGTCTCGCTTCAAACAGTCACCAAACTTTATAGGTTGGAAAACATTTAACTTTCTTAAATGTTTTCCCAACATTGGAGAAAAAGTGTAAATCAATACTGTATTCCCACATCTTGTATTTACACTCTTTTTACACCTTCGGACAATTAAAACGCCGATTTTATATATCGGGATTACCGAATCCCTGAATAAAACAAAGGTGATTTATCAGTCACGAAGTAACGGTTACCTTTAGTCATTCAAATACGCCGAACCGTAGTGTTCGGTGTTTAGAATGATTAAAGGTTTAAGAAAGTGGATTTAGTATGCAATTTTCCGTAGAACCTGTTCTTGTGTCATTTTCACGAGCCCATTTTTCCTCAATCCTTCGTAAAACTTGTTCCAAGTTGCATCCTTTCTGATTTCCCCTGTCGACTTATGTTGAATTTCAATACATTGCTCGTCTGGCTCCAGTCCATACTTCTCATAAAACTGCTCAAAATCATCATCATCCTCAAAAGTAACCTCCTTTATCTTATCATCGATGATTCCATTGTGTGCCCGAATCCGGGATTGCCACATCGGCGAGAACGATGCCGCGTACAACCAGTTCTCGCGATACGCTGTCACAATATCCACAGTGTCCCTTGTCAGCTGGAAGAGTCCTCCAATACACTTCTGCTCGTCGATGTCTATGAGCCCGACCGCGGGAAGAATCTTTCGCGGCTGCTCCAATCGGAGCGTCGCGTGAGCATCGACTTCGGAATCATCGAATTGCATGTAGATATTTTTTCCCATTTTGAGCTTCTTCAGCTTGCTCTCGTACTGCATTGTTCGCACAAGTATAAGCAAGTTTGGAGAGACATTTTTCGTATATTTCTCAAAATCTGTGAGGATCTTTGATTTATTCAATTTGACGCCCTGCGTCACGTAGTGGCAGATCACCTTCTCAAGCGTCACTTGATCGTTCATGACGGCAGCCGCAGTCACAAAATAGTCGGTTGAGGAAAGATCGCAACCATTCGCGACGGATGGAATGTTGCGTAGCAGGAAGATATCCATATTGTGCGGGCGAATAACAAAGTTGCCAACGATCATCGCGACCAACTTGGGTTCCGTGATGCCGATCTTGAACTTGGTGAGAAGATACTTCTCGAATGCTGGATTGAGTGTAGCATAGAAGTCGTAGTATAACTTCCAGAAGAACTCCATCAGATCATACTTTGAATGGAAGAGCTCGTATGCCCAGAAAAGTGCGGTATCATCAGTCTTATTTAGGATTGCGATCGTGAGGGCGGCGCGCACCTCGTCGGCGGCATACAGGTATCTAGTGAATTTAAAGGAAGACATTTCTTATTGTTTTGGGGTTTATGTTTTTCATTCGGTTTTTATATAAACATAAACTCAATTTAAATAAAATGTCGATCTTTAACATCGTTTGCTGTCCCCACTGTGATCAATCCTGCGAAATATTGGAACTCAATTGTCGGATATTCCGTTGTGGGATATACAAGAATACGATGCAACAAATGGACCCACATGCATCCAAGCCGAAATGTGATGCCCTTGCGGCCACCGGCCAAATTTACGGTTGCGGCAAGCCGTTTCGGGTGGTCGCCGATGCAAGTGGTGCATTGGTTGTCGTCAAATGTGATTACATCTAACAAATTTTATTTCTTCTAATATTATATAAAATGACTGCTTGGACTGATTTCGTCAAGAAGATTTTCGCCGAGGGGCGCAAGAAGAACCCTGAATTCCAATTAAAGGATGCAATGAAGGAGGCTAGCAAGCGTAAGAGTGAGATGGGATCTTCTGCCGCGGCTCCGGTAAAAACCATGAAAAAGCGCAGTAAATCCAAGAAGAATAGCAAGTCCAAGAAGCGCGGCAAATCTAGGAGAAACAAGTAAAATCGTCCATTGCCTTCAATCGCGTTTGAATCTCCTGTGTATCCGAAAGCCGATATGGGCCAGGGTCCGATATTTGGCGTAATATATTTATAAATTCATCAATGAATTTATATTTTAGAGAGAAACTATTGGATAATTCGTCAATCAGATGTAAATATACTAACGCCAAACTATATTTCGACCACGATCCAGCACTTGACAACAGATCATGGATTATATTTGCGGCAGGTTTATTAATGAATTTACGCAAGTAATCTAGACATTCCGACGAACATCCATTGCATAATTCTTCTATATTTGCATTAGAGAGAGAAGCACACTTGTTCTTGGTTAAATAAGATACCACACGACATTCAATCGGATTACACTCGTTTTCATTGTGATTCGTAATAAATTGACTCGCTTGGTCCAAAAAATAACAATTATTGAAATTTCGCATGACTGGTCTCAAGTTCTCACCTATGACAATGTCTTGGCGCGTAATGCTGAAGAATGTCAAATTGTGGCGGTGAAGAAGATCAATACTATTCAATAACAAAGAAAATGTATCGAACAAATGAAATACTACAAGCTTATCACTCGGTAAATTAGAGAGAAAATCGAATAATTCGAATCTCCGAATGGTCGGATATTCACAGAGAAAGTATGCGTCTCGTTCTTCATACGAGATTTCGTGTTGATATAAAGATATGTCATCTAATTCCTTGATTTTCAGAGGTGTGTGTTTTTGGATAATATCGAACCAAATCCGATGATATCGGATTTTTCGCACTATTTCGGAGACTTTCAACTCATTTTGGAAAAAAAATGAATCTATCTTCATGACATTATTTCTTCGAACATTTGTTGTCGCGAGTATCTCTCGCTTACTGTTATTGTTCATCAACTCAACATCTATGGTCGGACTTATCATATTATTTGATTTCATTTCATGTAAATTTTTAACTTTTAATTTGCATAAAATATCTATTTTTATAAGTCTTTTTGATCTTATTTTGAATCTCCCGGCGTTCCGTGATTCCATGTGTTCGCAGAATATCAATCTCGGTCTTCAGCAATTCCATGTGGCCTTTGCAGAAATCAACGAACCCAACTGCAGGTTTGCTGTCATTCTCCTTGATATACTGATCCATCGCCTCCAACAGCTCCTTCTGGACACCGACATAATTACGCCTCTGTACGGGTGTCTTTTTTGCAGTGCTTTTTTTCCGGTAATAATAGCGAGCACTTTTGAACATCTTATCGATAACATCGCCGTCATATCCCAAATTGACGAGACGACGAACCTCGCTACTAATCGTGTCATCATTATCCTTTGTCCATTCGGACCACGCATCCTTGAATGTATTGCGGTCGTCATATTGATGGACCTTCGAGAACCGTTCCAGCTCGGCAGATACATCGTCTGCGAACTTGTATCGATAGATCGGATCGGAATCCATTTTTAAGTAAGTAAGTTTTTCTTGTTTTTTGTTGTTTCACATACTTATTAAATTTTTAATTCAATTTTTTTTGTAATTGTGTATCCAGGGATAGTTGTTACGACTTGTCGATAGTCATTTGTTTCGCAATTCTTCGTATAATCTTGTCTTCGCTATCCCGGTCATTGCACTTGGATCCACCACCCATGGCCTCGATTACAATCTTATTGTAAGTATCCGAATATCTTGAATCCCCTTTATTACAATCTGGGTATTTCTCCTTGAACAGTCGGGTATTCTTGGAGTTTCGAAAGGCGACGCTCTTGATCATCTTTCGTAACTTTTTATTATCTTCATCATCCTTTTCCCATACATCTCCATCTTTGATGTAGATTGTTTCTCTCTTGGGATCTGTGCAATGAACTGGTCGCTTGGTTACATCCAGAGCCTTCAGGTTCTTGATTATGATGTTAGAAATGCCTTCGACATAACCGAGCTGGCCTACGCTCTCCAAGTCAGAAAGTTGGAGATTGATTGAATTTACAAAGTCGCTGATATTCATAGCATCTTTGCACTCCTCGTTCAAGAATACCTGCAGGTTGAATGTCTTGTTATTCGAGTGGATCTGATTCTGGGAATTGCTCATATTCCCAGTTGATTTGCAGATCTCGATGATCTGCTTCTGTAGGTCGGAATTTTGCTTGATTAAATAAGCAACAAGGTCCTGTGTGGGTTCGCTAGTTTCGTGATTTTTTGAGGTTTCTGTACATGTCTGTTTATGTTTCCACATGCCATTTCTTGAATTATATATTTTACTGCAATTGCTGCATGTATAAGTTAATTTATTTTGCAACTTTTTGCAACTTTTTGCAACATTATCGTCACTTGCGTCACCACTGACATTGACCGAATGTTTTACGGTTGAATAATGTTTAACAATACTACTTTTACGACTCGTAGTATAGTCACACACAGAACAGTTGAATTTTACTGCAACTTTGAGGCAACAAATTGTTTCCATTTGTTCTTATATTAGGTGACAGAAAAAAGTTGCTAAAGGAAAACGAATATAAAATTTTTTTTCTTATGCTCACAAACTGAGAATTATTTTTTCGGTCGGCTGACGCTAATTTTTTTTATGGTCACAAAAATATCGGTTTTCAAGACTTTAACGACCCTTTTCAAAAATGGACATTTATAAATGTCCAAAAACGATTTCCGAAATCACTTTTGGGAATCAAAAATTCACGATTTTATATATATTAACGATTTTCATACTTAAAGACCACTTTTGGAAAAAGTGGAAAATAAAATTGATTTTTTAATAATCGCGATGCAAAATAGAAACAAAAGAAAAATGAGCGAACCTAAGAAGCAGAAGAAGTGCTGTGTGGGGTGTGGAACGAAGATCGGGCTCTTCGGCTTCAGTTGCCGGTGCCAGGAAGGCAGTTCATTCTGTTCTGCATGTCGGTTCCCGAAGTTCCGGCCGACAGATTTGGGCGGGCATTTGTGTAACATCGATTACAAGAAGCTCGGCAAGGATCAGATTGAGAAGGCGAACCCGAAGATTGAAACTACAAAGGTCGATGTAATTTAATTGAATACTATTTAGAACGAATGTGCTGATACTATGGAATGGATCATCTACGCAAATGTGCGGACCTAATTATGAATACGAATACGAATAAAAGAGAAGAAAAGAAAACGAGAGAAGAAGCCGACCGCATAATGAATAAATACCCAGATAGAATCCCTGTGCTTATTACAAGGAACCAACACTCGAACAATACACCGGAGATTGACAAACAGAAGTATCTGGTCCCGATCGATTTGACGATGGGACAGCTGATGTTTGTTATACGCCGGCGTTTGAAATTGAATTCTGAAAAAGGCCTTTTTTTGTTTGTAGATAGTGCGGTCGTTTGCAATTCAGAGTTGGTAAGTACAGTCTATTATCGGTCTCATGATCCTGAGGATGGTTTCCTCCACGCAGTGTATAGTTGTGAGAATGTCTTCGGCGCCACATTATCCACCTTTGAGAAAAGTGGAGCCAAAAGCGTTGAGACCATATCCACTTTTGAGAAAAATGGTTCAAACCAAATTCTTTGATAAATATAACATCTCGGTGCATTGTATGGGATCCTACGCGATATTCAGCACACCTTACTACGATGCTTACGAACAAAGATACAAAAATATATTGACGATCAATAAAAAACCTACAGGTGAATTGGTGAAACTCATTCGGCGCGTAAAGTTCTTCCCATTGAGTCCATTCAAGCGTACTGAGAGAGAACCATGTGGCTACGGTATCTCTTTGGAAGGTAACAAACTAGCGACGACAGATAAAATCCCCGAGTTATTCTCATTTTTGATCATGAATGGATACACGATCGATACCAGATTGACAAAGATGATGAATGATAGCGATGTCCGAATAAATGACGAATACAAACTTGTAGCCTTTATTACCCAGCTTTGAAATCCACTTTTATACACCTTTTCTCATTTGAAACGCCCATTTTTTCACTTTTAAGCATACCAAAAACAATATAAAGAGTAATCTGTAATGTATATTAAGTTATGGTTTCCTTGATTTTACCTGCTTCACGCAACGAACTTTTATGAGTGAGTCCCGAAGACAAACAAATGAGTCTCATAAAGGGGAGCGTTAGAAATCATTAAAGCGTCTTTCACCATTGCACTCTCAATGGAAAAAGTTAGACCATCGTAGGTGTAATCCCTACTATTGACTTTACTATTTTTCTTGTTTTATGCTCTGTAAAATGGGCGTTTCAAATGAGAAAAGGTGTAATAACTAATATTATAAATAACATTTTGCCCAAGAAAGTCGCCAGACCAGTCGGTAGGTGGAACATAGATTATTGTAAAGTTAAAACGAATGCCAAGATAGACTTGGCAAACGAAGATCACTGTGGTCCGTGTGGTGAATATGCGTTGAAAAAAAGATTGTTGGGAAATAATACTCGCCGTGTCAAACCGTTATAATAAACACTGGGTTTTGTTATATTTGAATTTAAAATTTGCAAAACAAGTTAAAAAGATTATCTGATATAATTGTATAAGATGATGTTTTCTAAGTTTCTTCTGATTTTTTCTTCTCTTTTTTCTGTGAGCGCCGGCGGTGTGTCACTGTTTTCCTCGAAGGGTGAGGTTGATGAGTGGGACATGTTTTACGATTTCCAGGACAAATTTAGCAAGAAGTATGACGATGATCACGAGCTTGAACACCGCTTTGAAATATTTCGCGGTAATGTTCGTAATATGATTGAGCACAATGCGAATGAGACGAACACCTTCGCGATGGACATCAACCAGTTCTCCGACCTCACGGCCGCCGAGTTCAAGGAGCAGCGCGTTAGTGGGGGATTCGTGAAGAACATTAAGTCGGCTGTCGGAATCGGTTCGTCGTGCTCTGCC
>TBL_comb47_HYPODRAFT_10004689_pt1 | contig 15613 bp, 10 predicted proteins | sample TroBogypolimnion_40_FD_10682 | JGI IMG/M metagenome (IMG submission 10682)
CTGACGGAGTGAAACTGGCTGAAATGGAAGAGAACCTTCGCCAAAGCAGATTAAGACTGGGTTACGTTACAAGAAAACTGCTGAATGAAGGGAAAGTGATCAAAGTAGAAAACAAATACTTCCCGGTAACAGAAACAGTAGAAAAATATTAAGCAGATAAGAACAAACGAAATAGAATTAAAATAAAGTAAAAATAAATTCAACACAAAAATCAACGAAAATGAAAAAATTAGCATTTCTTTTTATCGCAATTGCAGGGTTCGCAGTGACCTCCAATGCACAGGTTAGCGCCACTGCTTCTTCCACAGCGACAATCATTACTCCGATTGCCATCGCCAAAACAGCCGACCTCAATTTCGGTAACCTCGCAGTAAGTCCAACTGTTGCCGGTACTGTTGTCATTACACCTGCCGGCTCCAGGAGCATCACGGGTGGTGTTACATTGCCTGCAGTAACTGGAACAGTATCTGCTGCCTCCTTCACCGTAACAGGTTTGGGTACCAGTACATTCTCCATTACTCTTCCAGGTAGTGCGATTACGCTTACTGATGCAGGAAGTGATACGATGTCCCTCGGTACATTCACAAGTTCACCAAGTTCAACTGGAACATTGTTGGCCGGATCTCTTGCTGTAACTGTTGGTGGTACATTGACTGTTGCTGCAGCTCAGGCAGCCGGTACCTATACCAACGCAGCCGGTTTGAAGGTAACGGTTAATTATAACTGATCTACTTCAGGCACAATAAAGGAAAGGGCTGCACATTGCGGCTCTTTTTTTATTGTACCAGTAACGATATGACTCCATTTTATTGCCAGATTAAGGCAACCTACTGTAAAAATACAACTGTGCGTTTGTGCGCACAAAAAATCTGAAAACCAGAACATCTGAAAACTATGCAAAAAATATTCCAATTATATCTATTTGATTTCATGCATATTAGATGAGGATATTAAAAATTGTGAAAGTTTGGCACAGGGTTTGTATTAATATAGAAAATCAATCATTTGATTTAAGAAATGGAAGAGTTAGTCAAAGATTTTATCAACCAGCAGCCCAACGGGGTAAAAATTTCAGAGATGGAAATTTGCCTCAAGCAAAGCCGACTTAGACTGGGGTATGTAACCAGGAAGTTGTTGAACGAAGGCAAGGTGCTTAAAATTGAAAACAAATATTTTCCGGTTGAAGAATCAAAGACAGAACAAACAAAATAAACTAAAGAGAAGTAATAAAGAAAACAATTAAAAATCAAAAAATGAAAAAGTTAGCAATTCTATTTGTCATTCTTGCAGGTTATTCAGTAGCCTCCATGGCTCAGGTTAGTGCTACAGCATCTTCTACAGCAGCTGTAATCACCCCGATTGCCATTTCAAAAACAACGGATCTCAATTTCGGAACTTTGGCAGTTAGTCCAACGGTTGCCGGTACTTTGGCCATCAGCCCTGCCGGTACACGTACACCAACAGGCGGTGTCACACTTCCGGCAGTTACAGGAACTGTTACAGCAGCAGTTTTCCACGTAACAGGTTTGGGTACCAGTTCATTTGCCATTACTCTTCCAGGAAGCATTACACTGGATGACGGTGCAAGTCATACCATGAGCCTTGGTTCATTTGTAAGCTCACCTTCAGGTACTGGTTCACTGGTTGGCGGTGCACTCGATGTAAACGTTGGCGGTACACTGACAGTGGCAGCAGCCCAGACTGCAGGGACCTACACCAATGCAGCCGGTCTTCAGGTAACGGTAAACTACAACTAAACCGACCACCTCAAAAAAGCTACAAATTGTAGCTTTTTTTTGATCTTCAGTTTTAAAAGTTCTTTCACCACTTAAAGATTCATCCTATCAAAACTTTCCTACACATATCAGTTCTTGCCCTGGCTCTTCAGCTGTTTTGCCAAAATGCAAATTCACAGGTAATACCCGGTGACAATGGCGCTTCAGCTACTGCTTCCTCCGCTTGTATCGTTGTTATCCCGATTGGAATCACAAAAATACGTGATATGTATTTTGGAAACATCATCTCCGGAAATGCAGGAACAATACAGATCTCTCCGGAAGGAGGACTGCCTGTAACGACCGGTGGAGTAGCCTTGCAGACGAAGAACAGCGTTTTCTCTGCAGCTTCATTCATGGTCAACGATGGTCTGGCCAACAACCCAACCATCAGGAGATATTTTAAGGGATATTCAATTACGCTCCCTTCCCAGGCAGTTACCCTGTCGAACGGAAGAGGCAGCACCATGAGTGTCAGTAATTTTACAAGCAACTCCTCTGCATTGGGTTACAATGGTTTTATTACCGGTACAGGTTACCTGAACATTGGTGCCACCCTGTATGTCAATGCAGCGCAAAGTTTGGGGCAGTATAGTTCCACTTCACCCTTCCCGGTGACTGTAAATTTTTACTAGGACTACGGTTTATAAGAGTAAAGCCAGAAAAATCCATTTTCTGGCTTTACTTTTTTAAAATCGCTTCAGGGGTACGTCGAAAACACTGATGGGTGAAATCTTGCAAAAAGCCTGCCGGAAATGGATGGCGCTAACGGGAATCTGCCCGGGTAAAATGCACCGCAAACTGCCATCCAGACGGTCCGGAAGAAATGGCATACTGTACTTTATGTTCAGAATTATGGCAAAACAGAGTGGCTGAACATCAATTTTATGTAATATTGTAAGAGCGATACAAACTGACTTATCGTTATTAATATTTACCCTGTGAAAGAGTTACCCAACATCCTGCTTGTCGACGACATTTCTTCCAACCTGATCTATCTTAAGATCATTCTGAAAGGAATTGAAGCCAATCTCATCGAAGCGGAATCAGGTCTGGATGCGCTGAAAAAAACAGAAGGGCTCTCTCTTTCCCTGGCCATTCTTGATGTTCAGATGGCTGGGATGAACGGATATGAACTTGCCGTCGAAATCAACAAGAACAGGCTTACCGACAGTGTTCCCATCATTTTTCTCACGGCTGCCTTTCCAAACAACGAGCAGATCATTACCGGATACGAGGCAGGGGCTGTCGACTACATCATCAAACCCCTGAACAGAAAAATCCTGATCAGCAAGGTAAATATTTTCCTTCAACTGTACCGGCAGAAACAACTCATCGTTGAGAGCCACAATGAATTGCTTCGGTCGGAAGTCGAGATTCAGAAAGGCAAGGAACAGATGCAACTGCTGAACAGACACCTGATCAATGCACGCGAAGACGAACGTGCCGCCATATCGCTGATGATTCACGATGAACTGGGGCAGGCACTGACAGCATTAAAAATTGATCTGAGCTGGGTACGCAAGAATGGTGCACCTGAGATCGTATTGCAAAAGCTGGATAAACTGCTGGATAACACAAACGACATCATCCGAAAAGTTCAAAGAATCTCCTCGGAATTACACCCCAAATTATTGACCGATTTGGGTTTGGCAGACGCCATAGAATGGTATTGCGGAGAGCAGCAGGAGCGAACCGGTTTGAAATTTGAACTTTTCATGGAGGAGGCAATTACAAAGGATTTTCAAACTGATCTTGCCCTGTTCAGGATCCTTCAGGAAGCACTCACAAACGTAATCAGACATGCCCAGGCAACCAGGGTGATGATTTCCATTCATTACAGTACGGAGGGAACCTTCATGGTCATTGCAGATGACGGAGTGGGGATATCACCTGCCATTCTGGAAAGCTCAACGTCGATGGGACTTTTTGGGATGAGGGAAAGAGCCATTCAACGAAATGGTACCCTTGTCCTGGGATTAAATTCTCCTTCCGGAACCAAAATTTCAGTCTATATTCCAAAACCTAACACCCAAACCGATGAAGATATTAATTGCTGATGACCATGCCATTGTGCGTGAGGGAGTCAAATTGATAGTCAAAACACTGCCGGAGGTAAAACAGATTGACGAAGCCGCCGACGGGAAGGAAGCACTTTCAAAACTGATCAAAACACATTATGATCTGGCCATTCTGGACATTTCAATGCCCGAAATTACGGGACTGGATTTATTGCAACAGATAAAAATACACAACATAGAGACAAGGGTACTGATACTTAGCTTTCATCCACAGGAACAATATGCTGTGAGGGCTTTCAAACTCGGTGCAGCAGGTTACCTTTCGAAAGACAGTGCATTCGATGAGATGGCCATGGCGATCCGCAAAATTGCCGCAGGCGGGAAATATGTTTCTGCCGCCTTTGCAGAGAAGCTGCTCTTTAATGAGGTTAGCAGTACGGACCAACAGTTGCACGAATCCCTCTCAGACAGGGAATTTCAGGTGATGATTATGCTCGCCAAAGGGAAATCGGTATCCGAAATCGCCTCTATCATCTTCATTTCGGACAAAACCGTGGCTACCTACCGGGCCCGGATCATGGAAAAAATGCAAATGAAAAAAAATGCCGAACTGACGATTTATGCGTTGCGGAACAAACTGATTGAGTAATCGGGAAAGATTCATCCGTGGATCTTCTGTCTTGTACACCTGAATCAAAAAAAAATCAGAATTTCGCTTCAGACAACTTAACAAGAAACCTTCAAACATTCAACCAAGTCATTTCCACCCCAACAACTAGTTTATTCCAGTCTGCAAGGGTGTTGCAATGAAATAAAACCCGATATGTAATCGATTTAATTTTTAAATAGAATCAATCCAAACAATATACATCTATCTCAATCTTACTATTTTAATCCAGCTATTCTATAATTGCTATTTTGTATTGTCATTAAATCAAGAAATATGATGTGAATTTGTTCTTCTGATAATGGATAAGGGAGTTCATCTGTATCCAAACTATTTTTCCAATTACAAATAACCGGTCAATTAATTGAAAAACGTCACTTATACTGAATTAACGATATTTCCTCAAACGTTCAAAAATTCTTTGAACCCGACGGAGTTTGCATCCGGATGGAGAATCCGGGTACTGGCCGTCGTTTCAATTCTTTTGTTTGGCGTTTTTTTTCAACTTAAGGCTGCCAACCGGTTTTCCGTAGCTACGGGAAACTGGAGCACCACCACCACATGGGCTGCGACTTCCGGAGGGGCATCCGGTGCGTCCGTTCCGGCAGCCGGTGACAATGTGACCATTGAAGGGGGATTTACGGTTACCGTGGATGTGAACACCGCTGCGATCGGAGCACTGACCATCTCGGCAGGTTCCACCCTCACAGTAGGAGCATTTACCATCAGTGTTTCAGGGACTTCCGCCATCACGGGAAATATCAATTTCAACAATGCGACCGGAACCAAGACCTTTACGGGGGATGTCACGCTAAACAGCGGTGCGATTTGGAATGAGAGTGCTGCCGCCGTGGTGAATTTCGCCGGCAATTTTGCAGACAACGCGACCACATTCACTGCGAATACAGGTTTGCATACCTTCAGCGGAGCAGCCAAAACATTTGGAGGTTCAACATCCTCCGCGATACCCAATCTCACTTTTACAGGAGCCTATACCCTTTCCGGTTCCTTAACTGTTGCGACCCTGCTGACGGTGACGGGAACCACGCTTACCAACAACGGAAACATCACGGCAACATCGGCACTTTCCGGTACAGGTGGAGTGACGCAGGGCACTTCAGGCGTATTGAACATTGCAGGGACCGCTGGTATTACCACACTAACGGCAAATGCAGCCGGCAATACTGTTAACTATACAGGGGCAGCACAAACGGCTTTTCCTACTACCTATTCCAATCTGACACTTTCCGGTTCAGGAGCAAAAACTTTTGCAACAACACCCACGGTAAACGGGATACTCTCCTTGGAAGGAACTGCCTCCGTGGTGGTAACAGCCGGTGTTGTCACATATGGGACGGCAGCAACGTTGCAATACAACAAACCCGGGGCTTACATTACTACACCGGAGGAATGGATCTCTCCTTTTACTGCATCCGGGGGAATTGTCATTGAAAATTCCGGCATCATCACCTTAAATGGAGCTAAAACGCTCACAGGTTGTCCTTTAACCATCCACGAAGGAGCTGAATTGGCCAACGGAGGATTTACAATTGCTTCACCGTCCGCCTTAAATCTCGACGGCGGATGTCTTTCAAAAGGTGCAACCCTATCCGGAACCGGACTTCTGACACTAGGCGGTGATGTTACTGTGACGGATGCAGCAACTGGCACCGTTGGAGCATCCGTTTCATGTCCTGTAGCACTGACAAATGCAACGACCCGAACCTTTACGGTGGCAGACGACGGAACATCTGCTGCTGATTTGATCCTCTCCGGCATTGTCAGCACGACAGGAAATCTCATAAAGGCCGGATCAGGGACTTTGCAATTGACGAAGGCCAATACCTATACGGGTACAACCACTGTCAACGGAGGAGTTCTTCAGGCAGGAGTCCTCACCAACGCCTTCGGAACCAATTCTGCCGTCACGCTGGCAAATATTGCAGGTGTTGCGCTTGATCTGGCAGGGTTCAACAATTCAATAGGTTCCATCACAGGAGGTGGTACTACCGGCGGCAATGTGACCCTGGGAGCTGGAACCCTGACAGTAGGAAGCCTGAACACCTCCCCAGCTGCCTATGCGGGAATCATCAGCGGTACCGGAGGTATTACAAAAATCGGCACGGGGGTGCTGATACTTTCCGGTGACAATACTTTCAGCGGATTAACCACGATCAGTGCAGGGACTGTTAAACCGGGTGCACCCGGTGGAGGCACCAACACGCCGCTTGGAACAATCGCGGGTGGAACCACTGTCGCGACCGGAGCCGTTCTGGATCTCAACGGCATTACCTTGTCAACAGACGAACCGCTTACCCTCAACGGCACCGGCATAGCCGCTGCCGGAGCGTTAACGAACAGCAATGCAACCGCAGTAAACTACACAGGTTTGATTACTTTGGGCAGTGCTGCAAGCATCGTGGCCAGTGCGGGAGCAATCACCCTTACCAATACAGGCATCATTACCGGGTCTACTTTTGGGTTGACACTTGGCGGAACCGTAGGCGGCACAATGGCCAGCATCATTGGAACGGGTACAGGGACGCTGACAAAAGCAGGGACAAGCACCTGGACATTATCGGGTGCAAGTACCTATTCCGGTTTAACCACCATTTCTGCAGGTACCATCAAACTGGGTACTGCAGGCAATGCCACTGATTCACCGCTGGGATCCTCCGCAGGAATTACCTCCATCACAAGTGGTGCCGTGCTGGATCTGAACGGGTTTTCGCTGGGAGTCGCCGAACCACTCACCCTGAACGGGACCGGAATAACGGCAGGGGGAGCCTTAACCAACAGTTCAGCAACAGCAGCCACTTTCAGCGGATTACTCACTTTGGGAAGTGCTTCCAGTGTTGTGGCAAATGCCGGAGCCATTAACCTTTCCAATACAGGCACGGTTACTGGTGCTTTCGGATTGACACTTGGCGGTACAACAGGTGGCTCGCTTTCAAGTATTCTTGGCACTGCAGCCGGGACACTGACAAAGGCAGGCACAGGTACCTGGACTATTTCAGGTGCCAGTACCTATACCGGTATAACAACCATTTCAGCAGGAACGCTCAAACTAGGCGCCAGCAGCAGCGGCACCAGCTCCCCGCTGGGGACAGCAGCAGGAGCTACAACGGTAGCGGCCGGTGCCGTTCTGGACCTTGCGGGTTTTTCCATCACAACAACAGAACCTTTGACCATCAACAGTACCGGAATATCAAACGGCGGAGCTTTGGCCAATAGCGGCGCTGCTGGAACAACCTATGCCGGGGTCATAACCTTCCAAACAGCGGCCAGCATCATTGGCGAAAGCGGTACCATTGCCATCACCGGAACAATTGCGAGCAGTGCAACAGCCATTACCTTGGGTGGCAGTGCCGGGGGAAGCATCTCTACGGTAATTGCAGGCGCACGAACGATGACAAAAATAGGCTCCGGCACATGGACCTTCTCCGGAGCAAATACCTATTCAGGAGCAACTGCAGTGAATGGAGGAACACTTAGGGCAGGTGGCACATTAAATGCATTCGGAACCAACTCCGCATATACCCTCGCCAACACAGCAGGTGTGACGCTGGATCTTGCAGGATTTAACAATACCATAGGCTCCCTGACAGGAGGCGGGACTACCGGTGGAAATGTAATTCTGGGAACCGGTACCTTAACCATCGGCAGCAACAATACTTCGCCGGCTGCTTACGCCGGTATTATCAGCGGAACAGGAGGCATCACCAAAAGTGGTACGGGAATTTTAATTTTAGCCGGTGATAATACCTACAGTGGATTGACAACAGTCAACACCGGCACACTCAAACTGGGAGCCTCGGGTGGTGGTACCAATACACCTCTTGGAACTGCTGCGGGTGCTACTTCTGTCACTTCGGGTGCCGTTCTGGATCTCAATGGCTTTACTTTAGGAACGGCAGAGCCGCTTACCCTGAATGGTACCGGTCTTGCCGCCGGTGGCGCCCTGACCAACAGTGTGGCCACTGCTGTAACCTACAGTGGTTTGATTACCCTGGGAAGTGCCACAAGCATCGTGGCCAGTTCGGGAGCCATCACCCTTTCCAATACAGGCACCATAACCGGATCAACATTTGGTCTGACATTGGGCGGAACAGTAGGTGGTTCGCTTGCAAGTATCATCGGAACAGGAACGGGTACAGTAACAAAGGCAGGAACAAGCACCTGGACCTTATCTGGCGCCAGTACCTATACCGGAATCACTACCATATCAGCGGGGACGCTGAAACTTGGTGCTGCTGGGAATGCCACCAATACCCCTTTGGGGACAATTGGCGGAATCACCTCAGTCACCTCAGGGGCAGCGCTGGATCTGAACGGATTCACGCTTGGAACGGCAGAGCCCCTCACTCTGAACGGTACGGGGATTACTGCAGGCGGTGCCTTGACAAACAGTGCAGCCACCGCCGTTACCTACAGCGGTGCAATTACGTTTGCCTCAGCCGCCAGCATCGTAGGGGAAGGTGGAACCATTGCCATTACAGGAACTCCTGTCAGCAGTGCAATTGCCATTACACTCGGCGGATCTGCCGGAGGTAGCATCTCCACGGTCATTGCCGGTGCACGTACCATTACCAAAATCGGCACCGGGGCATGGACACTTTCCGGTGCGAACACCTACACAGGTGCAACGACAATCTCTGCCGGAACCTTGAAACTCGGGGCTTCCTCAGCCGTCGCCACGAGTGGTCCGCTGGGAACTACCGCCGCCGGCACAACGGTAGCAGCCGGTGCTGTTTTGGATTTGAATGGTTACTCATTGACAGCAGCCGCCACGGAGGCACTTTCGCTCAATGGCACAGGCATTTCGAATGGCGGAGCCTTGGCAAACAGCTCCTCAACAGCTGCCACCTATATTGGCGTAATTACCTTTGCAACAGCTGCCAGCATTGTTGGAGAAACCGGCACCATTGCCATCACCGGGACTCCGGTAAGCAGTGCAATTGGCATAACCCTGGGCGGAAGCGCAGGTGGATCCATTTCCACAGTCATTGCCGGTGCAAGAACCCTTACGAAAATTGGAAGTGGAGTCTGGACACTCACTGCAGCAAATACCTATACCCTGGCGACCACCATTTCTGCCGGCGAACTGAGACTAAATCCTGCCGCCAACATCACTCCGGCATCGCAGGTAATTCTGAGCGGAGGTATCCTGGGAACAACAGCCATCACTGCCACCAGAACGATTACGAGTTCTTCTACCCTGCAAATGACGGCTAACTCCTCCATCAATCTGGGTTCAAATGCGCACTCACTTAAATTTGCGAACAGCAGCGCAATAGCCTGGACTGGAACGACCCTGACCATCAACGGCTGGACTGGAACGGCCGGGGCATCTGGCACTGCCGGAAAAATCTATTTTGGGGCAGCAACAGGAACGCTGACAGCCGCACAGTTGTCCAAAATAGCATTTACCGGGTATCCGGCTACCCCGATTTTACTCGCAACTGGGGAATTGGTGCCTGGAATTCCACCACCCGCCACATTGTCTATTACCGGTACCTTGGATCATGGTTCATCCTGCATTGGAACACCAGCTGCACCCATTACCTACACCATTACAAATCCCAGCCTGTTGACAGCCAATGGGGTTACGGTCACTTCAAACAACGCACAATTCGTGGTAAGCAGTGCCCCTACCTCCATCGCACCCGGAGGAACTGCGACTTTTGTAGTCACTTTCACCCCTTCCGGCAGCGGATTACGGAGCGCCACCGTGACGGCAGCAACGACCACACCCGGTATCAGCTCGGGAGTGGATGCCCTAACGGGGACAGGTGATGCCGCAAGCGTTGCCGGAACTGCCTCCATCGGTGCCATTCTGGTCTGTCCCGGAGGCAGTACAACAGCCTCCTTGTCAGGATACACAGGTACCATTCAATGGCAACAATCGGCCGATGGGAGCACAGGTTGGAGCAACGTTACTGGCGGTTCAGGCGGAACAACAGCTACCTACTCGACGCCCGCACTTTCCGTTCTGACCTATTACCGCGCAGCCGTAACAGGAGGTGCCTGCGCATCCGTCACCTCCAATGTCATCTCCGTGAACATAGGAATAACCTGGACAGGTACAGCAAACACGGACTGGAACAACTCTGGCAACTGGAGCTGTGGGGCAGTTCCGGACATGACAGATAACGTATTGATTCCCAACGTAACCAACAAACCCATTTTGGGTAGTGGGGCGGTTGGAGCGGTCAACAATCTGACAATCTCAGCCAGTGGATTACTTACCGTTACCGGGAATACCCTCCAAATTGCCGGAACCATCACCAACAGCGGTGCTTTTACGGCAACTGCCGGGAGCGTTGAAATGATAGGCAGTTCACCTCAAACCATCCCTGCCTCCACCTTCTCGGGTAACAATCTGATGAATCTTACGATCAGCAACCCGGCAGGAGTGACACTTGGCGGCGCATTGAACATTACCGGCATCCTCTCTGCCGCTTCAGGGGATCTCGCCTCCGGCGGATATCTGAAACTGATCTCAACCTCTTCCCAAACTGCTCTGATAGACGGTTCCGGCAGTGGTCAGGTCACAGGAAGCGTTACCATGCAACGCTACCTTCCGTCTGCCTATGGCTACAAATTCATCAGTTCACCATTCTCCAATGCGACAGTGGCACAGTTTGCAGGCTATTTTAGTTCAACGGCAACCATTCCCGCCTTTTACACCTACAACGAAGACAATCAAAATGCCGGCGTTGATATTTCCGGTTGGGTTGACTACAGCACCTCCTCCAACAGTTTAAGTCCGGGAGCAGGATATGCGCTAAACCTGGGGGCTTCCGGCACACCCTTGACCATGGAGATTTCCGGTCTTGTTAACAACGACATCGGAGGAATAGTTCTATACAATCACAACGGGGACTATACCCAGGGATTCAACCTGGTTGGCAATCCCTACCCTTCCCCCATCAACTGGGATGCCTTTACGACGCTTGCTACCGACAACATTGATGATTTCATCAATTTCTTTCAGTCAAGCGGAGATGAATACTCTGGAACCTTCACCAGCTATGTCAACGGAGTTTCCGGCGGAACCGGAGATGCCATTATTCCATCCATGCAGGGATTTTTTGTCCACGTCATGGACGGTTCCTATCCCGTAACCGGAACGCTGAATATACCAAATACCGTTAGAACCAACGATTTAAATCCGACCTTTAAAACTGCTACCGTTGATCCCAGAACCATTTATCGCTTCGGAGCCACCTTTGATGGCCCATCTTCCATCACCGATCCTTTCGTTCTCTACTTCGATCCAAACTCCACCACCGATTTTGACAGGCATGCAGATGCACTGAAAATGATGAACACGGATGATAAGGTTCCCAATTTGTATGCCTTTACAACAGATTTTAAAGCCGTGTCGATTAACGGAATTCCCGCACCATCGGATAGCATCACCAAAATACCGCTCGGGTTGACGACCTATCAGGACGGATTTGTGACCGTTACGGTCAGGGATCTTGCAAAGATTAGCAATGGCTTGTACCTTTATCTGCTTGACACAGAACGTGGAATCACACAAAACATGAGCGAAAATCCTTCCTACAGATTCTACTTTAAGAAAGGGGTCAACAACGAAAGATTTGCACTAATATTTTCTAAAAATCTGCTCACACAGCCCAATTTTGAATCATCCAGACTTTTTGCAATTACCAGATTGAGTGGCCTGCCATATGTTTCTGTCAACATTGGCAATGCAGAAAAAGGCATTTTATCCGTATCCACCCTGCTTGGTCAAACCCTGCTGGAAAAAGAGGTCTACGGCCAGCAAATGGTCGACATCAGTTCCTGCAATTCATCCGGTGTCCTGATGATTACACTCAAAACCGGAAGCCGTAGTCAATCTCAAAAAACATTCCTGCGCAAATAACCAAAAGGCCAAAATAAACTCATTTACTTTTTCGTGAAAAGCACTGATTTTGATATCCCCTTTCCAATAAATCTTGTAGGCTTTTCACCTACACGCAAATCAGCCAATCTGAAGATAATTCAACCATTTCCCTTATAGTTTGGGAAAGACAGCTACCCTATTTTTGCTTGTACAAGGTCGACCAAAAAGACCTTCCAATTTTGGATATGAAAGCAAAAATGACCATAGCGATTTTAATTCTATACTTCGGATCAGCCTTCTCCGCAGTTGCACAATTAACCGCCTATGCAAATATTTACGCAACAGTAGTCGCCCCGGTAGGAATCAGTGATCTATCCAACAACAACCTGGGTGAGATTGTTGTGGCACGCACCGGCAGCAACGCTTCTTCGACTTCCGCTAACACAGTAACCGCCTCCGGGCTGCAGGTAAGCCAGAACGGAACTGCTACCGTGGCCTCCTTCAGCGTAACTGACTACAACAACACCACCTTCGACATTACACTTCCGACGAGCGACATTAAACTGGGTATGGGAAACGACAATTTGATTGCCGGCAATTTTAGCAGCAGCTATTCCCTTGCAAACAACCTGACGGGTGGCAAGAAGGAGATAACCATTGGAACAACCCTTTACATTCCGGAAACACGGATTGCCAATAATTTCATCGCGCAAAATCCATTCCCTGTCACACTAAATTACAACTGATTCGCCCTCCCTTATTTCACCAAATAGCATTAAAAACAACGCCCTTCGGGGCGTTGTTTTTAATGCATCCGTTGCATGCAAAAATGTTCCATTGAAACATTCTTCCCAACATTTGTTCCAGGCAATAAAAATCAAAAAAGCAATCGGAACTCCTTCTTCCAATTTCCTGCCATCTTAAAAATTCACACCGAAACGCCCGTACCAAGGAGTAGTATCCCCTCTTCCGAACCGATGCAGGCATAACTCACTCATTATGTTAAACTTAATTTTTATAATTCACTCATTTTGTAGGCTTTACACTGACAAATAAATCAGATTTATGTAGCAGTATTTCAGCCAATTCCCTTATAGAAACCGGCTTTCGCATAGGCTAGTTTTGCTTGTATCAAAGCACAGTAAAACTCTGCATCATGAAAGCAAAATTATCCATCGCAACAGTCATTCTCTTCCTTGGTTCAGCCAATCTCTGCACTGCCCAATTGACCGCCTATGCCAATATCTACGCAACAGTTGTCGCCCCTGTTGGCATCAGTGACCTGTCCAACGACAGTTTGGGAACAATCGTGGTAGCCAAAAGCCCGATTAACACCACGGCCAAATCTGCTGGCATGGTAACTGTTTCAGGAATGCAGGTAGCACAAAACGAAACCGCCACGGTGGCATCCTTCAGTCTGACGGACTACAACAATACCACTTTTGACCTCACTTTGCCAACCAGCAACATCAACCTGAGTGAAGGGAATAATAATCTGGTAGCCAGTAATTTCAGCCACAACTACTCCTTGGACAACACCCTCGAAAGCGGCAAGAAGATGATTAAAATCGGTGCCGTTTTACACCTGTCTGACAACTTGTCGGCGAACAATTACATTGCACAAAATCCGTTTCCTGTGACACTCAATTACAATTAATTCACTTCGCTCAAGATAATTTCAGGGCATAAAATACAACAACCTCTTTCGGGGCGTTTTTTTTATATATCTAAATCATTCATCTGCCATATTTTGACTACAAATAGCCTTTTCAGTCCACGAAGCTCAAAATGGTTAAATTATTATTACAATATTTGATTTGTAACACTCGGGTACATTTTGATAAATAAAAAATATAGTTATATTTGTCAACAAATGCAGGAGTTTTGTTGCTTCAGCCTGTTAACCCTGCCAAATGCTGCTACATTATGCAAAAAATTAAATTCACATTTAAATTTCTTCCGGTCGTGACCGGTCTCATTTTTTTATGTGTATGTTCTAATCTGACGGTTCGGCCCAGGGAGACCTTATGGTATTTCCAAAGCGGATCGTATTTGAAGGTACTGTCAAGACCAACGAATTGAACCTTGCCAATATAGGCAAGGATACTGCCAGATACAACATCTCCTTCGTGCAATACCGCATGAATGAGAATGGTTCTTTTACGGAAATTACGACTCCGGACGAAGGGCAGAATTTTGCCGACAAATTCCTGCGTTATTATCCGCGCAGCATAACTCTGGCGCCCAAGGAATCACAAGTAGTTAAAATTCAGCTCACTAAAACCGATCAGATGACACCGGGCGAATATCGTTCGCACATTTATTTTAGGGCCATTCCCAATGCCAGGCCATTGGGCGAAGAGGACCAGAAAAAGGATACTACGACAGTTTCTATCCGACTGGTTCCTATCTTCGGTGTGACCATTCCGGCCATCATTCGAGTGGGTGCCTCCACAACCCAGGTGACCATATCTGATTTGCAATTTACCAATCAAAACGACACAGTTCCCCTTTTGAATCTCAAATTCAACAGGACAGGCAACATGTCTATCTATGGTGATCTCTCTGTGGTTCTTCAGGCGGCCAACGGGAAATCCACAGAAGTCGGACGTGCCAGTGGGATAGCTGTTTACACACCAAACCCTGCCAGAAGATTCCAGGTTCCGCTGATGAAAAAGGGAAATATCAATTACCATTCAGGAACCTTGCACGTGGAATACACCTCCCCAACAGATGTCAAACCCATCAAATTTGCAGAAGCAGATTTGAGGCTGAATTGAAGCCCAAAGGATAATTCTTTTTGTGCTTGGGCCCCGGCTGCAGCTCCATTGGTGATCACTCGTGCTCCCAGGAATGGACTCGTACACGGAAATTTTAGCTGCCTTTTCCTTACAATTTCCGGTCAATTACGCGATTTCGTTGAGAGTGTGCGCACATAACCGCACACAACGCGGAACTGAAACTAAATACTACTTTCCCAGTAGACTATTTATACTTATTCCAAATTTTTATAGGACTGATTCTCTGTTGTTTAAAAATACAACCTGCAATTGAATTCTATTTGACAAATTATTGGTATACTTTTTGTTAATTAATGGTATTACGCATCACTGAACACAAAAAATATCGTTTATAAATATTCTAAATTGCAGTCAGTTCTTGCGCCCAAAAAGTTACATTTGTGAAAGACATGAGCGTTTTAGGTAAAAAAAATATTTTGTTAATCAATTCAGCCCCCACATACAATTCTAGTTCATTTAAGAAAATAGAAGCTGTGAATCGTAGCGTCTTT
>TBL_comb47_HYPODRAFT_10004690_pt1 | contig 15610 bp, 13 predicted proteins | sample TroBogypolimnion_40_FD_10682 | JGI IMG/M metagenome (IMG submission 10682)
TATAAGTGAATGTAATTGATCCATCTTGTAAAAATGCAATAACATATTCATTACCTTGAACATATAACATTGGATTTCCAGTTGTTGAAAATATAGTTGTTGAATTACTTACATAATTAGAATAATCTGAATAAGTTTTTGTTGGATTTGTGTCACTAAATGAAACAATGCTAAAAACATATAAAATCCCAGGAATTAAGCCATTAATTGTTATGGAATTTGTTGGATATTTTACAAAAGCAACTAAATTATAATTTTGATAAATATTAAAGCCTGATATAGGCAAACAATTATTTTCAATTGTCCAAGATAATGTTGCAGAAGTGCTTGTGTTACTTATTAATGTCAAAACAGGAGGAATATTTGGTTTAACCGCACTCAACAGCGTTGCATTGACAGGCCATTTATTATCACTATTCGTCATGACATATCTCTGCCTAGGATACCAAGTAGGTGTTCCATCATTCCAACATAGCTCCATGAGCGAACCTGGAACATCAGAGTCTGTCGTAGGATGACATATAATATTAGTTGGCTGCGTAATAAGCTCTCCTGTGCACACATTTTCATGAGTTCCGCACACCAAATTGCCCTGATCTTGGATGACAATCGGCTCTGCAAGAGGTTCCGGAACAGTAGCAGGAAGTGAAGAACCTGAATTGGTTGTTGGCGGCGGCGGAGGGGGAGGAATAGTCTCAGGATTTTCAGATCCACCGCTGCTTGCAGGGGGCAATGTGTCATTAACAGGGATTATAGGGATTGGACATGTTACTGGTGCAGCGGTAGGAACCCCCGCTAAAGTAATATTAATAGAATTTACACGCTGTAAGCTTTGTGTGTTCGGATTTGTATAGCCGCGGCTAGATTGTGTAGCCCATGTAGTATTACGATTTATCCAACAACCTTTGGCGATCTGAGCATAACGTTGTTGTTTTGTTAGATTACTGCTATTTTTTTTGTATTGTAAGACATTGCCTTTATTTAACATGGCACGAGATAATAATAGAGTGGATGAAGTGTCTTGAATATTATCTATAAAAGAGCAATTATTTTGCACTCTAGACCAAACTCTAGGGGGAAATGGTAAGTAACAATTACTATTACAAGTCATTTAATATATTATTTTATTTTATAATATATTATTTTATGTATAATTTTATTATGATGTATTGCATTACTATGGATTGCATTACTATGGGTTATATGCATCAGATCCTCCATAAAAGAACCATCTTAATGATAAATAATCCGGATTTTTCATATTAATTGCATCACTTCCAGTCATTGTAGTATCAGGACCATTCTCTACTAGAGAATTAATTTCGGACGTTCCTAATGCATAATTATAATACCATAAATTGGAAATATAACCAGAAAATCCGCCATTAGCTGCTACAAATACATTTCCATAATTTTGCTTGGGAACTCCATGTAATGTAAGGCTCTTTGCAATAGTTCCGTTAATATATACATCAAGAGATGTATTTTGACAACGAATAATTACATTAACCCATTTTCCAATAGGAATATCAGTAATAGTAACCTGTTCATTAATTACTTTAAATGTATTCATAAAAATGACTAAATCATTTGTATTAGGAGCAATATACATACCTGGTGCATTATTAGGAAAATTTAAACCATTTGCGTTTTCTCTGTCAGGATTAGAAGAATAATCATTGCCTTTATAAAACACACATTTATATTGACCTGAATTATAGGTTAAATCTTTAATATATATCCAACAAGACCATGTGAACTCAATGCCTTCAGATGCATTTGCTGAACGATTAATAGTAATAGCAGTAGTGTCTTCAGGATCTTGAGGAATAGACATTAATATGGATGCATCTACCATGCCTTTAATTAATTTGGGAGAGTCAGATGGTCCTAAAAAGTGACCTAATAATCCTATTCCTAAACGGAGTAAAACTGAAAATACGAATAATACTAATAATAAAAACGCTATTTTTGCGATTGTGCTATTTGATTCGAAGAATTCCTTTGTTGAGTTTGAACTTGAACTAAATTGATTAAATGGAGAACTTGAGCTGGAACTTGATCCCATTGCATTTCCTAGTGGCGGATTCATCTTATATATATATTATAAAAGAAAAACACATTTATATTTTTGCCTTTATTATTATTATTATTATTAGTAGTAAAAGTTTAAATAGACACACTAGAGTCTTCTGTGTCTCCTTCCATTAATGCAACTTTAATTGTATATTTTCCAAATATACCGCCTAACATACTGCTTCCATAACCCTTTTTATAAGTATTCCATGCTCGTTGAGGATCAGATGCTTCGCTCCAGTATTGGAAATTAGAGGTCCATCCTGAAAATCCTCCATAAGGTGTGATATAAATAGGTGCAAGAGAGTCTATCTTGGCTACACCTGGCAATACACATGTGCGCACTAATTTACCATCAATATATATATCTAATGTGCGACCATATACGCTGATAAATAAATTAACCCATTTTTGTATAGGCACATTTGCTACAGCACAACTATGAACAATAAAATTGGATCCATCATCCGGTAATGTATCTTGTCCAGGGTAAACTGCTAAAGAAACTGCAATATTATTTTGGATAGCACCTAAAATAACAGAAGGACATGGTTCTTTCTTTTCAGTTCCAGTAGTCATTCTGCCAAAAATGACTTTGGGTTTTCCGTAATTATAATTCCAGTCATCTATATAAAACCAAATAGAATATGTAAAATTGCTACTATTGGCATTTGTTGTATCTAAATCAGATGCTTCAACTTTCTGTAATGTGGTAGCCTCAGTTAATCCTGTTAACGTACTAACATCTTTTGAAATATAACCTATAACAATTATTAGTAAAATAATAATTACAACAAATAATATAATATTTTTGGGTTCCATTATATTATACATTAAGAAATTTTTCCTTTAATTATTCAGTTCTTTTAATATTAATAATCCGTTGGAATTGGTATTAATGTTTCATCTATAGTTGAAATAGTCGGCGGATTATTATCTTTAAGCATCGTATACAAACGATTTACAGTTAAATAATTTAAAGGGTGATCAAAAAACATTAGATTTGCAACATGTCCACTTATACCATTAACTGATCCTATTGTTAACATATCATAATTTATTTTTGGAACTACTTCAATGGAGGATTTCACTAATTCGCCATTATAAAATACATCTAAAGTTCCTGCATTGTAATTAATAACCACATTATTCCATTTTTGTAATAAAATATCTGATCTTTTATAAATTATTCTATGTCCATTTGCATCCTCTTCATTTCCAATCGGTAATGCTTTAATTTTTTCTACTCCTGACTGTATTTTATCTTGAAGTGTATTCCATTTTTCTATATTTTCAGTTTTTATATTTGTTTCTAGCTTTTGTATGCTATCTACAATATCTGTATCTCCGGTTTTCTGTTTTACTGTTATGATTATACTATTACTTGGTCCATGATATTTAATACACGGATTGTCTCCGTAAGATAATATCGGAACAGCTTTTAGATATGATGCATTTGTGCTTGGAGAGAACGAGTCTATATAAAACCAAAACGACAATGCGTATTTATAACTTATTTTATCGGTTCCATTTAAGTTTTCATATGTTGCTACATTTGTTAAAATATCGGTACTAATTGGATTATTTACTAATTGCTTTCCCCCTTGTTTATAATATTTTGTCATTCCAAAAGGAATAATAACAAAGTTAAATAAAAGATATAGTCCGCACACTGAAACTGATATTCCCAAAAACATTAAATCATTTTTTGTTGTGTTTCCAAAGACTATTGGAGAGGTAGATTTTGCCGTTGTTGCCGCAGTTGTTGCTCCATGAAGAGTTGTAGCAGCGGCTGCAGCGGTTTCAGCAGCGGTTGCTACTGGTTTTTTATTAAATAGATCTGTAATAAAATCTACAACAACAACTAACAAACAAGGAATATATAAAATAGTATTAAAAATTAGCCGAAAAACTGGATTATTTGAAAAATATCCACCGGCATTAACTAGCTTGTAAAGCACTGAAAACATGCCTATTAAAAAAACGATATTTACGATTGTTTTTATAATTTGTCCTGAGTCGCTTTTATCTTCATTATCGTCTAAAAACCCTAGAGTTTTTATTATCCAGTAAAAAAACAACGCAGACAGTCCTAATCCAAATATAATATAAAACCCTTTTAAAAATGTGAATAAATTTGGTATACTCTCAAATTTTCCATTTAGTTCAGCACTTTTTTTAGGACCAGTAAAATAAAAATCATACACCTTTACAACCATAAATAATAACAAACTAACAAATATAGTTAAAAATATAGTCGCCCCTCCATATTTGGTCATAATTTCACCAGGATTATATACATATAACCCAATTACAAGTATAGCAAATACAAACAATATCATAGCATATTTTTTCCTATCATCATAAAATAATTGCGTGTGTTTTGGCAACAGTTCAAGAATTTTGGTATCCTTATCAGATGATTTTTTAAAAACAAAATAAGTTCCTATTATCAATGCAATAATAATTATATAATTTATTAAAAGAGCTAAATTGTCTGCACCTGAACCTAACATGGAAATAATGCCAAAGGCTAAACTTATTATAATTGCTGCTGCTAATGTAAATAATCCATATGATTTCATTTTTCCATATTGTGCTATTAGATCATCCATTGTTTTGCCTGGATGTGTTTGCATAAATGTGCTGTAAAAATTCCATATTCCAAAAACAATAAATACCAAAATCACTGTAAGAAAAATACTATATCCAAAATTCGGGACAAAAGTATCTGGATTTGTTAGATATAATATACCTACAATTATTACTGCAAAAACCATAAATGCCATTAGCATGACTGTTCCTGTTAATGACTTTTCTAAATCTAATATTTTATTTTCCTCAGTATTACTCATTACTGTATTTGATATATTTGCCTTATTCATTGTATAATATATATATTATAATACAATAATATTTTACATATTCTCCATTGCTGTTTTTTCACCATGACACTCGCGACACAATGCAACCAAATTTGTCGCATCATTACCGCCGCCATGTTCTAATCTAATTTTATGATCTATCTCAAATGTATGTGACAGTTTTTTGTTACATTGACCGCATTTCCAGTCCTGCATTGATGCCACATATTTCTTTTTGGTCTCGCTAACAGAGCGTTTTGTTGCCTTGGGACCAGATAATACAGCTCTCTGTTGTTGCGACTGTAAAACCGGATTATATTCATGGTTTGGATTTGTGATTTTGTTATACGTGTTCATAAAACTGTTATCTTGACCATTGTTTGTTAGATCAAATATGGGTGTAATCATATCCATGGATGATTTGTCAATTGGCAAATATTTAATCATATTGTTAGTGCATAACAACATGTTTTTGGTTTGACCAGGATTACGTTTAATCATCAAATATAATGAAATGGCAAATAATGCTACAATTCCCATCTGATAATACTTTTTATATGACACCAATATTTTGCTATATTTCCCTTCATGGTATATATTATATAACAAAAATCCGGCTACTCCAAAAATCAATAATTCTAGTTTCATATATTATATATTATAATATATAATATATGAACATAAAGATAATACAATATAATATATAATGACATCAAAATCTGATAAATCTGATAAATCTGATAAATCTGATAAAACAAATAAACCGGTAGCAGAGAAAATGACATCGCAAAAACTACAGCAAAAGGCAGCAGGATATTTATTGGCAGCAGCAAATGCTTCAAAAACAGAAAAAAAACCAAAAAAATAATATGATATTTTAATATTTTTTATACATTAATTTATTAATTGCACATAACTTAAATACTTATATTATTTTCTAGAACGTTTTTTTCTTGACATTTTTTTCATTCTGTTAAGTCTTCGACCCATAGTCTTTGAAGAACCTCCAATTTCTTTAATATCATCAGCGGCTATTTTAGTTAAAGATAGTAAATAGGTTGCCTTTTCATCTTTGCCTTCTTTACTTGATAATGTATCAAATCTTTCAATTAAACCATTTAATGTCTGCAGCTCAGCAGCTAATTTATTTATATCTATTACTTCTGTCGGACTTTCAAATAAAAAATGAATTATTATATATTTTATTTTATCAATAAATTGCATATGATATATATTTAGAGATGATGTCTCATCATACATTTCATATAAATGATCTAAAAATACCATATAAATCATTGTTAGACCCCAAACATCTATATTTTTTAAAAACACGTTATTGAAGTAATCTAACAAATCTAGCTTACCATTTACAGTGTATTTTAATAAAATCTTTGAAATGTATTCAATTATATAATAATATGTAAAATCGTATTCAATCACATGATTTTTAATTTTACTATTTTCTATTGCAGGCAATTCGTCATATGTTAAACGTTTTACAATTGAATTTATTGTTTTTAGATGCCCCGCACCTCTTATCTTATTCCAAATAAATATATAATTGATTACAAACTCTCTTATAGCGAAATAATCGGCATTAGGATGTCTTTTTATAAAAATATCGTATTTTTCGGTGAATTTTTTATTAAACAGGATTATAGAAAATGGCACATTGAACTGAAATGGACGCCTCTCCAGTTTATCCGGGACCGTATTTTTGATTGTATCCTTTTTATTTATGGACAGACCCCAGTCAATCATTCGCGTGATTGTAGTAGGCATAGTCGGGGCAGCCCCGCCCTCTTGGACTAAGATATTTGACCCTTTCACATCACAATGATACAAATTTGCTTGGTTCATCGGGTCAATTCCATTTATTAGTAGATCTACTAGAGACGTATTTAGATCTAGATATGTTTTTGAGATAACAGATTTGTCGATGATATTTTGAACGTAATCGTCCACGTCTATTCCTCCATCTGGCATATTTAGCGCCAAAATCTTGTCCAAATTTTGGTTGATATTTTTGGCGGTGAATTTCTTCTTGTTTAACGCACTACAATTATCATCAAAATCTTCTAAATCTTCATTTGTTAGTTCAGCTGGTTCACATATACTGAAACCATCTACCAGAAAATAGTTCTCATAATTTGGAATGTGATCTAATATAGATTTGAACTTGTTGATTTGCTTGTATTCGTCTTTTGCATGCCTTTTGGTCATTAATTTTGTGACCAGTTTTGGACCTTGTCCGTTGCCTTGTACCTTGTCGTAATTTAACGTATTTTTACATTTTAATGCGGGTTTAAAAAGGCAACCAAATCCACCAGATGTTAATGCTTTGCCACCGACAACGACATTTTTCCTCTTCTTTTTTGTTTTTTTGTTAGTTGTCATTAATTCTTATATAATATGTATATAATAATTAATATTTTATTTTCTATGCCTTTTTGCCGTTTGTATTTTACCTTTTTTATAATTTCTATATCCTTTGGTTTTTTTTTTATTTTTACCACCTAGAATACCTGCTGAAATAACTCCCATACCAATTAAAGCTAATAGAATTTCTACAATTCCACTTATATTTTTATCATTATATATTTCGGGGTTTATATTTAATTTTTCTGCAGTATCTTTTGTGATTTCTAATGCGTTTATTGCAGCATCAATTTTTCCTTGTAATTCTGTTAATTCTTTGTTATCATTGTTATCGTTTTGGTTTAAGTTTTCACTTATTACTGCTTTTGTTAGTTTTAAATATAATTGTGTTTGTTCAAAACTTTGTGTAACTAATTTTTTTAATCTTTCGGGGGATATTGTCTGTGAATTTGATGCTTGAACCTCTAAACCATTATTATTTTGATATATTTGTTGTTGTTGTTGTTGTTGTTGTTGTTGTTGTTGTTGTGATTGTTGCAGGTACTGAGGTTGTTGTTGTTGTTGTTGTTGTTGTGATTGTTGCAGATACTGAGGTTGTTGTTGTTGTTGTTGTTGTGATTGTAATTGTTGGTTTTTTTGGTCCATAATAGCTATCAAATCATCACGCTGTTGTTCTGTGATTCTTTGGTTTTGGTATGCGAGATCAATTTTGTTCTTTAAAATTATTTTTGAGGGATTTTGTAGTGCGTTTATTTCATAGAAAAAATTATCATATTTCTTGAGTTGATCAGTAGACGAATTAGTAGACGCACCATTTAAAACATCTTTAGAAACATCTTTAGAAACATCTTTAGAAACATCTTTAGAAACATTATTATCAATAGAAACACCAATAGGAACAGCAACATTTTCATCAAATTTTTGCTTTAACCCCTCAACTGAATCATTCAATTCTTTAATATCAAGTCCAACATCCTGTTGATTAATAGTTTCATTATAATCAGAATAAAATTTTTTAAACTCATCTTTATATTTTTCCCGTTTAGTTGGGTCAGTCTGATGATTATATAATATATTATTATATTTGTTGATTTGTTCTTCGATTTGTTCTTTGGTTAAATTTTCACCTCCATATTGTTTTCGGCTTTGTCGTCTATATTTCATTCGATTACGTTTTATTTTTTTACTATTTTTAGCCATAATACTATATATATAAATTATATTATTTATTATACAAATAAGTAATTAAACCTGTCATAAACAAAACAATAATTATATAAATGATTTTCTCTCTCCATCTATGATATTCTTTTATCTGTGTATCTTTGGGCTTATATTGTTCATAATAACTAACATAAAAATCATTCAACGAAATTCTGGGTTTTTCTAACTTATCATTAATCTTATTATGAATAAAATGCATCCAGCGAATGAACGAATCACGATCATCTAAATAAGCCGTTACAGGATATAGATCCAACAATGTGCTAAAATGGTTCCCTATAGATGCGACCGGAATAAATAATGGCAAGTTCTGAATAAAATCATAATATTTCTTCTTTGTTGTATCATTTGGGTGATGCGGATACGTCATTGTCATGGTATGCAACACAAACCAAAAATGTGGACCCCATATATCTGGATCAAGTTGAAATCCTGAATGTGACATTTGCAATGCAATAAAACAATATAAAAACAAAACTGTTTAAACATATTAACATAATAATAATATAGTAAATCAATGATTAAAAATAATGTATGTAACAATTGTGGTAAACAAGGTCACCTATTTCATCAATGCAAATTGCCCATTACTAGCTATGGGATAATTTTATTTAGATCCTCAGAACAAGGCTTAAAATATTTAATGATACGACGTAAAGACAGCTTTGGATATATTGACTTACTAAGAGGCAAATATATCCAACACAATGTAGAACAATTGCAAAATATATTTAATGAAATGTCTATCGAAGAAAGGGAAAAAATAAGGGTAACTTGTTTTGAAACATTATGGAAACAGATGTGGGGCGATATTCCTCAAGGATCGCAGTACAGAAGTGAAGAATTTGCAAGTCAAAAGAAATTTGAGACATTAAGAAATGGACTACAAATCTCTTTTAACGAGCCAAAAGAGATTGTTACTATAGACACCTTAATAAATGGTTGCACGACAACATGGGCAGAAACAGAATGGGAATTTCCTAAAGGACGACGAAATTTTCAAGAGAAAGATTTAGATTGTGCGATAAGAGAATTTGAGGAAGAAACAGGAATTTGTAAAAGAGATTTAACAATAATTGAAAATATAGTTCCGTTTGAGGAAATCTTTATAGGGTCAAATCATAAATCATATAAACACAAATATTTTTTAGCATACATGGACACACATAAATATATGGACCCAAGTTCATTATGCAATTATCAACAATCTGAGGTGAGTAAAATAGAATGGAAAAGTTTGGAAGAATGTTTGGAGTCTATTAGACCATATAATTTAGAAAAAAAACAGTTAATTATCAATATTGATAATGTATTGCAAGAATATAGATTATATTAGAAATATAATACAATATTTGCAATAATATAGATTATATTAGAAATATAATACAATATTTGCAATAATATAGATTATATTAGAAATAGAAAAATATAAGTAATATATAAGTAATAAGTAATGAGTTTTGTAATAAAAAAAAAGGTAAAAAAACCCAAAGAAGAAGAAGAAGAAACTGGTGAATGTAGTCGCTCAGATAAAAAATATGACAAGAAATGTGGAACCAATAAAAAGATGTTAAAAACAGAATATGATAATAGAGTAGACCTAGAAGAACATTCAGAAGATCACTCTTATTTATATCCGACATTAAATGATCCAAACTTTAATAAAAAAATAGCAGAAAAAAAGGAATTTAGTGACACCAAATATGATGGAACAATTTATGATGTAAAAGAATATGCATCCATTTTAAGTAACGCTGAATACGAATTATTACCACAACAAGCATTTGTGCGCAATTTTATGTCATTTCAAACTCCTTATAACAGTTTACTTTTATTTCATGGATTAGGATCAGGAAAAACATGTAGTGCAATTGGTGTTTGCGAAGAGATGCGCGACTATCTGAAACAAATGGGGATTGATAAGCAGATCATTATTGTTGCTAGTCCAAACGTTCAGGACAATTTTAAACTACAATTGTTTGATGAGCGTAAATTAAAAGAAGTTGATGGACTATGGACAATGAAAGGCTGTTTAGGAAACAAATTATTGAAAGAGATTAACCCTACAGGGATGAAGGGTCTTAAAAAGGAAAAAATCATACAACAAGCGAAAAGTTTAATAAACGCATCTTATCAGTTTGTAGGATATTTGCAATTTTCAAACGAGATAGTAAGAAATTCAGACTTAGACAATCCCGAAGTAAGCCAAGAAACGAAAATTCGCAATTTGCAAAACATATATAACAATAGTTTAATTGTGATTGATGAAGTACATAATATAAGAATTGCTGACGACAATGAGAATAAAAATGTGGCGAAAAATCTAACATATTTGGTGAATGTAGTAGATAATTTGAGATTATTGTTGCTATCTGCGACGCCAATGTTTAACAGCTATAAGGAAATAATTTGGTTAATTAATTTGATGAACATGAATGATAGACGAGGAATAGTGGGAGTAGCAGATATATTTGAAAAAAATGGCGATTTCAAAAAGGATGCAAATGGAGTAGATGTAGGAAAGGACATGTTGATACGAAAAGTAACAGGATATGTGTCTTATGTTAGAGGTGAAAATCCATATACATTTCCTTTTAGAGTTTATCCAGATCAGTTTGCACCGGAACATACATTTAAAATAGAGTCAGAATATCCGAAATGCCAAATAAATGGCAAGAAAATTCCAGAAGACCGAAAAATTAAAAAACTTAGTTTATATTTGACTGCTATAGGATCTTATCAAGAGCTAGGATATAAATATATTGTAGATCGTTTAAGGGCGAGACAGTCAACTGCAAAACAGACAAGAACAGGAAAGGTTAGAAACATGCCTAGTTTTAATAGTTTGTCATCATTTGGCTACACTGATTTGATGAACCCGATTGAAGCCTTAAATATAGTATATCCTTTGTTAGATGGTGAACTAGAGGAACTAACAAAGGATATTCAGTCTATTGAATGTCAAAATGAAGATGAAGAACATATAGATGATTTATCTCCTATTATAAACAAAGATGAGACTGACCTAGTTGAGGAAATAGATGAAGTATTGGTTTCAGGACCTAAACCGGAAAAAGGAGTGAAACCGCATGTTTTCATTCCAAATTCAGAATTAGAGTCTGAGCCAGCTGTAACAGAGGGATTAGATGCGGATCCATTATTATTTGACATGGTTATTGAGGGCGATGCTAGAAAGGTTATTTCAAATAAGAGCCAAAAGGAAAGGAAAAAGACAAAGACAAAGACAAATACAAAAGTAAACACAAATATTATTTTTGATGAGGTGGAAGAATTTGAAGAAGAACCAAAGCCAAAGCCAATAACTAAACCAGTAACATCTTTTTCAAAATCAGTTATTCCTTTAAAAACAAATTTGCATGTTATTGAAGGAAAAACAAGGTCTAAAGAAGTTACTGAACTCAATCCGGTTAAAAACGTTAAACCTCGTTTAGAAGATTATTCATCAGTAGACTCTTTAAAATCTAAAGGATCAAAAGAATCAAAGGGAGGAGCTCCATCTTCTAAATTATATATAAATCCAAAAGAACTAACAGGGAGCGAGGGATTAAAACGTATTATGGATTATACTGATTCCAAAACGCCGGCAGTAAAAGGGGCGTTTGAATACAGACAAGGTGCACCACATATTTTTGAACCAGACCAAATTGGATTATATAGTTCAAAAATCAAAAATATATGTGAGTCTATATATAATTCAGAGACAGGAGAGATTGGAGAAGGGATTATTTTAATATATTCTGCTTATATTGACTCGGGCATATTACCGATGGCCTTAGCACTAGAAGAAATGGGGTTTACACGATTTAACAAAAAAGCAAAGTCGTTATTTAAATCGCCTCCTAGTCCTATTGTAGATGTTAAAACAATGAAACCGCCTTCTTCTAGAAAGGATTTTCAACCGGCCAGATACGTGATGATTACAGGTGATCCGCGTATCTCTCCCGACAATGATGGTGATGTAAAAGCCATCACAAGTGATGATAATATTTTTGAAATGGGTGAAAATGGCGAAAAAAAAGACATTAGTGGATCTAAAATAAAGGTTGTATTGATATCTCAAGCAGGATCAGAAGGATTAGATTTCAAAGCAATTAGACAAATACATATTTTGGAACCGTGGTATAACATGAACCGAAATGAACAAATTATTGGAAGAGGTGTCCGTAATTTTTCGCATAAGGATTTACCATTTGAAAAAAGAAATGTGCAGATTTTCTTATATGGAACAATATTACATAATGCATTTGAAGAAGCGGCAGATCTATATGTATATCGCATTTCAGAAATCAAAGCAGTGAAAATAGGAAAAGTTACGCGATTATTAAAAGAAAGCTCAGTAGATTGCATAATAAATCATGATCAAACTCAGTTTACAACCGATAATTTTAAATTAATTCCAGAGAATAGAAATGTTAGTCAATTACTTTCAACAGGAATTGAAATTGAAGATTTTGAAATAGGTGACATGCCTAATTCGGCTACATGTGATTATATGGATACGTGTGAATTCAAATGTTTGCCGGGATTAGAACAAGATGAAATGGTAGACGAGTCCATGTTAAATTACGACACGTATAATGAGGCATTTATGATTGTGAATTCAGATAAAATAATTCAAAAAGTAAAGACCTTAATGAGGATGCGATTTTTTTATAAAAAGCATGAATTATTTCAACTAATTAATATACCGAAAAAATATCCAACAGTGCAAATTTATGCAGCACTAACACAAATCATAAATGATAATACCGAGTATATTTCTGACAAGTATGGAAGAACAGGATATTTGGTTAATATTGGAGACTATTATTTATTTCAACCGAGTGAATTGAATTTCAAAAATATATCTATATTTGACAGGTCTACTCCAGTGGATTATAAACATAATATGATTAATTTTGAAATAAAACATACTGCTGTAAAACCAGTTATTGATAAACGTGGTCTAAATGAAAAAATAATTGGAGATATTAGAGATATTAGAGATATTAGAGATACTGATGAATTTTCAAAAGGTAAAGAATTACTAACATCAATGTATGCTAACTATAATTTAGCGCGAACATCAACAACAATTGAAAGAGGTAATAAAAACTGGTATGAACATTGTGGTATTGTTATGAGGAAAATGAATTCAATAGAGAAAATTGATATAAATATATTGGCGATGTATTTAATTCATCATATAGTAGACAGTTTAATGTTAGTTGATAGAATAGAATTAATGAATTTTCTTTGGGCTAACAAGAATTATAATAAGACTATATCAGATGCGAATTTTAAATATTTTTTAAAAAAAATAAATGAATTTTTGAGATCAAAAATAATTTCCTATAAAAAGATTGAAGCAGTTGTTATATATGATGGTCCTTCTAGTATAGAAAATTTACAAATTTTTACATTAAATGATAATAAATGGGAACCATCTGAACCAGAAGATAAACGAATATTAAGTAATGAAATAGATAAAAAATATAAACTTAAGAAAGATGAAATAGAACATTTAAATGCATATGTAGGATTTATTGGATTTGAAACCGCGAAAAAATACATGGTGTATAAAGTAAAAGATACAGTAAATGAAAGAAGTACTGGATTTCGTTGTGATCAGGCAGGGAAAGAAAAGGTTATTGCTACATTAAATGAAATTGAAGGGAGTGACCGATTTAAAAATAAGGAAACAAAAGACAGTTCAATTGAATTATGTGTAAGGCAAGAGCTGACCCTAAGACACTTAAAAGAAATAGATAAGGATAAAATTTGGTTCTTAGATACTGAAAAGGCTATTTACAATGAATTTGAAAAGAGAGATAAGAGATAAGATATTTGTTAGTTTAATAATATAAAGAATATAAAGAGTAAAGAATATAAAATAAGAATAAAATTGAAAATTATTTAAATATTAATATGTATATTATTTAATAGAATGGAACCTGTCAAAACAAGAAATCCCCAATATAGACAAAGAGAGATCAGAACTGTTTACAGTTTATCTCAAATAACTAAAAAAATAGCATTACCAATAACTGCCATAGGACGAAATTTGCAACAAACAATAGAAGAAACAATTGCATCAATGGTAGAAGGCAAATGCACAGTAGAAGGTTTTGTAAAGCCTCATAGTGTAAGAGTAATTACTTATTCTAGTGGGATAATTAAAGGCACTGATGTAATATTTGACGTTGTATTTGAATGCGATGTATGCTTTCCAGTGGCAGGAATGTTATTTAATTGCATTGCTAAAAATATTACAAAGGCTGGTATTAGAGCTGAAAGTGTTGATGAAACCCCTAGTCCATATGTATTATTTATTGCAAGAGATCATTATTATGATAGCGACTATTTTAATTCAATTGAAGAAGGAGAAAAATTTGTGGCTAAGGTTATTGCACAACGATTTGAGTTAAATGACAAATATGTGTCCATTATTGCAGAATTAGTGACGCCAAAAAGAAAGGAGATAAAAGGACCTAATAAACCTAGAATAGAATTTGAAGAATAAGTTATTATATTTATGATAAAACAAACAACAAACAACAAAACAAATAATTAAATATTAAATATTTTTTATTTTAATATTCTTTTTTAAATAATATTAAAAGCATGTATTTATATTATATACTAATGATGGACTATGATTTTAATAAAACCAATGGAATGAGAGAGACTATTGAAAACATGTCAAAATTCAATCAAATTGAAATATTGAGAATACTAATACGACATAAAGAGGTAATTATTAATGAAAATAAATACGGAATACATATTAATTTAAGTGATGTTTGTCCAACGATTTTAGATGAATTGTTAGTTTATGTTAATTATGTGACTACACAAGAGTTTGAATTAAATAATATTGAAAAACAAAAAGAGAGCTACAAGAATACATATTTTTTAAAAGATAATAAAGAGTATTTTGGAAATAATATAAACAGCAAATATGTATCAACAACAACAACAATATCAGCATAATCAAAGAGAAAGAGAAAGAGAAAATAATATAGTATTTGATATAGAACCTTTTACAAAGCATATATTTGATGGCA
>TBL_comb47_HYPODRAFT_10004693_pt1 | contig 15605 bp, 6 predicted proteins | sample TroBogypolimnion_40_FD_10682 | JGI IMG/M metagenome (IMG submission 10682)
CAGCCCGCCGCTTGTCGAGGTATCCGCAGCGACCGTGCCGACCTGAAGCGTGATGGGCGCAGCCACCCCGCCGATCTCTCCGGCAGAGGTTTGCGAGGCGACCAGGAAAGCCGCGCCGGCGTTGATGTCGGTGACCGAGCCGCCGGTATTGTCGAGGATGCTGCGACCGGCCTTGAGGGTGACGGTCCCGTCGGTTCCGGCCGATCCGCCGGCGCCTCCGGCGCCGCCGATTGCCGTGATGGTCCCGTTTATCACGAGGTCGTGATCCGCCAGGCTGATGTCGACGGTAATGTCTCCGGCGTGACCGCCGTTGCTGCCGGCATGCGTGGAGGCGCCGCCGCTCACGTTCACAGTCGGGACGCCGAAATCGCCCGTCGGGCTGGCGACGAAGCTGACGGTCCCCGCGTCGCTCCCCGTCCCGCCGCTGTTTGCGGCGCCGGAAGCGTCGATGGTCATGCTGGTGAGGTTGATGTTTGAGCCGGCGGTGAGCGTTACGTCGCCGGAGGCGGTCCCGCTGTTTGCCGCCGCGGTGGTGACGATCGACCCGCCCGCCGCATCGGTGATCTGGCCGACGGAGTTGACCGTCACGTTGCCGCCGGTTGTGGTGATAGCCCCCGCCACCACGACGTCGCCGGAGGTCGTAGTGCTCAGTGCGACATCCCCGCCGCCCGTGCTGATGCCGTGCACGCCGTCGACGTTGCCGGAAACGCTCAGCTGGTGGGCGTCGTTGTTGAAGCTGAGGTTCCCGCCGCTGACCGAAGCCGCCAGGTGGTCGACGGCGTTGTGCTGGTCGAGGGTGACGGCTGCCGAGGAATGGAGCGCGAGGTTTGTGGCGCTGATGCCGGTGCCGCCTGCCTGGGTGATCCCCTGGCCGGTGAGCGACAGGGTCGCGGCGCCCAGGCCGCTGATGTTCTGGCTGACCGCCAGGGCGCCGGAGTTGGCGTCGCCCACCCGCAGGATGCCGGCGGTCACGTGTCCCAGTTCCGTATTGGAGAGCTCCAGAGTGTCCGCCGCCGCATCGGTGACGCTGCCGAGGTCCAGGGCGACCGCGGCGCCGCCGGTCTTCTGGGTCAGGGTCGCGATGGCTCCGCCTGCGTCCACCGTTCCGGCGGACAGGTCCATCTTGTCGGCGGCAAGCGTGACGCCGGAGGTGCCGGTGATTGCGGCGGAGTCGGTGAGCTTCGCCTCGGCCGTGTTCAGGGTGAGGTGCACCGTGCTGCTGCCGGCGCTGACGGCGCTGCCGACGGCCAGGTTCCCGCCGGTCTCGGTGAGGGTCACGGCCTGGTTGCCCGTGCTCGCGTCGATGCCGGTCACCCCGTCCACGATACCCACCGTGAGCGTGGCTGCCTTGGTGTTGCCAATCGCGATGCTGCCGTTACCGGAGTGCGCCGCGATGCTGTCCGCGGAGGTTTTCACGCTGATGGAGCCGGCGCCGGTGGCGCGCAGCGCCAGGTTCGCGTCCGTGATGGTCTTGTTCGCGCTGGTGCTGTCGATTCCCGCGCCGGTGAGGGTCAGGGTCGCAGCGTTCAGGCCGGTGATGTCCTGGCTAACCGCCATGGCGCCGGAGTTCGCGTCGCCTACCCGCAGCGTGCCGGCCGTGACGCTGGCCAGCTCAGCCGTGGAGAGCTCCAGGGTGCCCGCTGCCGCGTCGGTCGCGCTGCCGAGGTCGAGCGCGACGGCGGCGCCGCCGGTCTTCTGGGTCAGGGTCGCGACCGCGGCGCCGGCGTTCACCGTGCCGGCGGAGAGGTCCATCTTGTCGGCGGCAAGCGTGACGCCCGAGGTGCCGGTGATGGCGGCGGAGCTGGTGAGCTTCGCCTCCGCCGTGTTGAGGGTGATGTCCACCGTGCCGGTTCCGGCTGTTACGGCGTTGCCGATCGTCAAGTCTCCGGTGGTTTCGGTCAGGTGCACCGCCTGGTTCCCGGCGCTCGCATCGATGCCGACGACACCGTCGACGGTTCCCACCGTCAGGCCGCCGGCCTTGGTGTTGCTAACCGTGATGCTGCCGTTGTTGGTTTCCGCCGCGATGCTGGAAACGGCGCTGTTCACGCTGATGGTGCCGGCGCCGGTGGCCTCCAGCGCCAGGTTGCTGGCTGTGACCGTCTTGCCCGCGCTCGTGCTGTCGATCCCCGCGCCGGTCAGCGAGAGGGTCGCGGCGTTCAGGCTGCCGATGTTCTGGCTGACCGTCAGGGCGGCGGAGTTGGCGTCGCCCACCCGCAGGGTCCCGGCCGTCACGTGGCCCAGTTCGCTATTGGAGAGTTCCAGGGTGTTGGCAGCCGCGTCGGTCGCGCTGCCGAGGTTTATCGCGACCGCGGCGCCGCCGGTTTTCTGGGTCAGGGTCGCGATCGCCGCGCCTGCGTTCACCGTCCCGGCGGACAGGTCCATCTTGTCCGCCGTGAGCGTGACGCCGGAGGTGCCGGTGATGGCGGCGGAATCGGTGAGCTTGGCCTCGGCCGTGTTCAGCGTGATCCCCACCGTGCTGCTGCCGGCGGTCACGGCGCTGCCGACCGTCACGGCCCCGGCGGTCTCGGTGAGGCTCACCGCGTGATTCCCGGCGCTGGCGTCAATGCCGGCGATCCCGTCCACAGTGCCGACCGTCAGGCCGCCGGCCTTGGTGTCGGTGACCGTGATGCTGCCGTTGTTCGTTGAAGCCGCCAGGGTAGCTGCGACGGAATTCACGCTGATGGTGCCGGCGCCGGTGGCGTGCAGCGCCAGGTTGGTATCCGTAATTGTCTTGATTGCGGTCGTGCTGTCGATCCCCGCGCCGGTGAGTGAGAGGGTCGCCGCGTTCAGCCCGCTGATGTCCTGGCTTACCGTCAGGGCGCCGGAGTTCGCGTCGCCCACCCGCAGCTTGCCGGCCGTGACAGTGCCCAGTTCCGTGTTGGAGAGCTCCAGGGTGCCGGCTGCCAGGTCGGTGCCGCTTCCGAGGTTTATCGCAACGGCGCCGCCGCCGGTCTCCTGGGTCAGGGTCGCGATCGCCGCGCCGGCGTTCACCGTCCCGGTCAGATCCATCTTGTCGGCGGCCAGCGTGACGCCTGAGGTGCCGGTGATGGCCGCGGAGTTAGTGAGCTTCGCGCCCACCGCGTCCAGCGTCATGCTCACGGTGCTGCCGCCGGCGCTCACGTTGCTGGCGAGCGTCAGGTCTCCCAGGGTCTCCGTCAGGTGCACCGCCCGGTTGCCGGCAGAGGCGTCGACCCCGGTTACCCCGTCGACGACGGCTACCGTCAGGCCGCCCGCGTTACTGTCGACAACCGTAATGGCGCCGTTATTGGAGGAGGCGGCAATGGTGGACGCGGCGCTGTTCACGGCGATAGCGCCGGCGCCGGTCGCTTTGAGGGCCAGGTTGCTGGCGGTTATGGTCTTGCCCGCGCTGATGCTGTCGATCCCCGCGCCGGTCAGGGTCAGAGTCGCGGCGTTCAGGCTGCCGATGTCCTGGCTCACCGTCAGGGCGCCGCTGCTGGCGTCGCCCACCCGGAGCTTCCCGGCGCTTACCGTATCCAGTTCCGCACTGGAGAGCTCCAGCGTATTGGCTGCCCCGTCGGTCGCGCTGCCGAGATCTATTGCGGTGCCGGCGCTACTCTGGAGCAAGGTGGCGATGCCCGTCCCGGCGTTCACCGTCCCCGCGGAGAGGTCCATCTTGTCGGCGCTGAGGTTCACCGCGTTGGCGCTGCCGTTGTTGCTGATGACGCCGCTGTTGGTGAGCGTGCCGGTGCCGGCATCCACCGAGACTCCGCCCGCGCCGCCTGCGATGATGCTGCCGGCGCCTCCCGCGTTGTCCACCGTCACGCCGGCGCCGGTGACGCTGACGCTGCTGCTTCCGGCGCTCCCGATGCTGGTGGTTCCGGTGACCGTCACCAGGCCGGTCGCGGCCACGGTGACGCTGTTGTTATTGGAGCTGATGCTCCCGGTGCCGGTGGTCAGGGCGCCGGTGTTGTGGAGATCGACCAGGCCGCCGGTCGCCACGACGTTGGCGTTATTGGCCGCATGGCTGTTGGACAGGTAGATGTCGCCTGCGCTGGAGCGCACGTCCAGGTTGCTCGCCACGGTGTCGACGTCGTGGACGGCGGTCCCGACGCTGGTCGCCCCGGTGACGCCGATGTTGACGCTCTGGCCGGTGACAGTGGCCCCTGCGGTGTCCGCTATGGCCTGGCCGCCGGAGGTATTGAGAGAGACCGTGCTGGCGCCGGTAGGTGCGCTGATCCCGGCTGCCCCGATCTCCAGGGTGCCGCCCGACTTGGAGACGGCGATGCTGCCGCCATTGGCCGCGTTGGAGCCGAAGACGGTCGTGGTTCCGGCGAAGCTGTCGCTCACCTGGACGTTGTTCGATCCGGAGTTGCTGAAGGCGACGCTGTCGGCTGCGGTCAGGACCGCGCCGGCGCTTCCGATTCCGGTCACGGCGTGCAGGGTCAGGGTGTCGCCGGCATGCACGTTGAGCGTTCCTGCGGTCTCGCTGATCGCGCCGCCGGTAGTCAGCGTCAGGTTGCTGTCGCCGGTTCCCGAGGTGCTGCCGACCACCGCGATGCCGCCGGTGTTGCTGGCGGCCCCGACCACGATGCTTCCCGCCGTGATGGTGTCGAGCTCGGCGCCGGTGAGGCCGAGGGTCCCCGCGCCGTCGGCGGCTCCGGCGCCGACGTTTATGATCGTGCCGGTGCTGGTCGCCTTGAGGGTGACGCTGGAGCTCCCCGCGTTGATGGTCCCGCCGGCCAGGTTGATCTTGTCGGCGGTGACGGAGATCGGGGCACTGGTGGAACCGATGCCCCCCGCGGTGTGGTTGAAGGCGTTGCCGGCCCCGACGCTGGCCGTCACGCCGCTGGCGCCGGTGACGCCCGCCCCGATGCCCATGTCGCCGGACGAAGCGAGGAGCGCGGTCGTAGCCGAGGTGATGGCGCCGGTCGTGGTGAGGGTGCTGGCGGTCGAGGTGAGGCTGACCCCGCCGGAGCTGGAGCTGACGGTTCCGTCGATGTTCAGCGCGCCCTTGGAGCTGGCGGAGACGCTGGCGCCGGAGATCGCGCCGGCGCTTTGGGTCAGGGTCGGGGAGAGCGTGGCGTCGCTGGCAAGCAGCGTCACCGCGCCCGCGGCGTTCACGTCGTTGCCAATATTCATGGCGCCGTCCGAGGTGAATCCGGCGGCCGCGGCGGAGCTGATGAGGCCGGTGGTGGCAAGGCCTCCGGCGGTCGAGGTAAGGGTTACCCCGCCCGTCGTGGAGCTGACCGCGCCATCGAGCGTCATTGCACCCTTGGAGGTTGCCGAGACGCTGGCGCCGGAGATCGTGCCGGCGCTTTGAGTCAGGGTCGGGGAGAGGGTGGCGTCGGTGGCAAGAAGCGTCACCGCGCCTGCGGCGCTCAGGTCGTTGCCGATGCTCATGGCGCCGTCCGAGGTGAGCCCTGCGGTGGTGGCTGCGCTGATGACGCCCGTGGTGGCAAGGCCGCCGGCGGTCGAGGCAAGGGTTACCCCGCCCGTCGTGGAGCTGACGGCGCCGTCGAGCGTCATCGCACCCTTGGAGGTGGCCGAGACGCTGGAACCGGTGATCGTGTGCCCTGCGCTTTGGGTCAGGGTCGGGGAGAGCGTGGCGTCGCTGGCAAGCAGCGTCAGCGCGCCGCCGGCGCTCACGTCGTTGCCGATGCTCATGGCGCCGTCAGAGCTGAGCCCTGCGGTGGTGGCCGCGCTGATGACGCCGCTCGTCGTAAGACCGCCTGCGCTGGAGGCAAGAGTCACTCCTCCCGCCGTGGCAGTGACTGTGCCGTTCAGGGTCATGGTCCCCTTGGAACTGGCGGAGACGCTGGAGCCCTGGATGGCGCCGGCGGTCTGGGTCAGGGTCGGGGAGAGCGTGGCGTCGGTGGCGGTGATGGTCACCGCGCCGCCGGCGCTGATGTCGTCACCGATCTGCATGGTGTCGGCGGAGGTTACGCCGACAGTCGTTGCTGCGCTGATGGCACCGGCCGTCGTGATGCCACCGGTGCTCGAGGCGAGCGTCACCCCGCCGGCCGTTGCGGTGACACTGCCGTTCAGCGTCATCCCGCCCTTGGAGCTGGCGGACACGGTGGAGCCTGATAGGTGGCCGGTCTGGGTCAGCGTCGGGGAAAGCGTGGCGTCGGTGGCTGTGATCGTCAGCGCGCCGCCGGCGCTGATGTCGGCGCCGATGCTCATGGCGCCGTCGGAAGCCAGTGCCGCGGTCGTGGCGGCGCTGATGATTCCGGTCGTCGTGAGACCGCCTGCGCTCGAGGCGAGGGTCACTCCTGCCGTCGTGGCAGTGACGGCGCCGTGCAGGGCCATGGCGCCCTTGGAGCTGGCGGAGATGCTGGAGCCCGAGATGGTGCCGGTGGTCTGGGTCAGGCTCGGGGAGAGCGTTGCGTCAGTGGCCGTAATGGTGACCGCGCCGGCGGCGCTGATATTGGCGCCGATGCTCATGTCGCCAGTCGAACCGAGCGTCGCGAAGCTTGCGGAGCTTACCGCGGCGGACGTGGAGAGTGCGCCCGCGTTGGCGGTCAGGGTTACCGCGCCGACCGTGGAGGTGACGCTGCTGCCGTTCAGGGTCATCGCCCCGTCCGAGGTGAGGGCGACGCTGTTGCCGGTGATGGCGCCGGAGGTCTGATGCAGGGTCGGATCGGTGGAGGGGCCGACGGCGTTCACGGTGACGCTGCTGCCGCTCAGGTTGGCGGCGATCCCCAGGTTCCCGGTGGAGGCAAGGGTGACGGTGCCGGTGCTGGTGATGTCCGCGTTGACGTCGAGCGTCTTGCCGGCCAGCAGGGTGCTGGCGATGGAGATGTTGTCGTCGCCGATCCCGTAGCCTACCAGGGAGTCGACCGTCACGTTGCCCGCGGAGTTGACGATGCTGACCGTTTTGTTGCCGGCCCCGGTGTCGACCGTCATGTCGCTGGTTTTGAGATTTCCGGCGTTGGCGGCGAGGTAGACGTCGCCGTTATTGGTCGTCACGTTCAGGTTGCCGGTGTCGGTAATGTTGAAGAGCAGCGGCGTACCGCTCGCGCCGACCCCTGCCGAGCCGGCATTCAGGTCGACGTCGTTGGCTCCCAGGGTGATGCCCGAGCCGCCGTTTTGGGTGATGGCACCGGTGGTGTCGAGCACCAGGTTGTTGCTGGGAGCCAGTGTCCCGATCTTGATCCCGCCGCTGTTGGCGTCCACCGTCAGGCTGGTGGAGGCGTGGATGCGGTTCAGGTCGGACCCGGCGATCTGGATATCCGGGGTGCCGCTGGCGCCGCCCAGGCCGAAGGATTTGCCGGCGGCCGAATTGAGGGTGACCGTGCCGCCGGAAACCGAACCGGCCGCGGTGATGGCGAAGTTGCTGGCGAGGCTGGAGAATGTGGTGGAGGCGCTTCCGCTGTCCAGGGTGCCTCCGAGCGTCACGGAGCCGGCGGCGATCGCGATGGCGGCGTTCTGGGTGACCACGGAGCTGCCGGCCACCTGGGAGAAGTTCCCGGCGCTGAGGCCGAAGGTTCCGCCGCCGGTGTCGATGGCGGTGGAGACGCCCTGGGTGACGGTGCGCGCGGCGGTGACGGTGAGGGCGCCGCCGGCGGTGGAAATGTCGCCGTTGATCGAGACCGTGGATCCGGTACCGGAAGTGCTCTGGCCGGCCAGGAGGTTGACCGCCCCGCCGGTGGTAGTCAGCATGCCGAGGTTCTGCAGGGTCCCCTGGCCGGTCGCCCCGAGCTGGGTGCGCGCGTCAAGGGTTATGATGCCGGTCGTGGTCGCCAACTCGTTGGCGTTGTTGGCAAAGGAGATGGTCCCCTTGTGGTCGCCGTCATTGTCGGTGATCTGCAGGGTGATATTGCCGGTGCCGCCCTGGATCTTGTTGGTGGAGGTCACGGCGGAGGCGAGGTCCTGGACGGTGATTCCCTTGTCCGCCTGAATGGTGACATTGGTGCCGGAGGCCGACTGATCCGCGATCCAGAGGGCCCCTACCCCCGGGGTGTTGTCATCGGGGGTGATATTGACGAAATCGGGGTCGATCAGGATATCCTTGGTGGAGATCCGCCCCTTGACGTCGACCGAGGGACCGCTGATTTCTACCGAGCCTTTCTTGGTGCCGTCGGCGGCGCTGGTGTCAAGGGTGCCGGTGTTGGACGTGGTGGCGCCGGTCCCTGCGCTCATCAGGATGATCTTGCCGTCCTGCTCCACGAGGCTTTGGGCCTCTATCACACCGGTGTTGTTCACGACGGTGCGTGCCAGGTCGCCGGCGGTCTTCGCGGTCATGATGACCGTGCCGCCCTCTGCCTTGATCAATCCCTTGTTCACCACCAGGGCGTCCACCGCCGCCTGGTCGACGTTCAGGTTGATCAGGTTGTCGCCCGCCATGTTGAGGGAGATCTTGTTGCCGGCGCCCAGAGCGACCGTGCCGAGCTTGGCGACCACGATGCTCCCCTCGTTGGCGACGTTGGGGCCGAGCAGGGTGACGTAGTCCTTGGCGCTGATAGCCCCCTGGTTCAGTACGGAGCCGGCTGAGCCGCCGTTGGTCAGGGTGAACTTGCCGGACAGGAAGTCGTCATCGGACAGGTTGAGGGTGGAGGCGACCAGCCCCCCGACGCTTACCTGGGCCGTGGTGCCGAACAGTATGCCGTTGGGGTTCAGCAGGAAGACGCGGCCGTTGGCTGTCAGCTGGCCGAAGATCTTGGAGGGGTCGTTTCCCAGCACGCGGTTCAGGGCCACCGAGGAGACGTTGGGCTGGAGGAAGTTGACCTGCTCTCCCGAGGCAATATTGAAACCCTGCCAATTGAGAACCAGGTTGCTCGACCCCTGCGTCACCTGCATGTTGGTAGCGGTCTGGCTGATGCTTCCGGTGCCTACTACAATGCGCCCGTCGATAGGAAGTGCTAAAGCGTGGCCATGGCACAGGGCCGTAGTCATCAAGAACAACACTATCCTTCTTTGAACATTCCGCCGAATCTTCCTGATCATAAAATTCCCCTTTCAAAAAACCTTTTGCAGCAAAATTAAGAAGGTAAACTATAGAGTAAAAGTGTTCGTTTATTTCTATTTACAATGAGTTAACAACGAATATTTAGTCAGTAAGCCATAGACAAACATTTTATATATAAAAAATGTAACTACATGCCGTAAGGCACAAAAAATCTGGCGAAAGTCAAAATCCCAACAGTTGCTGGCACAGCCCAAAGGCAGTGAGAGTCTTGGCCAAATTTATGCGGCAAGCGGTAAGGGCTCTGTGTGAAATATCGGCACAGTGTTTTGAAACATTAGTGTTTTGTGCCAATACGAACTGAAATGACCAATCTACGAGCTGTAAGTTCTGGAAAAGAGGCAATTAACGGGCGTCATTATAATCCGCACATTATCATCCTGTACCCAGTCCCCCCTGCCAGCGCCCTCGCTTTTGAAGTCCCAGGTTCTGGACCATATTAGCTACCCCCAATCTACATCAGGCTCCGCCAAGCAAATTAATGGCAGTGGAAACCATGAAACAGACACTGGCCAAGCTACATAAAGCAACCGGTGTGCCGAGCGGCATAATGCTGATTTCTTGAGAGAATAATCGGGGATCCTGACCCAGAGAGGTAAACGTCAAATATTTGTAAGGCTCAGCAGGAGAGAGACGTCAATTTTTTGTTACTGACAATGGATTTTGAAAAGAGGACATAAAATATGTTTCGTCATATCTGTACTAACATTGCTACCAGGCATCATATTTCCTATGAGAGAAGCATATATCGCTAAATCGACATTTTTACGTGAAATAACATTTAATAGCAATACTGTTACAATATATTTTATTCGAATTTAAATTTAATTACAGTATATTTTTCACTAAAAAAACTTTTTAGTAAATTTGATATACAGTGACTGTCACAATGATTTGTATATATGTAATTATAATTCATAGTATATTTATTTATGACATAGTTATTTTTTTGTCTCAGTAGCTTTGACAGATGTTTGTTTTTATTTTACTTCACACATTATCATAAAATAATAGAACTATTTACTATTCATAACTTTTTTGTCTAAAGGTTTTATTTACCTAGTCGATAAATGTTTACAGATGTATGAAAAATGCTAGGAAAAGGGAGGTGGCTCTTGCGCAGGTGGCAGTTTTTTAAACGCGGAGAACGTTTTCTTACCCGGGCAGGAATGTAAGCGGCAACCTCACAGCAACTGAAACAGCACGCAGCAGTGACGCACCAGCAGCAAAACCTTTCACAAACAGTAACTTAACCGCAACAGCAGCACAACTCCCGGCAAGAATGCCTGGACGAACCCCACTAGAAAAGGAGAAACACCATGTCAGTAAGTGATATCTCGCTCACCGCCGGGATGCGTACCAACCTCATGAACCTGCAGAACACCAGCACCCTCCTGAACAGAACCCAGCAGAGGCTCTCTTCCGGCAAGCAGGTCAACAGCGCTCTCGACAATCCGACCAACTTTTTCGCAGCCCAGAACGCCAGTCAGCGCGCGTCCGACCTTTCCGACCGTAAAGACGGCATGGCAGAGGCGGTCCAGACGGTTTCGGCGACCAACGCCGGCATCACCGCGATCACCGGTCTCATCAACGCTGCAAAAGGTATTGCCCAGTCGGCACTTTCCACGAGCGACACCAATGTCCAGTCGAAGCTGGCTGGCCAGTACGACACCATCCGCACCCAGATTGACAACATGTCCTCCGACTCGGGCTACCGCGGGCTGAACCTGCTGAGCAGCACCAACACCCTCACCGTTACCTTTAACGAGGGTTCCACGTCGCAGCTGAACGTGGTAGGCTTCCTCGGCAACTCCACGGGCCTTAGCCTGTCGGGTGCCAGCAACAACTGGCAGAGCACCTCGGACATCACCTCGGACTCGGCCAAGATGGACACCGCGATCTCGACCCTGCGGACCAACACCCAGACCCTGGCGGCCAACCTGAACATCATCACGACCCGCCAGAGCTTCACCGACAGCATGATCGGCACCCTGCAGACCGGTGCTGACAACCTGACCCTCGCCGACATGAACCAGGAAGGTGCCAACATGCTGATGCTGCAGACGCGTCAGTCTTTGGGTACCACTTCGCTCTCCATGTCTTCGCAGGCAGCGCAGTCCGTCCTCAAACTGTTCTAGAATCTCAAACGCTTCTTGCAACAGGAAAGGCCCGCCCCCAAGAAAGGGGACGGGCCTTTTTTTATGCCTACGACAGGTAAATCTAAGATCAAGAAGTTCAAATGGCCATTGCTGATTCAGCATTGATCGCGTAAAGTGAAAGTATTGTGGAGGCATTGTGCTGAATATCACCTACAGAAACGCCAGGACAAATTTCCCCAAGTGGTGCGACAAGGTCACTAATGACAGGGAGATAGTCGTCATTAAGCGGGGCAACGGCGAGAACGTCGCTCTGATTGCCGCCGATGAGTTAGAGGCTCTCATTGAGACGGCCCATTTGCTGCGTTCCCCAAAGAATGCCCAGCGCCTACTAGCATCCCTGAAGCGCGCACTCTGCCGGCAAGAGGACACTGCACTATCGGCTGATCTCAGTAACGAAGCCGACCGGTATCATTCCTGATGGTTTTTCTTTCTCTCGCCGCAATCTTCCTGCTCATCTTGGGTGGCTTAGCCTTCTTGGGCAAACTGCCTATCGCGGTATTCTCCCTCTATCTCGGCGCCAGCACCGTGGCGTTCTTCGCCTATCTGTTTGACAAGTCAGCGGCAAGGAACGGCCAATGGAGAACTCCTGAGAACACTCTGCATCTGCTGGGGATCATAGGCGGTTGGCCCGGAGCTTTGATCGCTCAGCAACTGCTGCGGCACAAGACCAAAAAGCTTTCCTTCCGGGTCGTTTTCTGGGCCAGTGTCCTGCTGAACCTTGCTGCCATGATCTGGCTGCTCTCTACCGGCGGTTCAAGCACTCTGCACTCTCTGCTCTGACGTACCTATTAACGGCGTGGCACCTTCTCCCGTCTCTACCATCGCGGTCATCACGGCACGATATTCACCTCAGTTCCCACCTTGATCCTGTGCGCCAGCGCCAGGCCGTCCGCGTTACCCATGACAAAGCAGCCGCCCGTCACCCGCCGCCCTACCCGATTCGGATTATTGTTGCCGTGTATCCGGTAGATCGCGCCCTTCCAGGTTTTGTGCGACAGGGAAATCTTGAAGGGGCCCATGTAGTTCAGTGGGTCTCCCGGCGGGACCTTCGGGGGCAGCTCGATGCCGCGCTCCCGGAAAACCTGCCGTGAGTAAGGCGTCGGGTACCACCAGGGGTCGAAGGTGATGCCAGTGACCTTACCTGGCCCGGTCGGGTAGGTCTTGAGCCCGCGTACGACCGTACCGACCGGATACTGCGCGACGACCTCCGGTTCGGAGCCGGCTTTTTTCTCGAAGAGGGTCAGCTGGGTGCGGCTGATGCTGATCTCCACATAATAGGAGGGGTGCAGCGCCGCGGGCCCGGCGCTTTCCGGATTTTTCTGGTCAGCGGAGTGATTTTCCTGCGGGAAGGCGGGAAGAGCGGGGAGCAACGCGGCACAAATTATTATAATTACTTTACTGAGGAACATATGAGTCTTCCGTGTTTCCAGACGCGTCAAAGCCAGCAGCTACGTAAGTCGGCGCGCAGAATTTCAGCCATTGATCCTAAATCATTTTACCACGTATCCTCCCCCCAGAACGCGCACCAAAACGTAGGGTGGGCACCCCGTGCCCACGCGGGAGTATCCAGCGGGAACGCCCAAAAAGCGGTGGGCAGAGGGCTGCCCACCCTACAACCCACCCATAGGTTCTGTCCCCCCTACTTCGCAGGGGGGATACGGCTAAAGCCCCCCTCCTTAGAGGAGAGAAAGATGAAAAAAACGCCGCAATAGCTAACAAGCTATTGCGGCGTATGGTTCGGGGATTGAGCGGTTATCTGCGTGCGTCTACGACGTAGGCTGCACGGCCGGACTCCCTCCCGGAAGGACGTTCGCCCCGGCTGATGCTGTCGAAGCTGGCGCTACCTCCACCGCCACCTCCCGCACCGGCTGAACCGGCTTCACCTTCGGAATGAAGATCTGCTCCGGGTCGAGCACCTCGTGGATGAAGCGCAGCTCCTCGCGGGTCGGCGGCAGCGTCTCACCGGAGACCCGGCTCAGGTCCAGCTCGAACTGGCACATGTCGGCAATCTCCTGCGGGCTCTTGCCGGGATGGTAGGTGTCGAGAAAGATCCGTCCGCTCTCCGAGTCGAAGCGGAACACGCCGAGGGTGCTGATGATGGCCGAGGGGCCGCCCCGATAGGCCGAGCCGTACAGTTCGCGCCGGTGCACGAACGCCCCTCCCGGCCATTTTTTCACCCGCCAGCCAGGGCTGGTTATGTAACTTACGTTCTTGGTGAAGCGGCGCTTCTCGTGCACCATGATGAAGACGGTCCGCTTGGCGAACGAGTTGATGTCGGGGTTGCCGCCGCTACCGGTGAGCCGCAGCTCCGGCTCCAGGTAGTCGCCGATGACGGTGGTGTTCACGTTGCCGTACTCGTCCAGTTCGGCGCCCCCCAGGAAGCCGAGATCGACATAGCCGCGCTGGGCGATGCTGAAGGCGTCGTAGAGGCCGGAGGAGCGCGAGGCGCCCATCTCGCAGCGCGCGTCCCCAACCGAGGTCGGCAGTTCGGGAGGCCGACCGTCCAGCGTGCCCGCCTCGAAGATCAGCTTCAGGTTCGGGGCGTGGGTTTTCTGTGCCAGCATGATGGCGACCATGGGGAGCCCGGTGCCGGCAAAGACGATTTCGTTATCCTGCACCTCGCGCGACGCGGCGCAGCAGAGCAGGTCGGCGAGGCCGTATTCCTCGGGGTTTGCGTAATCGTGTCCCATGGTCATTGCCCCCTCTTCACGCCGGTCGAATAGTTGAGCGCGGTGTTGGCCCGCAGGCCAAGCATGCGCGGCCAGCCGAGCTTTTCCAGGTAGCTCAGATGGTCGTGCCCGAAGATCCACTCCTTGGCGAAGTCGTCGAAACCTTCCTGGGTGCGGGTTTTCCCGTAGAAATCCTTCAGGAAAGCGCCGTCCACGTCGTAGCGGCCGAACATCCCGGTCGGGTGTGCGCCCAGCGGGCACTCCAGGATGTAATCCACCTCGAAACCCGCTATGGTGTTATGGTCCGCCTCGCGCCGCAGGTACTCCTCCGGGACGATCTCCTCGGCCATGACGATGGTGATGTCCGCCGCCCGCGCCACCTCCGGGTCCGAGTAATACTGGCCGCTCACCCGCACCGTCCCCTCCTCCCCTACCTGCTGGGCGCAGATGATAGCCACGTCAACCTTGGCCGCCGGGATCAGCACCTGCGAGCCGGCGCCGAAGAAGGGGTCCTCCGTGAACTGGTACTTGTGCTTGGCGATCCTTTTGCCGTCGCGCAGCCCCGCCCGCCCCAGCATGTCGTACTCCGGGTTGTGCAGGTCGGTGCCGAGCGAAGTCTGGGTGACCGCGTAAGGGGCGCCCGAGGCGGCGGCAGCAAAGCGGAACAGCATCTCCGCGTGGCTGTAGTCCTCGACGATAATCTCCTTGTTGGCGACCCGGCGCGACAGGTTGGCGCCGTACTTCCCGTAGAGCTCGTGCCCGACCCAGCAGGACTCCCAGATGTCCACGCAGCCGGCGCCCACCAGGAACTCGGTGTGAGAGCCGCCGTTCACCTCGATGAGGTGCAGCCCCTTGCGGTGCTGGCGGATCAGCTCGTAGACCACGGCCATCGGGCGCCGCCAGATGGTGAAGCCGGAAAAAGTGAGGCTGGAGCCGTCCCGGACGATCTCCGCCGCCTGCTGCAGGTTGATCCGCTTACTGTTACTCATTCATCCCTCCAATAGGCACGAAAGGCCATGACACGGGGTACGAGGTAGCTGACATCACGAGCAGGTTCTCAGGTTTTCCCTGAGTTTAGATTAGATCGAAGCTTTTGCTTTTACTTTGCGTCTTAGCGCCTTTGCGTCTTTGCGTTAAAGCTTTGGCCTTTCGTCCTCAAGCGAAGTTGCGCAGCACCTCCCGGGCTATGATGACCCGCTGTATCTCATTGGTCCCCTCGTAGATCGCGGTGATCCGGGCGTCCCGGGCGTAGCGCTCCACCGGGAAGTCCGCGGTGTAGCCGTAGCCGCCCAGCATCTGCACCGCGCTGTAGCAGGCGCGATTGGCCGCGTCGGTCGCGAACAGCTTGGCCATCGACGCCTCCTTGGCGAAGCTCTTGCCGCTTTGCTTGCGGTGGGCTGCGTTCATCAGCAGAAGCCTGGCCGCCTCCAGTTCCGTGTAGGCGTCCGCGATCTTCCACTGCAGCGCCTGGAAGCTGCTGATCTTCTGTCCGAACTGGACCCTTTGCGAGGCGTAGGCGGTGGCGTAGTCCATGGCGGCGAGCCCGACGCCCAGGCCGAGCGAACCGATGCCGATGCGGCCTCCGGCAAGCTCGCCGACTGCGATCCGGAAGCCGTCGTTGAGCGACCCCATCAGGGCGGTTTTGGGAATGCGGCAGTCAGTGAAAACCAGCTCGTTCGTGGCCGAGGCGTGCTGCCCCGTCTTGTGCTCCTCCTTGCCGACCACCATGCCGGGGGTGTCAGCCTCGACCAGGAAACAGCTGATCCCCTTCCCCTTGGCTGCCTTCGGATCGGTGACCGCCCAGACCACGAAGACCCCGGCGTAAGGCGCCGAGGTGATGAAGATCTTCGA
>TBL_comb47_HYPODRAFT_10004695_pt1 | contig 15602 bp, 11 predicted proteins | sample TroBogypolimnion_40_FD_10682 | JGI IMG/M metagenome (IMG submission 10682)
TGTAAGTCCGCTAACCGCTGTGCAGTTACGCATTTTGGCATTATTGGGTTGCTCTACTACCATTTATCAAGATCTGGCAGCGCAATCTGGTGAAGTAGCCGGAAAAATGAGCGAACCGTGAGTTTTAAAGAGGTGGTCTCATTATTCTTATCCCGAACTCAGGTTAGAGATAGAGCTCTCTTAAGCGCAGACTCAGGGCAAAGGGTTAAGCCTAACATCTGTCACGCCTTAAGTTGCTAGCCTCTTAGGCTTAATCTTCGCCCTGAGCCTTTCGTCTGTGCTGAAATTGTCACGCTTTAAGTTGGTAGCCGTCATTTTTTAACATTGCGTGGAGGCTCTGAATTAATTGCGCTGGCTCCTGGTTTAGGTTTTGGAGTTGGCTTATGCGTTTTATTTTTTTTGTTTTCGTTTGATGCAACCGATAGATGTTTATAGCGAGAACGTTGAACATCAACTTTTTTTAAGGGGTGCGATTTTACAATTGCATGTATTATTCTGTTTCTTGTAGGTACTGTAACGGGCTTTGTTGCCATCATAGTGTTTTCAACAGGTTGTTGATTTATTGAAGCAATAGCTACGTCTTTGGTACTATTTTCTAAGCCTTCATATTTAACAGTCAAATCCTTAATATCTTCTTCAAGTATAGAAACTAAATCCGTTAATTTTGCATTATTAGTTTTAGTTTTAAAAATCAAGGTGCTTAGGAACAGTATTGCTATTAAGGCGGATAAACTAAGCCCAAGTGCAGCATAAGAGATTAAGGGTAATTTCTTAACCTTGCTTTCATAAGCAGCAATGGTTGCCTTCGTTGGGGTGTCTGTTGGTGTCTGTATTAATGTGGGGTCTTGCGCTAGTGCTTTGTTTTTTAGTGCGAATAAGCTTTCAGATAGACCATCAGTCACTGGCTTTTCTGTTGCTATTGAGGAAGGAGCAATGATCGGTGTTTCAATACTCTCAAAGTTGTTATGCGCCGAGTCCTCATTTGTTGTTATTATGTCTAGCTTGAGAGGGTCAATAATAGATTGATCAATGGCGTTGATATCTTCAGTAGACTGTAGTTGATCTAATGCATCAGTGTTAGCGCTATCAAGGTCTGCGGGATTTGTCAGCTTATTGATGTGGCTATCGGCGGACGTTGAAGCTGCGATTATATGATCATAATCTATAGACTTTACAACTTCTTCACTAGCAACGATATGATGATTATCCATAACATCAGCCAATGAAACAGGTGCAAACTCCCAATCTTCACGCATTGAATCCAAATCTGCCAAAATAAATTCTTCAGGTGTCTCGTTATAGTCAACGAAAGAATTGCTGGATCTAGAAATACGTTTTTTAGTCATTATAGGTGGTCGATATTAGAAAATTGCAAAATTAATTAAAGTTTGTAGGGCGTTTATTCAATTAAGGTACGTATTTTAAGCGTAAAAATACTTAATTTTGGTGAAGGTTCATTAAATTTAATGCTAAACTCATAAAAAACTATTATATATAATAACATGCAACTATCCATTACTGCTTTAGGTAGCAACCAAATCAATTTTATTGTAGAGATTTTGCCTGCTATACGCGATTGTAATTGTAGTATTTTAGAAATAAGATCATCTCGTCTAGGCAAATCTGCAGCCGCGTATTTGTTAGTGCAGGGCAATTGGAATCAAATAGCAAAACTTGAATCAACCTTAGACAATATTCAAAAGCGTCTGGATATAAAACTTAATGTATTGCGTCCTGAGCAAAAAGACAAAGAAAAAGATAAAGAAAGGGATAAAGATTGCCTGCCTTATTCACTTGAAACCATCTCTTTGGATAGAGACAATGTCGTAGAATCTATTACCTCTTTTCTGTTTGATCGTGAAATTTCTATTGAAGAAATTTCTGGCAGCTCATATCAAGCCGCTTATATACAATCTGCGGTGTTTTCGACCAAATTTATCATATTAATCCCCTCGCAATTGCCGCTTTTAACCTTAAGAGAAGAGTTCTTGGATTTTTGTGATCAATTAAATATTGATGCTATTCTTGAACCTGTTAAGCGTTAGGTTATTATGAGTCTTATTCATATTGGCGATACCGTCACTGATTTTTCAGCCTTATCTACCGGCGACAAAAGTATTAACTTATCGGATTACTTAGGGCATTACCTTGTTATTTATTTTTATCCTAAAGACAATACGCCGGGGTGTACTCAAGAAGGCATCGCTTTTCGTGATGCTTATGAGAAATTCACTGCGTTAAATGCCGTTATTTGGGGTGTGTCCAGAGACAGTATTCGAATGCACGAAGGCTTTAAAGCTAAACAGGCATTTCCTTTTGACTTACTTTCAGATTCTGATGAAACGCTATGTGCCCTGTTTGATGTCATAAAAATGAAGGCCATGTATGGCAAGCAAGTCAGGGGTATTGAGCGTAGTACCTTTGTGATTAATCCAAATGGCTTGCTGATTCATGAATGGCGAAAAGTTAAAGTTAAAAATCATTGCGAAGATGTTTTGACTATTTTATCAGCAGCCGCTGAGATAGCTACTATCTAACGTTGCTGGCATACATAAGGCTAGATTACAGGGTTCATATTAACTATGAGCCCTGTAATCTAGTTTAAGAAATAAACATTAAATACCACCGAAGAACTATGAACACTGATGACATTACCAAAGTAAAAAACTATCTACTCAATTTACAAGATCAAATTTGTAAGGCTTTAGAGAGCGTAGAACCTGACGCTAGCTTTATTGAAGATATCTGGGATCGCGCTGAAGGAGGCGGTGGTCGTAGTCGTGTCATAGAAAATGGTCAGGTTTTCGAGCAGGGCGGGGTTAATTTCTCTTATGTGCGCGGCATTAGTTTACCGGCTTCTGCAACGGCTAAACGTCCTGAATTGGCTAATCGGCAGTTTCATGCGATGGGGGTATCATTAGTTATTCATCCTAAAAATCCTTACGTTCCTACTTCTCATGCCAATGTGCGTTTTTTGATTGCAGAAAAACCCGGCTCACCGGCTATTTGGTGGTTTGGTGGTGGCTTTGATTTAACGCCTTTCTATCCCTTTGAAGAAGATGTCATGCATTGGCATCAAACGGCAAAGCAGGCCTGTGTTCCTTTTGGTGACGATATTTATCCTACCTATAAGCAATGGTGTGACGACTATTTCTTTTTACCTCATAGAGATGAAACGCGAGGCGTGGGTGGTTTGTTTTTTGATGATCTGAATGAATGGTCATTTGAGCGCTGCTTCGCTTTTATGCAAAGCGTAGGTGATCATTATAGTGATGCTTATTTACCTATCGTAGAGAAACGAAAAGACATGCCCTACGGTGAAAGAGAGCGAGATTTTCAACTCTATCGTAGAGGTCGCTATGTTGAGTTTAACCTAGTTTATGATAGAGGCACGTTGTTTGGCTTGCAATCGGGTGGCCGTACCGAATCTATATTAATGTCTATGCCGCCTGAAGTTCGTTGGAAATATAATTGGCAGCCAGAGCTTGGTAGTCCAGAAGCGGTGCTTTATGAGCGTTATTTAAAGCCTCAAAATTGGTTAGCATCATAAGCCCAGTCATTAATGGACTATAGGTAGGTAAGAGTGCAGGGAATATTATCAAAAATGCAGGTTCGTTTAGAAAGTCCTGTGCAATATGAATTAGTCGTTGGTGAACAACGCTTAGCCTTAAACCCCTTAATAGGTCAGCCTTTAAAGTTTACTTATACCGGGCGTATTTTTTGTGTCAATTGCAAGCGCTCGATTAAAAAGAGCTTTAATCAAGGGTATTGCTATCCTTGTTTTATCTCCTTGGCAGAATGTGATCTATGTATCATGAAGCCAGAAACCTGTCATTATGATGCCGGTACCTGTAGAGACCCTGCGTGGGGTGAGGCATTTTGCCTAAAGCCGCATATCGTTTATTTGGCCAATTCTAGCGGCATTAAGGTCGGTATTACTAGGCAAACACAAATACCTACCCGCTGGATAGATCAAGGGGCGATACAAGCGCTGCCCATATTTAGCGTGCAATCGCGTTATATTTCCGGCTTAATTGAGGTGGTTATTGCGCGTCATGTCAGTGATAAAACCAGTTGGCAACAAATGCTTAAAAACCATGTGCAGCCTATTGATTTAGCAGAAGTCAGAGATCATTTAATAACACTTTGTAAGGCAGAGCTCGATGAAATTATTCAGCGCTTTGGTCTGCCAGCTATCACTTTTTTAGTAGAACAGCCCGTGGTGGATATACAGTTTCCCGTTGATCACTATCCCGTTAAGATTAAATCGTTAAATTTAGATAAAGAGCCTGATGTGCAGGGTATATTGCATGGTATTAAAGGCCAGTATTTACTGTTAGATACCGGCGTTATTAATATTCGTAAGTATTCTGGGTACGAAGTTAAAGTAGCGATTTAACACCTCCATGCTCAGCTATTTAATCCGTTTTTCTATTCGTTTTTACGGCATTGTCATTGCGCTGGCTTTATTGGTACTGATCTACGGTAGTTATAGGTTTACGACAGCCGGCCTAGATATTTTTCCTGAATTTGCGCCTAAGCGGGTCATTATTCAGAGTGAATCTCCGGGTCTTTCAGCGGAACAAGTTGAATTATTAGTCACACGACAGGTTGAAGTATCTATTAGTGGCTTGGTGGGCTTAGCGTCAGTACGCTCAGAGTCTATACAGGGCTTATCCATCGTTACGGCGACGTTTAATGAAAAGACCGATATCTATCGTAATCGTCAACTGATTAACGAAAGATTAACCGGTTTAGCGGCTCATTTACCAGTGGGCATTACGCCGCTGGCCATTCCTTTATCCTCATCTTCAGCCACCGTCTTAACGATAGGCTTAAACTCCGACAGTAAAGATTTAATGGCCTTAAGGAGTTTGGTTGATTGGACTATCGTGCCACGCTTATTGACAGTGCCTGGTGTTGCCGATGTCAATGTTTTTGGCGGTGAAGTCACGCAGTTGCAAATTCAAGTTAATCCGATACAGTTGCATCGTTTTAACCTAGCCATTGACGATATTATTCAAGCCGCCTCACAGGCTGGTGTTATTCAAGGCGGGGGCTTTATTGAAAATAAAAATCAGCGCTTTATCTTACAAGTGACCGGTCTTCCGACTACGCCAGAACAATTTGCCAAGATTATTGTTAAGCGTGAGCAAGGTCGAAATATTACCTTAGGCGAGGTCACTACCCTACAATATGCCCCCGAACCTGCCATAGGCGCCGCGCAAATTGGCGGTAAGTCCGGCATCGTTTTGATGATTATTGGGCAATATGGTGCTAATACCTTAACGGTATCAAGACAAGTAGAACTTGCCTTAAAAGAGTTTGAGCCTCTTTTTAATCAGGAGGCGATTAGTTTTTTTCAGCACTTGTTTCGTCCTACCGACTATATAGAACGCTCATTAACTAACTTATCAGGACATCTGCTGATAGGTGGCTTATTCGTTTTGATTGTTTTATACCTATTCTTATATAACTTTCGTACTGCCTTTATTTCTGCCTTAGCCATACCCGTTTCTCTCATGGGGGCTGTGATCATACTGCTAGAAACCGGCGTTAATCTAAATATTATGGTATTAGGAGGTTTAGCCATTGCTTTAGGTGAAGTCGTTGATGATGCCATTATTGATACTGAAAATATTTTTCGGCGTTTGCGTGAAAACGGCCTGTTATCAAAGCCTATGCCCATTGTTAGCGTGGTTTACAATGCTTCTTTAGAAGTTCGTAGTTCGGTGGTCTATGCCAGCTTTATTGTTGCACTGGCATTCGTGCCGTTATTAACCTTGAATGGCGTGGCAGGGCGATTATTTGCACCTTTAGGCTATTCCTATATTTTAGCTATTCTAGTCTCATTACTGGTGGCACTAACATTAACGCCAGCTTTATGTTTTACTCTCTTGGGTCAACATCTAACTAACAGCCAAGATCCTCCCTTAATCAAATACCTTAAGCCCTTATATAAAAAACTGTTAGTCTTTGTTTTTAATCATGCCAATAAAATGATGCTGACCAGTATCATTATCTGCTTGTTAAGCTTACTGACCTTTTCTAAGCTGGATAGTAAGTTTTTGCCTGAGCTACGGGAAGGTCATTATATTGTACACACCACCAGTTTGCCGGGCACCTCATTACAAGAATCATTAAGAATCGGCAGTCAATTAACGCAACAGTTTATGACTATTCCAGGCATACAGTCCGTTTCTCAATGGGCGGGACGCGCACAACGGGGCGCTGATACTTATGGCAGTCATTACAGTGAATATGAAGTTCGCCTAGAGCCTTTGTCGGGCGCTGAACAGCAACAGATACTCGATCAATTAAGGGACAAACTCAGCCAATTTCCCGGCATACTGTATGAAGCCAACACGTTTTTAACCGAACGTATCGATGAAACTATTTCTGGCTATACCGCGCCAGTGGTCGTTAATTTATATGGTAATGACTTAAATGAGCTTGATACTAAAGCGCAAGCGCTCGCTAAAATAATGCAGGAAATACCGGGAGCTGCCAATGTGCAACTACGCTCCCCCTTAGGCACGCCTTTAATGCAAATAAACGTAGACTTAGATCAGTTAGGTTTTTGGGGGGTTATGCCAGCTCAGGTCGTTAATACCCTACAAGCTGCTTATGAAACCCAAGTCGTCGGTAAACAATTTATAGGCAATAAACTAATTAATATTGCTGTTGCGCTAGCGCCAGAACTGCGTTTACAGCCTGAGGCCATTGCTTTGCTACCTATTCGAACAAAAGATGGCCTCTTAGTCCGCTTAGAGCAAGTGGCCGAAATAAGACATACCGCCAGTCGCTACAATATATTGCATCAAGGTTCACAGCGTCGCCAAACCGTTACTTGCTCTGTTTTAAATAGAGATATGGACGCCTTTATGCAGGAACTTAAAGCGCGTGTACTTAAAGACATTCCTGTCTCAGAAGGTAGTTTGCCCGAATTTACGGGGGCAGGCGTTGAACAAGCGCAGGCGCGAAAAGAATTGATAATACATTCGTTGTTGGCAGGGATAGGCGTACTTATTTTTATTTATAGTGCAATCAGCAGTCTACGTAATACGGCTCTGGCACTGCTTAATCTGCCCTTTGCATTAATGGGCGGTATTGTCGCGGTAGTCATTAGCGGCGCGACGTTATCCGTAGGTTCTATCGTTGGTTTTATTACCTTATTTGGCATTACGGTTAGAAACAGTATTATGCTAGTGTCCCATTACCGATATTTAGTTGAAGTTGAGGGCAGGGGCTGGAATAGGGAGACCGTTATATTAGGCGCTCAAGAGCGCTTGCCTTCAATACTGATGACCGCCTTAGTGACAGCTTTAGCTATGCTTCCTATCGCCTTTAATAGTGATAATCCGGGTCGAGAAATTATGGGGCCTATGGCTGCTATTATTATAGGGGGTTTAACATCATCAACGTTATTGAACTTATGTTTGTTACCTACCATATTATTGAAATATGGGTTATTTAGGAATGGGCATGAGTCAAAGTAATTCGCAAAAAATAAAATACCCCCTATAGTGATGCGCTTCACTTTGTTCAGCACATTCTCGCGAGACGGGGTTTATAACCCCGTCTCAACCGTTTTATATTGCCATTATCTTTGAAAGATCACCGAATAAACAGGTCTACTTTGGGTTATATAGCGCCGTTTGGGTGCATCCAAACGTTTCGATCTGGCTTGCAAACCCCGACCGGCATTGTCATCATCGCAATGTGCGGGGTTTAGCTTGATGCGTATGGCCTTTATCTCACCAAGGCCATCTATATTCAGGGCTTTTTGGACAACAAAGGCCGTTGCTCATGCCATAGCTTACTCGCGTCACCTAAAAACCTACCACCCTACATGGTTAGGGCGACTTTCAGTAAACAGCCCATCGTGCCTGTACTTGGTAAGGGTTAACTTGACACGTTCACCGTCGCAGCCGCGTTCGGTACTGACTGCAAACTCTGGAATAAGATGAATAGTATTATCCTGCATACCTTGTGTGCCTAAGTCCTGAGCTATAGAATCTGTGTAATTGGGACTTGGCTTTATCTTTTGCACTAAGGTGGAGAGGCGCGTCAGCACGCCGGATATGCGCAGAGCAGGCGGTTGATTAAAAACCAAGCTGGCCGGTAAGGGCACGATATCACTGCCGGTGCCATTAGCGATTAGGGCTTTATAGCTAGTCGCCTCCAGAGCCTTTTGCTGATCAGCGCCATTCCAATCTTTAACGATCCAAATGTAACAAAGACTATCGGCAACCTCAGCACTGATCTTTGTAGCACTAAGCCCGACATGTGGATCTTGTATGGGCAACTTGGCAACTAAATTGCTCAAGCAGATGACTCGATCAGTCTCACCGGCAGAAAAATAAGATTGATTGGGCATAAAAAACCATGCCTAAAGGCACTATTAAAAAACCGACTAAGTTAAATTGCTACCATGTAGACTTGTTAGTCCTAAAAAACAAAACACTCGCTTAAAAATAGCCATCAGTTTGCAGGTATGGGCTATGCCAGCACCTCGCCTAGCATAGCCCATAGCTCGCAAGAGATCGCTAATACCTTTGCTGTATATGGCTACAGCTTTCTTAGCTAACGCAATAGCTACGAGTGATAGTGCAATACCTTTCAGGTATAAGTCAATACCTCGCAGTTATGCCCCAATACCTTTATTGACAAAGCCAATACCTACGCTGTCATCCCCCACAAGCCCAGCCATGAACCAGCAAAGGTATTAGCACTGCCAATACCCATACGCATCAAGCTAAGCCAAAACACTCGCAAGACGGGGTTTATAACCCCGTCTCAAACGTTTGATATTGCCATTATCTTTGAAAGATCACCGAAGAAATAGGCCTGTTTTTGGTTATATAGCGCCGTTTGGCTGCATCTAAACGTTTCGGTCAGGGTTGCAAACCCAGACCGGCATTGTCATCATCGCAATGTGGTGGGCTTAGCTTGATGCGTATGTGCCAATACCCCTATCAACTCATCTTGAAATTTAATAATAACGGCTAAGCCAATACATTGCCCGCGCATTAGGCTATTGCATTTACAGTTTCCACGTATCTACTTTAAAAAACAGGGTAAATTGAACATCATCAACAATTAAGCTTTTAATTTTAAAGTATTTTATTTTTTACATACCACGTTTTACCCGGGGATTTAAAGTAGATACCAATTTACCCTGCTTTTTAAAGTAGATACCAGACAATTAATATTACGATAAATAAGCTTATCGCATCACACCTTGCTTCAATGAAAACGCTGCATCATGTATTGCCTCTGATAAGGTAGGACGTGCATGTATAGTTCTAGATAAATCTTCACTACTGGCAGAAAACTCCATAGCCAGCACTGCCTCGGCTATTAATTCAGAGGCCAAGGTACTCATAATATGGACTCCTAGTATTTTATCGTTAGTAGCGGAGGTAATAATTTTAACCATACCATCCGTTTTTCCGATTGCCAAAGCACGAACGTTTTTATTTAAAGGGAAGCTACCGACGTTAATCGCCACCCCTGCGGCGCGTAAGTCTTGTTCTGTTTGACCTACCCAAGCAATTTCAGGGCCGGTATAAATAACGCTAGGTAAATTTTCATAATGGATAGGCGTACACTGACCTGCAATAAATTCGGCAACAAACACACCTTCTTCTATACCTTTATGCGCAAGCATAGGGCCGTGCAACGTTAAATCACCAATGGCATAAACGTTAGGTAAATTAGTTCGACAGTTTTTATCCACATAAACATAACCATTCTCATCTAACAATAAATTAGCTTCAGGGGCTGCCAATAACATGGAATTAGGTTTTCGACCACAAGCCACTATTAACTTATCAACACGTAAATTATGAGTTCCATCCTGATCTTGATACTCCAAACTCACTTTTTTATTAACTGTTTTTGCTAAAATAACTCGCGCTCCTAAGCGTATATCTAAGCCTTGTTGCGTAAATATGCGATAAGCTTCACCCGAAATTTGTTGATCAACAACAGATAAAAAATCTTCTTGAGCTTCTAATAAGATAGTTTTAGCACCTAATCTATTCCAAATACTCGCCAACTCTAAGCCAACGACACCTGCCCCTACGATGGCTAATTTTTTAGGTATTACTTGAAGATTTAACGCACCAATAGAATCAATAATGCATTCATTATCTACCAGCACCTTATCTAATTTAATAGGCGATGAACCCGTCGATAAAATAATATGCTTAGCACACAGTACTAACTTAGCTTGATTTTCAGTGTAAACAATTTCTACTTGCTGTGCATTTAACAAGCGGGCTTTAGCTTGAATATGATCAATGTGGTACTGCGCTAAAGAACCTGCCATGTTATGACTAATGTCAGCGATAATTTTATCTTTACGCTTAATGAGTTGTAATAGATCAAGTGAAATAGTTTCAGCATGAATACCATGTTTAGCTAAATCATGATTAAGTTGGTGATAAATTTTTGCCGATTCTAGCAATGTCATAGAGGCAATACTGCCAGCATTAAGATGCGCCCCCCCTAGTTGACTTTGACCGGCTTTATTACGCCAGTTATCAATGCAAGCCGTCTTTAGACCTAATTGCGCACAACGTATAGCACTAGCAAAACCTGCAGGGCCTGCACCGACAACAATGACATCATAATGACGATTACTCTTATGAGACATGGCTTAAATATTAAGCAAAAGATGAGCAGGCGCTTCTAAGCATTCTTTAATGGTCACTAAAAACTGTACCGCTTCTCGACCATCAACCAGTCGGTGATCATAAGACAAAGCTAGATACATGATAGGTCTAATAACAATTTGGCCGTTTTCAACAACAGCGCGTTCTTTAATAGCATGCATACCTAAGATTGCACATTGTGGCGGATTAAGTATAGGCGTAGAAAGCATAGAACCAAATACGCCGCCATTAGTAATAGTAAATGTACCGCCTTTTAAATCATCATAAGTTAAGCTGCCTGTTTTAGCCTTAGTACCAAAATCAGCGATGCACTTTTCTATACCAGCAAAATCAAGTTGGTCTGCATCATGTAGCACCGGCACAATCAAGCCACGCGGCGTACTAACAGCGATACCTAAATCATAGTAGCCGTGATAAATAATGTCGTTATCATCGATAGAGGCATTAATAGCTGGAAAGCGTTTTAACGCCTCTATTGACGCTTTAACAAAAAATGACATAAAACCCAATTTAACTTCATGTTTTTGTTCAAATCGGGTTTTATATTGATTACGTAGATCAATCACATTTTGCATATTGACCTCATTAAACGTAGTCAACATGGCGGCATTTTGTTGTGCTTGTAACAGACGCTCGGCAACTTTTGCTCTTAAGCGCGTCATAGGCACACGCTGTTCTGGTCGCAAATTAGAGGCTATAGTTGATGCCTGCACTAACGGCGGACTAACTTGGCTCACCACGCTCTCTTTAGGCGCTACTGCGGTTACACTCGCTTGTAGATTAAGATGGTCTAAAACATCCGACTTAGTCAGTCGGCCATTCTTCCCTGACCCCTTGATAATACTTGGATCTAAGGTGTTTTCATGAATCAGCCTACGCACGGAGGGACTTAATGGAATATCATCACCATTAAAATCAGTGGCTTTGATATGTTCAGACGACTGAGAAATAGTGGCAGGTCTTTGCTGTGCTTGACTATCCAATACGGCTAATAGCTCCCCACCCGTTACAATGGCTCCATCCTCTTTAAGTATTTGTGTTAACACACCTGATTCTGGCGCAGGAACTTCTAAAACGACTTTATCAGTTTCCAGATCAACGAGATTTTCATTTTTAACAACGAACTCTCCGACTTGTTTGTGCCAAGTTATCAATGTGGCATCAGAAACAGATTCTGGTAATTGAGGTACTAGGATTTCGATACTCATGTTATTTTCCTGAAGATTTTCCGTATAAGGCTGCTTGAACCACAGCTTTTTGTTGTTCTATATGAATATGGAATTTACCGACAGCGGGGGCTGCCGATGCCTCTCGTCCCGCATAAGTCAGGCTGACATTAGCAGGCAAATTATCAATAAAATGATGTTTAGACTGATACCATACCCCTTGATTCTTAGGCTCTTCCTGACACCAGATAAACTCTTTTAAATGCGGATATTTTGCTATCTCTGCTCTAAACAACTTATCGGGAAACGGATACAGTTGCTCTATCCTAGCAATAACGACATGCTGAAGCTGATCTTGCCGGCGAGCTTCTAATAGATCGTAATAAACTTTGCCCGCGCATAATACAAAGCGTGTTATTTTTTTAGGACTAACCTTATCTAGTTCACCAATAACCGGCTGAAATTGACCCTCAGTTAAATCTTCTAGGGTTGAAACCGCCATCTTATGTCGCAATAGACTTTTAGGGCTCATCACTATCAGTGGTTTTCTATAATTACGCGTAAGCTGACGGCGTAATAAATGAAATATTTGAGCCGGGGTCGTTGGGGTACACACTTGCATATTATGTTCGGCACAAAGCTGTAAATAGCGCTCTAACCTAGCCGAAGAATGCTCTGGACCTTGCCCTTCAAAACCATGAGGCAACAACATCACCAAGCCACATAAGCGCCCCCATTTTGTTTCGCCCGAACTGATAAATTGATCGATAACGACTTGCGCACCATTAGCAAAATCACCAAACTGAGCCTCCCAAATCACTAGCGTATTGGGCATGGTCGTACTATAACCATATTCAAAACCTAGCACACCCGCTTCGGATAATAGCGAATCAAAAATTTGCGCACGCCCTTGATCCTTATCCAGATGCTTAATAGGCGTATAGGTTTTATTATTGAGTTGATTATGCAATACCGCATGACGATGTACAAAAGTACCTCGTCCGACATCTTGCCCTGTTAATCGTACATGATATTTTTCTAATAAGAGACTGGCGTAAGCTAAATTCTCAGCAAATCCCCAATCCAAAGGCATCGCTCCAGCCGCCATTTTACGACGATTATCCATGACCTTAGCAACACGAGGATGTAATTCAAACCCCACTGGCAGTCTTTGCATCCTATCATTACAGTAACGTAATTGATCCCTAGAAATCGCAGTATTACTGGGAACATCCCAACCCTTACCGTAAAAGTCATGCCATTGGTGGGTATAAGAATAATTGGAATCTTGTAATACCGGCCTAGACACCACTTGGCCTGCATCGAGTAAGTTTTGATAATCTTGTACCATTTGTGCCGATTGCTCGGCTGTTAACAACCCCTCATTAATAAGTTTTTGTGCATAGAGCATTCGCGTCGTGTTATGAGCACGAATTTTTTTATACATGAGAGGTTGAGTGGTAGCAGGTTCATCGGCTTCATTATGACCCAGACGACGGTAGCAAACCAAGTCGATGACCACATCCTTATTAAAGGTCATTCTATAATCGAGAGCCAGTTTAGTCACAAAAATCACAGCCTCTGGATCATCACCATTAACATGAAAGACCGGCGCTTGAATCATACTGGCAACATCGGTGCAGTACAAAGTAGATCTAGCATCCTGTGAATTACTCGTGGTAAAGCCAATCTGATTATTAATAACAACGTGTACAGTTCCGCCCGTATTAAAAGCACGGGTTTGTGACATATTCAAAGTTTCCATGACGATGCCCTGCCCTGAAAAAGCCGCATCGCCATGAATTAAAATAGGAATAACCGTATTGATGCCTTCAGGCCCTGCCCGATCTTGACGCGCTTTAACTGAGCCCTCCACCACTGGATTAATAATCTCTAAATGAGAGGGATTAAAAGCGAGCGTTAAATGTACAGGACCACCTGGAGTTTCAACATCAGAAGAAAAGCCTAAATGATATTTAACATCTCCAGAACTCACGCCTGGAGACAACGTAGACATACCGGTAAATTCATCAAACAAGGTAGCAGGGCTTTTACCTAAAATATTAACCAGTACATTTAAACGACCGCGATGCGCCATGCCAATAACAATCTCTTTGACACCTTTTTCGCCAGAACCTTGAATCAACTCATCAAGAATAGGAATTAAAGATTCCCCCCCTTCCAGAGAAAAGCGTTTTTGGCCAACAAAGCGATTATGCAAATGGCTTTCTATGCCTTCGGCAGCCGTGAGTAATTTTAATAACCAGTGCTTTTTATTAGAATCTATTAGTAAACTAGACTCAGAGCTTTCTAAGCGATTAATAAGCCAACGCCGAATATGGGTATCAGCGATATGCATAATTTCAGAGCCTATGCTCTCGCAATAAATGCCTTGAAAATTAGCGATAATCTCACGTAGCGTTAATCGATCAACATTGCCATAAAGCGCCCCAGAATCAAATAAGGTATCCATATCCAATTCAGAAAGACCGTAATAGGAAGGTTCCATATCCGCAGGTTGTACAACAACTTTACCTAAAGGGTTTGTGTTTGCAATTTGATGCCCACGTACGCGGTAATGATTAATTAATCGGGAAACTGAAGCTTGTTTTTTAACACTGAGTTCGGTGAATCCTTGTAACTGCGCGAGTCTATCTTGAGATTTAATAGCCAATTGTGCAAAACGCTCTACAATCGGACTATGAGCGGTCTCATAAGTATGGCCACACTGAATGGTCTTAAATACATTTTGCCAGCTGACTTCAACTGACTCAGGATTTTCTAAATAACATTCATATAAATATTCAATAAAACTGGCATTACTACCTTGCAAAGAGGACGATTCTTGAAACAATTTAAGCAGTTTACTCATCAGATATCCAAATTCATTCCGTAGGTTCTAGCGTTATATTAATAGCTTAAATCATATATTGCTAATATTTTATGATAATACTGTCCTGTATTAAGCTCTGTAGGGTGAAAAACTGCGTGCATCCACCTAAACATTCTTTAACAGACGCGTTATCAGCGACACTCGTCGAGTTTATAGCCAAGGCGGTCGCGGCAACAATAGCTGGATGCACTAACGATTATCGGCTACCAACTTAAGACGGGACGTTTCAGCTTAGACGAAAGGCTCAGGGCAAAATATTAAGTCTAGAAGGTGCAACTTAAGACCTCACAGATACTAGCCTTAACCTTTCGCCCTTTGTCTGCGCTTAGAAGATCTCTATCTAAAAGTGAACGATTAAACTAAACTGTCCCGCTTTAAATTGGTAGCCCGATTATCCACTCTACAAAAAGACATAGTTATTATGAATTCCCCTTACTTTTAATCATACCCCATCCATTCAAAGCAGTCACCGTAACTCCTGTAAAAATTTGACTTTTTCATAGCTGATGGTACAAAAAGACTTTATCCGCGAGGCTACTCTGATGACAAAAGATCATGGTTATTTAATCGCCCCCTTTGATAATCCAGTATCTGCCATACTTGAAGGCATAGATCGTGATGTGGAACGTGGTGAAGATACGTTAATGTTGGGGCTAGGTTTAGTAATGCTGTCCTCTATTTTTGCTTCTATTGCGCCGCCAACGGTACTACTACCCATAGTCGCTGTTATTTTTGGTATCAGCTTTAAATCCCAAGGTGAAGCCAACGCTCAAGCCGGCAATGGTTGCGCTTTTTGAAGAATTAAATCGGCCAAAGAGGGTAGTTTGAATAGCCCCGTCAGCCTGTCATGAACGTAATCAT
>TBL_comb47_HYPODRAFT_10004696_pt1 | contig 15602 bp, 7 predicted proteins | sample TroBogypolimnion_40_FD_10682 | JGI IMG/M metagenome (IMG submission 10682)
TCCGGCGATGATGGCTGGTGCCCGCAAATCGAAGGAAGCGCGCCAGCCGTTGTCGCCGTAAATTTCGCCTTGCTGATAACCGCGCCCGCCGCTGGCACCGCCGAGCGGAAGTTGTTCGTTGCTGATGAGCGGCGCGCTGGCCCACTGACCGTTGACGTTGAACAGGCCCGTCCATTCGCCCCAGATTTTCTGATCACGGATGAGGCCGGCGTTGATGGTGGTGTAATTGCCGCCGGCCCCGGGCGCACCGGCTACGGTTTGAAAATTGGTCCGCGCCGAAGCCAGCCCGGAAAGGAAAATGCTTTGGTTGAAATTAAACGCAAAACTGCCCAGCACATCGGCACGCACTGCCGACCAGCCAAAGGAGAGCGGCAGGTATTGTAATTCCGAGCGATTATTGGAGGCCTGCCAGAGCACGCCGTTGGTTTCGAGGACTGGATTGCCGAAGTGGTCGAGCGCGTAAAGCGAGTAATAAGACAAGTTTGTGGAAAAGGTGGGCGCCGAGTAGGATTTGAAATCCACCCCGAAATTAATTGCCGAATGAAAGCCGGCAAATTCATCCAGCGGCACGGTCAACTTGGCTCCGAGATTGTCGTTGAAGGTGAAGGATTGCTGGACCGATTGCTGGCCGATGTTGGCAAGGACGTTGGTGAAAACGACCGACAGCGGGCCGTAGCGCACCGGCGTGGCGGAGGCGGAACGCGAGGCGTAAAATATCAAATCCGGATGACCGGATGGCGGAGGCAGATTGAACTTGTGGGTCGCTTCGTCGAAGCCAAAGGTGGCCGGTTGCTGGTCGTAATCTTCACGCAGTGCGTGATTGAAGCCGAGGGGCAGCCGATAAAAACCGCTGTAGCTGGTGACCAGCGGCAATTCGTAAAAAGCGGGGACGGTGCCATCGGGTTTGAATTGTTGAGGAGAAAAATTGTAATCGACCCCAATCTGATGTTCGCGCTGCCAGAGATTGCCATATTGGACCGCCGTGTCCACGCGGAGCAGGGGAGTGCCGGGCGAAGATTTGTCGTTGATTTCGGCGCGTCCGTGCAGCGGAAAACGGTCCTTCACTTTTAGCGTCAATTCTGTCGTGCCGGGATCCGCTCCGGGCGCGAGCACTGGATAAATCTGCCGGTCGCGGCTGGCGTTGGCGCGATCTAGTTCCGGCTGGAACCATTTGGTGTTGAGCAAAATATTCGTGGTGAGGCTCGGCAAGGCGCGATGAATGTTGGCGTCGCTGAAATGGGTGTTGCCGGTAATATTAATCTTACTGAGTTTGCCCTCGATGATTTTGACGTGCACGACGCCGTTGGTCAGTTTTTGCGGTGGCAAAGTGACGCTGATGGTGGGATAACCGAGTTCGTGATAGCGAAGTTGCAATTTGCCCAAGCCTTCCCGCAACTGCGCAACTTCGACCTGGGCACCGAGATAATTGGTCAGGATGGCAAAATCATCCGGTGCCAGCACAGTGTTGCCTTCGATGGAAAAGCTCGTGATGTTCAGCCCTTGGGAGCGGGCGGCCCGCGCCGCAGAATTGGTTTCCGCCGCTGTGGCGTTGGTTAGACCGGCACTGATGACGAGTAAAAAAAATAGCTCCTGGAATCTCATTTGTTGTGGTTGTCCTCTCGACAAATTAGCGATCAAAAGGCAGGCCCGGATACCGCCGGGCCTGCCGCGAATGGGGAAAGTGAATTCCCGATTAACAAGTTATTGGGCGGTGATGCGGTAAAATTCCGCGCCGCTGGAATTGGTGCGATTGATGATGTCGGTACTGCCATCGCCGATGATGCTACCGGCAGCCACTGGCCACGTTTTTGCGGCGGCGCCCAATTGGTTGGTGTACGCCAGTGAATAGGTATTGCCCACCGTGGTGGTGAAGCTGATCTGGCTGACATTGCCGCTCCGGGTGACGCTCGAAATGTTGGGCTGGCGCGGGCCGGCCACGAAGGTCAGAACGCCGGCGGCGTTGATGGTGAAAGTCCCGACCAATTTGTCCGGGGGCGCAACGCTGTTCGTGGTCGTTTGAATGGACCAGAAGTTCAACACGCCGGGAATGGACTGCTCGACGACGAACGGGGAGTAGCCATTCAATTTAGGCAAATAACCATTGCCGCCGCCCGAAGCGATCCAGTTATACGACGCATTTTTGTACAAGCCGCCGGTGTCAATGACATAGCTATTGGCGCCGCTCGTGGGAATGGCGATGGGATACAACGGCTTGGTTCCAATGCCTTTGATTACCGAATAGAGGCTGTCTGCCGCCGGTGATCCGATGTTGTACGCGGTGGTGTTGGGATCGTTGCTGCTCAGCCAATTGGTGGCGTCCACGCTGGCGAGCAGGATAACCCGCACGCTGCTTAGGTTGCCGAATGTTCCCGTGACCAGACTCCAGTCGAAACCGGAGACGGCAGTGGTGTAGCCATTCGTTTTGCCAAGAAATTGCGTGACGCTTCCCAAATTGAATTCGACGTCGTTGCCGCCATTCCGAAAGATGAGCAGCAGGTCGCCGTCGCTGTACGTCCACGCCCGCAGCTGCGGAGTGGCGAACAAGGCCAGCGCCGCCAGGATTAAAACTAGATTTCGTTTCATATCGAGAAGAATTGTTCTGCGTTGCCGCTACTTAGTAATTGCCCAGCCCGGTGATTTGCGCGCCGTCGAAATTGCGCGTCACTTTGAGGGCCGAGATGGGCACAAAGTTGTTGGTAAAAACCGGATTGTTTAGGGATTGGAACTGTGCATTGGTCACGCTGTTGTAAAATACATCCAAAACGGCTTTGGCGCCGTCGCCCGAATAGCCGGTGAAACCCTTCGGGATGTAGTAATAATGTTCGTAACCCCAAAGCGGATAGCTGCCGTTGATCACGTTGGTAACCGAGTAAGTCACGCCTTCGTAAGCAATCGGCACCAGCGGCGCGGTAGCGTTTTGATAAGCGACGGTGCCGATGGAATTGGTGATCGCTGTCACCGCGCTGACTACTTTGCTTGCCGAGCTGTAGCCCGGGTCCAAGCTGGTGTCCAAAACTGGCAAGTTCGCCGCGTTGTTGGAGTAGGTGATGATGGCGCCAAAGTTGAAGATGTTATAATCAATTTCCGTGCGAACCGCTGCTTGGCTATTGCGGCCGACAAAATAAACCAGATTGGAGCTGGTGCCGCCGAAGAAAGCTATCTGATTGGTGGAGGTTTCGAGCGCCAGCGCCTGTCGCTGGGTCAAATTCGTCACGCTGGCTAGCTCGGGAAAATTGGCGTTCTTCACGAACACCAGCGGTACTACATAGGTCGGTAAGTCAGCTAGATTGTTGGCCACCGAATCAATTTCGACTGCCTCGGGCGAGGTCGCGGAATCCACGAAACTTGGCGTGAGAATGGTGCCCGCGTAATTCGTATCGGCGGGACCGCCGGCATGATTAATCAGCGCTTGGAGACCGGCGATGGCGCCGTTGGCGACATTGATATCTAGCGTGATGGGGTTGTACCCCAACAACGCCGCATTGGTTGAGTTGCCGACGAATTCGACCACGTTGGCTCTGGTGCTGCCGTGAAACGTGAACGTGCTGCCCGCAAATAAATTCGTCGCGCGATCATACAGCACGGAGGAACTGGCGCTGCCGCCTTCGATGAAGACGGACGTGGCCGCGTGGGTGGTAATTATCAGAGCACCGAGGGAAATGCCGGCAGCCAGATGTTTTTTCAGATTGTGTGTTTTCATTTTATATTTCTTGGTTTCGTTGTGGTTTTATTGTTTTGGAACTTCCGGTTAACCGGTCAGTTCTGAAAAGTGATTTCGGCTAAAATGTTAGTTGGGTGCATTTTTAGCGGGGTTGGTAAATGTGATCGAAGATGCCGCCATCAGCAAAATGTACCTGCTGGGCTTGCGACCAACTGCCGGCGATTTCTTTCACGGTGAACAATTCCAGCGCGGGAAATCGGTCGGCATAATTCGCTGCCGCAGTTGAATTTTTGGGGCGGAAAAAATATTTGGCTGCCAATTGCTGTCCGGCATCACTGTAAAGATATTCGAGATAAGCCCGCGCAACTACTTCGGTGTGGTGCTTTTGCACATAGCGGTCCACCCACGCCACCGGATTTTCTGCGAGGATGCTATCGGTCGGAATGACGACCTCGACATCTTCACCAGCCAAACGTTTCACCGCCGCCGCTTCGTTTTCAAATGTCAGTAAAACGTCCCCGATGCCGCGCTCGGCAAATGTCGTCGTGGCGCCGCGTCCGCCGGTGTCGAGTACCGGCACATTCGCAAAGAGTTTCCCCACAAACTCGCGGGCCTGTTGCTCGTCACCGGCGGATTTCCTTACGGCATGTCCCCAAGCCGCTAGGTAGCTGTAGCGTCCGTTACCGGAAGTTTTCGGATTGGGAATAATCACCGATAATCCGGGTCGGACTAAATCTTCCCAGCGGTGAATCTGCTTCGGATTGCCCGCGCGGACCACAAATACAATCGTGGAATAATATGGCACGCTGTGGTTTGGCAAGCGTGCGGCCCAATTTTGTGGCAACAAGCGCGCGGCTGAAAATAAAACATCCACATCCGTCGGCTGGTTCATCGTCACCACATCAGCCTCCAGTCCGTTAATTACTGACTGGGCCTGTTTACTCGAACCGCCGTGGGACTGGTTGATAATGACGGTTTTTCCGGAGTTGCTTTTCCAATAATCCGCAAAGGCCGCATTAAATTCTTTATAAAAATCTCGGGTGACGTCGTAAGACGCATTAAGAATGGTCGTGTCTGCCGCGGATGCCCCTATTGCGACCACCGCAATGACGACCGCGAGCGACCAGCTCTTCAAAGATTGAATCGGGTTCCGCATGGATGATGGGTATTTTATTTTTCATGGGAACTTCCGGTGGACCGGTCAGCCGCCTGCAAAAGGATTTGGTTGTTAATTTGAGATTCGGCTGAATTTTTTTTCAGCTTCGTCGGGTTTGTTTATAACGGTATTATTCAACAATTGTTTGCAGCTAAAATATTTATCTCACGATTGGCTGTTACCTGGCAAAAAACAACTAAATCAATAAATATATGTGTTGATATATTTAGCGATTCTCGCGAAGTAGCCATTTCATAAATGCTTGTCTTAAATAGTGAGTAAGCGATCTATTTCAAAAGCGCTTTCAAATGGCGACCAATCGTGTCGTTATAATAGACCGAACTAGTAGGGAGTCAAATTATTTATTTAAAGAAATTCATTGCTGAAGAAATTTGAAAAAACAAGCTTTGGTAACTTAGGTAAATCAATCATTAAAGTTGTCAACCTGCTGGCGATTTCTTAATTAATTTATTTAAAATTGCGGCCGGCACCAATCGCAAAACCGCCGCATTTTTCCCGTCAATATGACCATTGCAACCCAAACGCCGTCGATTTCTTTAAACAATCGAATAATCAGATTTTCGTCGCGTCGAAAGTCAACGACACCGAGCTTTATCAGGATCGTGTCATAATTTCTTTACGGCGATGTATTATCTACCCAAGTGGGCAATTTGCCAGCGGCAATTCCAGCAAGAATTGGTGGTGTTACTCTAGTAAGCTGCCGCGTTGTTCAGGAAAGTTGAAGCGAACAAATTTGCCTCACCGACAATAAAATATTTCGGGCCGTTCGATGTCTTAGCAATAAACCAAACCGCCAAGAATTCTGGGTCGTTTTTCCTAAAGTTCGACTTGCTGAAGTTCGATTTATCTTGCCGCTGATGGCAAAGCGAGTGTTTTGAAAATTTACTTTATGCCCGCCAGCCGCTCTTTCCAAACCTTGTACAATTCCACGGTGGCGCGGACATCGCGTAGGCAATATTCGGCAATCTCGCGGAATTTTCCCGCTTCCATCAGGTCTTTCACGTCCATACCGGTCACGCCGGCGCTCTTGGGGGATTCGATGCCGAAGGCTTTGCAATAAAAATCCAGATTGAACCGCCGCGCCGCGCCGTCGCGACCGCTCACGCTGTAAAAAGTGAACTGCTCCGCGAGGTCGCAATGCGGTTCGGTGGCGTAGCGGTAGCCCAACCAGTTTTTTTTGGTGATGGGCACATTCAACAACGCTGAGCGCAAATAGATGAAAGGAACGTCGAAGCCTCGGCCGTTGAAGGTGACGATATTGTCGTAATGTTTGGCCACGTCCCAAAAAGCAGTGAGCAGTTCAGTCTCATCGGCGCAGGCGACAAATTCCACCGGCCCGGCCGCGTCGACATCGTCCTCGAAATCTTCGGCGACGTAAATAGTTTGGCCGCGTTGGGATTCGGCGTTCAGCATCGCAATGCAAACAACCTGCGAGGTGAAAGGCCAAAGGCTCATGAAGCGGGTGATTTCCTCGCGCTTGGCTTGTTTGGCCAGGGCGTCCTCAATTTTCTCCGTCTCGCGAAAAAGATATTCCTGCTGCGCTTCGTCGAAGTTTTCAATGGGTTGCGCGGAGGTTTCGATGTCGAAGACGAGTGTGGCCATAGATTTGTTTTTTCGTGTTGTAAAACCTTTCACCTTGGTGGGCAAACCTTTTCAGTCATGCCATCACTGACCAAAGTTGCTAAACCGCAACTCTTCGATCAACCCGGACTATCGTTTCGGACTGAAATCCTAAACCGGCTCGGCAATCAAATCATAATCCGTGTGGCCGATGATTTTGACTTTGGCGAAACTGCCAATCGGCAGCTTGCCGCGCACATAAACCCGCCCATCAATGTCCGGCGCATCCGCTTCGCCACGGCCGACGAGATAGTTTTTAGTTTGCAAATTTTTGTTTTTAGCTTCCAGTTCGCGCACCAAGCCATGTTCCCAAGAACTGACGTTGGCGGACTGCAACTGTTTTTCATTCGCCACACCTTCGACCAACACCTTGATTTCACGGCCGACAAACGATTCCGCCACGCCGATGGCAACCTGATGTTGCGCGGCCATGGCGAGTTCGCGGCGCTTTTGTTTTGCTTTGTTCGTGAGTTGTCCGGCCATCGCGCCGGCACGCGTGCCATCTTCCTTGGAATAAGCAAACACGCCGAGCCGCTCGAATTTTGTCTCGCGGATGAAATCCAGCAGAGCCTGAAAACTCGCCTCCGTTTCGCCGGGAAAGCCGACGATGAACGTCGTGCGCAGCGCGATGCCCGGCACGCCGGCGCGGATGCGCCGGATCAAATCCACGATGTATTGTTGCGAAGTTTCGCGCCGCATGCGTTCGAGCATGTTTTCGTGAATGTGTTGCAGCGGCATGTCCACGTAGCGCGCGACTTTTTTGCAGTCGGCAATCGTTTGGATGAGTTCCTCTGTCCAATGCGCTGGATGCGTATACAACAAGCGAATCCAGAAATCGCCTTTCAGCGAATTCAGTTCGCGCAGCAGCGTGCAAATCGTCGTGGCATCGGCCGCGAGCGATTTGGCGGCGGCGGAAAATTTCTCTGGCGACGAAATGGCGCGGGAATGATTCGGGCGCAGATCGAGTCCGTAGTAGGTCGAGTCTTGCGAAATCAAATTGATTTCCTTCACGCCATCGGCGATGAGCGCGCGGACTTCTTTGACAATATCCGCTTGCTGGCGGCTGCGGTGCGAACCGCGCATCCGGGGGATAATGCAAAAACTACACGGATGATTGCAGCCTTCGGCAATTTTCACATACGCAAAGTGCCGGGGCGTCAGGCGAAAGCGCGGCGTCGCAAAATCTGGAATAAAAATCGGCCGCTGCGTTACGTCGAAGACGGGGCTGTCCGTTTTTAGTTTTGAATTTTTAGTTTTTTGTTCAGCGAGCGAAATAATCTTTTTCGTTTTTCCAAACTGGTCCGTGCCGCGTAAGGATTCCTCTTTTTCGTGGTCAGAAAGAGCGCGTTTTTTTTCTAGTTCTTGCAGCCGCCCGACGACTTTTTTCTTTTGGCTTTTGGTTTCCGATTTCTGGCCGCCCACTTTCTCCGCCCGGCTGGCGATGGCTTGGCCCACGATTTCGCTCACCTGTGCCACTTGGTCAATGCCCATGAACGCATCCACCTCCGGCATGAGCTTGGGCAATTCCTCGCGGAAGCGCTGCGGCAAACAGCCGGAAACGATCACCGCCTGGCCGCGCTGGCGGGCGTCCCGCAATTCGACGGACTCCAGAATGGTGTCCACGCTTTCTTCCTGCGCCGAGTCAATAAAGGAACAGGTGTTGACGATGACGGCGTCGGCCTGCGTGGCGTCGTTGGTGATTTCGACGCCGCCTTTGAGCAGCGAGCCGAGCATGATCTCGGCGTCCACCAGATTTTTCGCGCAGCCGAGCGAGATCAAGCCGACGCGCACGGGTTGGGAACGGGTTGGTTTTTTCGTCACAGTCGGTGCAAGTTACCAGACTTTCGCGCGGAGGCAATCACGCAGGGATTCTTATGCTAAGGAAACATGTTCGTAATCCGGATGCCTTAGCTACGAGGTGAAATGGCCCACAAAAATAATATTGAGAAAAAATGATTTAAAATAATCTGACCTTGCCTCGGTATTAGACTGATCGAAATGACATTGGCGGACGGCATCATAGCTTTCCGGCAAGGCAACTTTTCCGAACTCCGCGGGCATTTATTGCGATGTTCACAAAGAAATAATTGGAGCGCTTCGCGAGATTAATCTGCTGGATCATTTCCGACCGGAGAGTCTCTCTTACCGAGTCGAATTCAGGCTGATTTTGGGTTTTGAATTTGCTTTGTTACAAGCGTTCGCGACTGTATTGGTTCGGCTAACGCCGAAGGAGGTAAGCCAGCACTTTGAAGGCAGCTTCGTCCAAAAGTCGACTTGGTTTGCGCAAAGTCAACGTCGAACCCTTGTCCGTATCAACTCGCTGAAAAAGGATTCCGCTACCCAGCGCGTGCCGTGGCTCGTTGCCTGGCTGATTTGATCATGCTTTCGGCACCCCAGTCCAAACCCTAGATCAACGGCAGCAAACTCCCGCCTAGTACGATCGTGGCAACGTTCATCCATTTGCGCCGGGTCCGGCCCACCCGGCTTGGAAAATGCGCGCGGGCCGTTGGCGTCTCCAGCCTCGTCGCATCCATCGCCGTCGATGTCTTGACAAATTGTGGCGCTCCAGCCGCCTAGCCAATCGTCCGAATTATCGCATCCGCAATGGCCAACACCTGACTCCGCAAACTGAACTTCAAGAGCTCATGTATACGGTGCTACTCGCCGAACCCTAGTCGGCCACCCGTTCCCCGGTCGCTTGCTTGCTCATCTCTTTACAGCCGTACCCGAAATAGAGAGGTTTCTACAAAGCCATTCGGCTTCATCAAGAAATCATTTAATGGTCGCAGCCGGCAGCAAAATTTCCATAAATCGCGTTGCCGTGGTAAATAGCGGCATCTTGGATGGCAGCGGTATTAGTTACAAAAGGAAATCACATCCGTTACGGGGTCGTTGGTGGTTGTGAAAACGAAAGAAATTGACGAAGGTGGTAGTCAGGTAAGTTATTATTATAGTAGTCTTTGGATTGTGGTTGGCTGCAACTTTGGCTTAGCATGGAGAACAATTTTACCGACCTATTATATGGTGGATACATTCTTCGAGCGCCGTTTCAGCTTGCTCGTCGGTTTCCATATCCCACACGCCGATTTTTATGACTCTTTTTTCCGATCGGCCTCGGTCTGCGTCAAGGATAGCTCGCAGGGCCATCCGCAAGCCCAGCGTGGTGGAGGGATTTTCTTCCAGGTTACTTAGCACAGGGTGCAAGCGGGGTTCCCAATAACCAGCGAGCACATAAAAAGTGCGTCCGCGATCTAAAAACTTTTCGGTGGTGACTCGAAGGCGGACGTCATCGCGCGCGATGATTTTTGTGCCCAGATTGGTTTGCAGAATCATGCCAGCATTGCGGAGACAAAGGTCGGGTGCATGACTGCGAGCCTCGCTGGTAGAAACCATTGCCCGATACCGATTGTTTGGGGGGAGCCAACGAAAATAATATAGCTGCCAGAAATGTCCATTGTCATCCCGCCACTCAGCTTGTTTGCCCTCGTCGTAGCTAAGTATTGTTTTAATCGAGTCTGGTATTTCAATTTGCGAGAAGCTGGGGTTTTGCAGGGGAAATTGGAATGGCCAGGATAAGGTAGCGGTGGGAGATTTTTCAGCGCTTCCAAACCAAATGTTCATACTCAATTCGTACGCAGTGATCCAGAGCATCAGTGCCAAGAACACTTTTGTTACATCAGGGGAGAACAGATTTACTGAGATGTGTTGCTCTCGGTGGTTGGATAATGGTTCGGGTGGCGACGTTTTGGCATTTACTAATAAATCTGAATGGGAAACGGGGAGGTTAGTTTTCCAGCGTTTTTGAATGCTTAACAACCAAGCGAAAGCCAGCAGTCCGACCAAAGTAACCCCCAGAATTGCAAAGCCGGCCGGATCATGCCGTAAGTTGACGGTCGCCAAGCCGTGGAGATCACAAGTCAGCACCAAATAGGTTGTTCGGGCGACATTACACGCCAACGCCAAGCCGATTCCGCCCAGAATTAGCAGGGCCCGATTGATCAACCGAAAGCGAAATAATTCGCCTAGAAAAAATGCGACCATGATGGCGGCTTGGAACGAGCGAATGCCGCTGCACGCGTCGTCCACCCCGACATATCCCGCCCCCGTTTCGATGAGTGAGCCGTGCCGCATGCAGGGCGTGCCTAGTAAATTGGATAAAGCGGTGCTGGTGATGGCGTTAATTTGTGAGAGGTGTTCAATAAGTGGGGCTTCGAATCGCAGTGGCCATGGCACTGCCACTAGAAAAAATAAAATCGGAAAGCTCAAATGGCGCACCCAGATTTGTCCGCCCAGGCAATAGAAAACCATCATGGTTATTCCCACCACCGAAAGGGCAAAAAGCCAGCCGGCAAATCGCCAGCCGGGAACCACATCCAGAAAAATTGCCCCGAGAAAGAGCGTCAAGGCCAAGCTGACCCCAAGAGCTATGGTTTTTCGCGCGGGAAGAATTGTATTCGCGGTTGGGCGGCACTTCCATCGTTCCCAAAACAATGTCAGACAAAGCGGGGGAACCAGCCAACCAAAATTATAATCTGGATATGCATGCCATAAGGTGCCGAGGCGATAAATCGCATAAACCCAGAAGGATAAAAGCACTGCGAAATTAAATTTATTCCCCCTCCAAATGCTTAAGGCAATTCCCGTCACCTCAGCCGGGTGGCTGGGGTTCGTAATTGATTTGTCTGCGAAATTGGTTGGCATGGTGACTTGTGCTTGTGACAAATTGATTCAACGTCTTTGGCCGTTAGAAAAGTTCAGTTATGCCGGAAACTCATGGTTTTCAAATCTGAAACAGCGATTGCATCCGACTTCAGAAAATCGTGTGGCGAAGGGATGTTGCAATGAATTTCCATCGCCGGAAAATAAGCCATGAATTCGGCTAACGCAATCAAATCACTGGAACCGGCCACGAAACACTCAGGGCGATGTTGCTAGGGAGTTTTTTTGCCGCAAGTTTCATCATCGAAAAATTTGCTTCGTCTGATCGGCGTGGCAGGTTATTTTCAGCGCCGTTCGTACCTAAGAACAGTCAAGCAGATGATGGAAAATCCAAGAACGACAAGACCAAACCTGCCTGCCGGCGGCAAGCCGGATTGGCGGGAACGTTGGTGGCATCTTTCCGACCGGTTCCACCTCTGGTGGGAGGATTCCGGCCGTCGCCGCGCGCGCCGGTTTCAGCGCTGGTTTTTTCGCTGGCAAACGGATGCGATGATTGCCGTTTTGCTGACGACTATTGCCCTCATTTATCAATACGGTGTTCCCAGTTTTCGGAATTATTGGGACCAGCGTTATGCCCAAAAAGCGGAAAAACTTTTGGCGCAAGGCGATCTCAATCGGGCGATGTTGTGCGCCCGGATCGCACTCGACTGGAATCCCAACGATGCCACGGCCACCCGGGTGATTGCCGAGTTGGCAGATAGCTTCGGGGCGCCGGAAGCTTTTTTTTGGCGCGAGCGCGCGCTGCAATTAAAACCCACTGATAATAACAATCGGATGGCTCTTGCCTCGACGGCTTTGCGCGTCGAAGCTTTTCCCTTTCCAACGGCGTCGAAAATTGTGGGTACCGTCGAGCCGAACTTTCAGCAAAATGCCAGTTACCAGCGGGTGGCTGGGGTGCTGGCCTTTAATCTTTCCCATTTTCAGGAAGCGGAACAGCATTTTCAGCAAGCCTTATGGCTTGAACCAAACAACGTCATGCTTCAGTTGTCGCTGGCGGCGGTGCGGCTGCAATCGAAAAATCCTGAAGTCGTCAAGGATGCCCAGTCCGTCCTCGAATCGTTGCGAGGCAATCCGCAAGTTGGCGTACTGGCTACCCGATCGCTCATTTCCGAGAAGATTCTTCAGACCAACTATCTCCAGGCGGAGGCGATGTCTTATCAAATTTTGACGAATGCCAGTTGCTCGTTCAATGATTATCTCACGCACCTGACGATTCTGAACGCCAGTCATAGCACTAATTTTCAACCGTTTTTGGCGGCGACTCAACAGCGGGCAAAAAACAGCGTGGCTAATGTTGGAGAACTGGCGGCGTGGATGAATAACGCCGGTTTGGCCCAGTCGGTACAAGATTGGTTTGCTCAATTGCCACCGCAATTCTCACAAGCCGGTTATTTGGCGGTCACCCTTGCGGATGCTTACGTCGCTTTGGCGCAATGGTCGGAGTTGGAAAAGTATCTTGAACGCAGAAAGTGGACCGACTTGGAGCACATCCGGTTTGCCATGATCGCTTTGGCGGAGGCGAAACAATCGCGCCCAACGCTGGATTCCGTTGCCTGGGAAAACGCCAAGCGGGCGGCGGCGGGATCGCTGGCGGATGTAAAAATTTTGGTAAAATTGGCCACGGCTTGGGGCTGGAATAAGCGAGCCGAAGAACTGGTTGCCTACGCGGCCCAAAAATTTCCCAACGATTCTTGGCCCGCTGCCAAGCTCAGCGAAATCTACGCCGCCCGGCAGGATACCGCAGGACTGTGGCAAATGGCCCAGCTTGCTTATCAGCAAAACCCAATGGATAAACTGGGGGCGAATAATTACGCTATGCTTTCACTGCTGCTGGATAAAAACGGCACGGACGCCGATGCCATTGCCGTGCAACAATATCAAAATGCGCCTTTGGACCCAATTTATGCCTCCACCTACGCGTTTTCCCTTTACAAGCGCGGGCGCACCAAAGACGCTTTGACTACATTTCGCAACCTTGGGAACGAAGAATTGGAGAAGCCCGCCACGGCCGTTTATTACGGCATTGTGCTCGCCGCGTCTGGCGAAGTGGCCGCCGCTCGGCATTTTCTGGATAAAGCGGACGAGACGTTCTTGTTGCCTGAAGAACGAGTTTTGGTGGAGCGAGCAAAAAATTTCCGTTAGCCATCACCTTGGCCGCTCGTCGTTTTTCCGATGTCATGCCGAACGACTCTTTGCTTCGTCTTTAACGGTTACTGAACCTCAATGATAAAAAACTGTTGAGGAAAAGTAGTCGGGGCGGAATTCGTCCAGAAAAAAATTCCCTGCGCATCGAAACGATTGGTGTCGACCGCAGTCCATTGCGCCAGCGGCACCGCCAGATTGGTCGTGGTCATGATCCCATAACTCCAGTTGGGCGTGCCGTTCGATCCTTGCAGAATCAAATTGCTGCCCGCAAAGCTCACATTTCGAATCACCGGCGAATTCGTATTCACCACCCCCAATGAGCCATCTGCCATCAAGCGGGACGTGCTCCATGCGAGGCCGGAACTCAAGGGCGGCAGGATCACATTTGTAAACGATCCGTTGTAAGTCGTGGCCGTGAACAATCGAAAATGATCCCCGGCGAGGAGCGTGGCCGCGCCGCTGTTCGTCACCAGCAATGTGCCGCCAGCCGTAAAACTGCCGGCGAGCAACACAGCCGAATTGGTCATCGGGCTATGCTGAATTTGCATGATCGTTTTGCTGCCGGCGGTCAGATTCAGATTGTTGCCGAGAGTCAAGTTGCCGAACGGATTTCCCGGTGCCAGCGTGCCGCCGGCGGTTACACTGACGACACCGGCCAACGCGCCGCTGCCTTGCAAAATTCCGCCGTTTTGCAACGTCACATCCCCGGTGCCAGTCGCTGAGTCAGTGGAATTATTCACCGTGACTGTCCCATTGGTGATGGTGGTGCCGCCGGCATAACGATTCGCATTGAGGAACGTCAGCGCGCCGTTCGGAACCGAACTTTTTATCGTCAGCGCGCCATTGCCATTGTTGCCGATCGAGCCGGCGTACGTTACCGAGTTGCCGTTCAAATCCACCGTGCCGCCGCCGTTGGCGAGGGTGATGCCGGCGGACCCGATGGTGGTCAAATCGCTGGAACCATTGCTGCCGGCGGCGTTTAGTGCGTATTGCAACGTGCCGCCGTTAAAAATGAGTCCGCCGTAATTGGCCCCACCGAGGGCATTGATACCGTTGATGTTCAGCGTACCGCCCAATAGCAGCGTGCCGCCGGAATACCAGTTGGCATTGGTCAGAACCACTGTGCCGGTGGCACAAGTCGCGATGGTATTGGCGGTGCCGGGGCCGGTGCCGGGCACGAGCCCGGACGTGTTTCCATTCGCAACGTTCGGTGGAATGCCGATCATCAGCGGTCCCGCGCCCGCTGCGCTGCCGATGACGCCATCCACAGTCAGAGTATTGCCGGCGGTGGCCGCGAGTCCGCCGCCGTTGCCGAGCAGGGTGAATGGGCGCAGGTTGAACCCGGCATTATCCATTGCAAAAGTTCCGTTGCCGACCACGGTGCCGCCGTTGAGATTAATCATTGCGCTCGTGGTCGCGGAGCCGAGCGAGCCGTTGCCGGCGATCAAGGTGACTCCGCCATTCAAATAAGTTGGCCCGGTATAGCCGCTGGCATTGCCAGTGATAACGACCGTGCCGGGTCCCGCTTGCACATAAGTTGCGGACCCAGTTTTGGAATTACCCAGCGCGGTATTGAGAATGAGTTCACCGCTCGGATTATTTTGCCAGATCACCAGCGGGCCACCGTAACTGGAACTGCCGCCGGCCGGCCGGAAACCGCCGTTGTTAAAAGTAACATTGTAGCTGCCGACGTTCGGCGTCACGAGAATGTCGGAAAGTGTGAGTGTGGAATAGGACGCGACCGTTTGAGGCGCGCCCAGGTTTGCGTTGAAGCGCATGCTGGTAAGATACGGCTGTCCCGCCCAGCCGGTGATGTTGCCGGTGACATCGAGATTTCCGCCCGTGCCCGCCGTGCCGCTAGCCAGCGTATAAAATCCGGAAATTTGATTGCCGCCAACCACTGAATACGGCGCGGCAACGCCACTGGCGGCAGCGAAATCGTAAAGTCCGAACGTGGCAAAATTGGCGGCAAAAAACGGCGAGCCATTGCCGCCGACGAAAGCGTTATTGCCACTGTTGGCGGTGGTGCCGACCGCCAACGGAGCCAAATTGAATTCCAAAACGCCGCCGGCATTGGCGTTTATCGCATTCATGGCGACCGTGGAATTATTGCCGGCGGCGATAACCGATGCGCCGGCATTCAGCGTGGTGGCCGCAAAAGTTTGGTTGCCATTGGTGCCGTTCAAAATGAGGCTACCGCCGCCGAGTGTCAGCGGGTTGGCGGCGGGAATCATATTCGTGGCGGGCGAACTCGTTGCCGAAAAATCTAAAGTGAGAGTG
>TBL_comb47_HYPODRAFT_10004697_pt1 | contig 15600 bp, 13 predicted proteins | sample TroBogypolimnion_40_FD_10682 | JGI IMG/M metagenome (IMG submission 10682)
TAGCCCGCCTCGAGCCGGAGACTGTCGCGGGCACCCAAGCCCGCCAGCTCCAGTCCGAAGGGTCCGCCCGCCGTCAGGATCTTCTCAGCCAGCTCGACGACGTTACCCGCCGGGCAATACAGCTCCAGGCCATCCTCGCCGGTGTAGCCTGTGCGGCTGATCAGGCAGGGCACGCCGGCGACGTCGTCCGACGTAAAATGGTAGTATTTCAGGTCAGCCAGCGGCGCGGCCGTCAGCGTTTGCACCAGCGCCACCGCCTTGGGTCCTTGGATCGCCAGCTCGCCATATTCCTCCGAAAGGTCGTCGATCGTGCAGTTGAAGCCCTTCACCTGCTGCTTGATCCAAGCAACGTCCTTCGCGATGTTGCCGGCGTTGATGCACAGGAGAAAATCGTCCTCCGCTCGCTTGTAGATCAGCAGGTCATCCACCACCCCGCCACTCGGGTAACACATCGGGGTGTAAAGTATCCGGCCGGGAAAAAGCTTCGTGACGTCGTTGGTGACGAGATGATTGAGAAACTTGGCCGCCTCGAGCCCGTAGACGTCCACTTCGCCCATGTGGCTGACGTCGAACAACCCCGCCGTGCGGCGCACGGCCTTGTGCTCCTCGAGGATGCTCTTGTACTGCACTGGCATCTCCCAGCCGGCGAAATCCACGAGGCGGCCGCCGTGGGCGGCGTGAAAATCGCGCAAGGGAGTGCGCTGGAGTTCGCTCATCCCGTCAGACTAGGCGCGCAGGGCGGAACCGTCGCAAGGCTGTTTTGGCCCCTCCTGCTAGCCTGCAGTTTGTATTCGCAACGCCCATCCACTGCATAAACTGGGGTCATGCATTGGCTTGTCACCGCGATCATTCTGACCGTCGGCCTGTCGTTTATCTGCTCCCTCTTTGAGGCCATCGTGCTGAGCACCACGATGGCAGACATCCAGTCCCTGAAGCGGAGCCATCCGCGCCGGGGCGAGCTGCTGGAAATGCTCAAACAAGGCGTGGGCCAGACGATTTCCGCCATCCTCACCCTCAACACCATCGCCAACACGCTCGGGTCGCTCCTCGTCGGCGGACTCGCCGCGCACCTGCTGAATGACACCGAGCTGGGCATCCTCACCGCCGCCCTGACGCTCGTGATCCTGGTCTTTTCCGAGGTTCTGCCAAAGAGCCTCGGCGTCGCCTACTGCAAGACCCTGCAACCTTTCGTCGTCTATCCCCTGTGGTGGCTGCGCCGGTTCCTGTCGCCCGTCACTTACCTGTCCAATCTCGTCGTGCGGCCCTTCATCCCCGCCAAGCACGACAGCCACGCCTCAGACGAGGAAATCATCCTGCTGGCCGAGCGCGGCGCCCAGCAGGGCACGCTCAGTAAGAGCGAGTCGAGCATCATCACCAACGCGCTCGCGCTCGATAATATCCGCGTCGGCGAAATCATGACGCCCCGCACCGTCGTGACCGCCCTCAAAAAATCGGCGACCATCGGCGAGGTGTTCCGCGAATTTCCCAACCTGCCCTTCGGCCGCATGCCGGTTTTTGGCCGCAATCTTGACGACATCACCGGCCTCGCCCGCCGCCGGGACCTGCTCAAGGCGAAGGCCAACGACCAGGACCTCGCGCTGGTCGAATCGGTGATGCATGAGATTCATTTCATCCCCGACACCGTAACGGTTGCCAACGCCCTGCAGGTTTTCCTGAAGACGCACCAGCAGCTGCTGGTGGTGGTGGACGAATTCGGTTCCACCGCCGGCGTGGTCACGATGGAGGACGTCATGGAGCAGCTCCTCGGCCGCGAGATTTTCGAAAAGGACGACGTGGCCGTGGACATGCGCGAACTCGCCCGGGCCAAGCAACAGAAGGTGACTCGCAACCGCCGGGGTGACGCTCCCAGCGTCCCTCCGTTCGCGCCGAAAAGCTAAGCGCACGCCATGTACCTCGCCTTTTGGGTCGACGACCTCCCGCCCTTTCTCGGCCCGCACTGGGGCAATTTTGGCATTCGCTATTACGGCCTTTCTTACGTGCTGGGTTTCGTCGTCGGGGCCTGGCTGCTGATGCGCTACGCCCGGGCCGGCCGGTCGCTGCTGCCTGCGGACAAGGTCACAGATTTCATGGTGGCGCTCGTGCTCGGCGTGATGCTGGGCGGGCGGATCGGCTCGTTCCTTTTCTATCACCCGGAGCAGTTGCTGCACGACCCGCTGAGTTTTTTCCGCGTCTGGGAAGGCGGCATGGCCAGCCATGGCGGCATGATCGGGGTGGCCGTGGCGATTATTTGGTACAGCCGCGCCAGCAAAATCCGGTTCCTGCATCTTGCCGACCTGGTGTGTTCGGTTGCGCCAGCCGGGCTGCTGTTCGGCCGCATCGCCAATTTCATCAACGGCGAACTTTGGGGCAAACAGACGCGCGTGCCCTGGGCCGTGATTTTTCCCAAGAGCGAGGAACCCGGCATGCCGGTCCGCTTGATGTTTCCGCGCCATCCGTCGCAACTCTACGAGGCCGCTTTGGAGGGCGCGCTGCTCCTCGCCTACCTGCAGTGGCGTTTCTGGCGCAGCGACACAGTGGCGAAGCGTCCCGGCCGCCTGTGCGGGGAATTTCTCCTGGGCTACGCTTTCGCCCGCATCTTCTGCGAGGTGTTCCGGGAGCCCGACGTCGGGGTCGACCTCATCCTCGGCCTAAGCCGCGGGACGTTCTATTCGCTGTTCATGATCGTCGCCGGGCTGGTCCTCATCCTGTGGCCGTCGCGGCCCCTCGATAAAGCCGCTCGCTGACTCAAACCACCGTTCCCGCGGGGATCGTCGTGCCCTTGGGCACCACCAGCACGCCATCGCGGATGATCACGGCGCCGTTGGCATAGGTGCCGTCAACTTTGCCCTCCACGTTCAACACGCAGCCGTCGCCAATGCGGGCGTTCTTGTCGATGATGGCGCCCTTCACGCGGCAATTGCGGCCCACGCCCAAGTGTGGCCGGCCGCGCGCGAGGTTCGCCGCCAGCTGGTCGTCCGTCTCGTAGTAGTCCGCGCCCATCAGCACCGTGTCCTCCAGCGACGAGCCTTCGCCCACGTAGGAGCGGATGCCCAGCACGCTGTGTTTCAGCGTCGAATCGGTCAGGATGGAGCCGTCGCCGATGACCACGTGGTCAATGGCACACTTGTTGAGCTTCGACGCCGGCAGGTAGCGGTCCTGCGTGTAAATGGGCGCCGTGGGATCGAAGAAGTTGAATGGCGGCAGCGGCTGCGCCAGCGCCAGGTTGGCCTCGAAGAACGCGCGCACCGTGCCGATGTCCTCCCAGTAACCTTCGAAAATGTAGGCGAAGAGCTTCTTTTTCCCGAGCAGGCCCGGGATGATCTCCTTGCCAAAATCGGTCATCGTGTTGTCGAGCGCGTCCGCCATCGCCTGGCGGTTGAACACGTAGATGCCCATCGAGGCCAGGCAGCGACTTTCCGTCGACGGCGTGGCCAGCCGGGCCTCCACCGCCGCGCTGAGCGTCAGGCTGTCGATGACGGACTGTTCCTTCGGCTTCTCCACAAAGCGCTCGATGGCCAGGTCATCGTGGACCTGCATCAGCCCCAATCCCGTGATCTTCGAGACGGGAAATGGCACCGCGGCGATCGTGACGTCAGCGCCGGTGGCCAGGTGCTGCTCGATGATTTTCCGGTAATCCATCCGGTAGAGCTGGTCCCCGGAGAGGATCAGCACGAGGTCGTGGGGGAAATTGCGGAAGTGAATCAAGTTCCGGCGCACGGCGTCCGCCGTGCCCTGATACCAATGCGCGCCCTTCTCGGTCTGCTCCGCCGAGAGGATGTCCACGAACCCGCCGCCAAACGCATCAAAGTGATACGTTCCCTGCACGTGCCGGTGCAGCGACGCCGTCTGGAACTGCGTGAGCAGGAAGATCCGGTTGATGTCCGAGTTGAGGCAGTTGCTGATCGGGATGTCGACGAGTCGGTATTTTCCAGCGAGCGGCACCGCGGGCTTGCAACGCTCCGTGGTCAGCGGATGCAGGCGTGTGCCCCGACCGCCGCCCATGATGACGGCCAGCACTCGTTTTTGGGTGGTCATGGTGGAATACAAGATGGGAATTCCTAAAGCCTTGCCCCACGTTTGCGCGAGACCCTAATTTCGCCAGTTTAATTCTCACCATGTGCGGCATCGTCGGCTACGTCGGAAAACAAAGGGCGGCTCCGCTCATCCTCGAGGGGCTGAAGCGGCTCGAATACCGCGGCTATGACTCGGCCGGCGTCTGCGTCGCCCAAGGCGGACAGCTCGAGGTCGTCAAGAAAGCCGGCCGCGTCGAGGTCCTCGCCAAGGAGGTCGCCGTGCACCGGCTCGGTGGTACCACCGGCATCGGCCACACACGCTGGGCCACGCATGGCGGCGTCACCGACGCCAACGCCCATCCCCATCTCAGCAGTGACGGGAAGTTCGCCCTGATTCACAACGGCGTCATCGAGAATTACGCGCAGATGAAGGCCTTCCTCGCGCGGCGCGGGTTCTCCTTCCAGTCCGAAACCGACACCGAGGTGCTGTGCAACCTGATCGCCTATCATTACGGCAAGGAACCCGCCACGCCCGGCCAGAGCCGTTTCCTCGAGGGCGTCCGCAAGTCCCTCCGCCACGTCGAGGGCACCTACGGCATCGCCGTCCTCTGCCTCGACGCCCCCGGTGAAATCGTGGCCGCCCGCCTGGCCTCGCCGCTCATCCTCGGCGTGGGCGATGGCGAATTCATCCTCGCGTCCGACGCCTCCGCGCTCGTGAGCCACACGCAGAATGTCGTTTACCTCAAGGACGGCGAACTGGCGCACATCACGGCGCGCGGCTTTGCGCTTTCGACGCTCGACGATGTCGACGTCTCACCGGTCGTGGATCGCATCACGTGGTCCGCCGCCGACGCGGACCGCGGAAAATATCCGCACTTCATGCTCAAGGAAATCTTTGAGCAGCCGGCCGCGTTGGAAAACGCGATGCGCGGGCGTTTCTCCGCCGACGGCAGCACGGCCAACTTCGGCGGGCTCAACGTCACGGCGGACGAACTGGCCCGGGTGGAGCGCTTCATGTTCTGCGCCTGCGGCACGGCGTGGCACGCCTGCCTGGTGACGGAGCACCTGATCGAGCGCTTCGCCCGCGTGCCCGTCGAGGTGGATTACGCGTCGGAGTTCCGCTACCGCAACTCCCCCGTCGACCCGCGCACGCTGTTTTTCGTCATCAGCCAGTCCGGCGAAACCATCGACACCCTCGCCGCCCTGCGCGAGGCCAAGCGCAAGGGCCACCGCGTCCTTGCGATCAACAATGCCGTCGGCTCGAGCATCGCCCGCGAGGCGGATGGCGGCATCTACCAGCACGTCGGCCCGGAAATCGGCGTGGCGTCAACCAAGGCTTTCACGTCGCAGCTCCTTCTCGGCGCCATGATCGCGCTCTACGTGGCCCGGCTGCGGGATCTCAGTTTCAATGATGGCGTGGAATACGTGAACGCCCTCAAAGCGGCCCCCGACCTGGTGCGCCAGGTGCTGAAGCAGGCGCCGCGCATCAAGGCGATCGCCAAGCGGTATGCGCAGTCCCGCGACATGCTGTTCCTCGGACGGCTCGCGCTGTTTCCCTTGGCGCTGGAGGGCGCGCTGAAATTGAAGGAAATTTCCTACATCCACGCGGAGGGCTATCCTGCGGCGGAGATGAAGCACGGCCCCATCGCGCTCGTCAGCGAGCATTGCCCCACTGTCTTTTTCGCGCCCAAGGGCGAGCTGTTCAACAAGCTCGTTTCCTCCATGCAGGAGATCAAGGCCCGCAAGGGCCCGATCATCGCCATCGTGACCGAGGGAGCCGACCTGCCCAAGGGCCTCGCCAACGAAGTGATCACCCTGCCCCACTGCCACGAAGCGGTGCTCCCGATCGTCGCGTCCATCCCGGTGCAGCTGCTCAGTTACTACATCGCCGTTGAGCGAGGCTGCGACGTGGACAAGCCCCGCAACCTCGCCAAGTCGGTGACAGTGGAGTGAAGGCAGGCCCGGCGAGCGGGCCGGAGATGGGAGATAGGAGATGGAGGGTGAGTCGTTGGTTCCCGAGTGCTCTTTGCACGCAATCGGCAGCTCTCCACCTCCCACCTCCCATCTGCTATCTCCCATCTCCGGGCCGCAGCGTGGCCCTTCCGATTCCTCCTTGCCGCTGCGCACCCAGCCACGCATAAGCCACAGCCTCCGCCGATGAACATCCACCCGACCCGTGAAGCCTTTCTCCGCCTCGCTGCGCAGGGCAATGTCATCCCGGTTTACACCGACTTGATGGCGGACTTCGAAACTCCGGTCTCGGCCTATGCGAAGCTCAAGGAAGCCGGTCCGTCCTACCTTTTGGAGTCGGTCGAGGGCGGCGAACGGCTCTCGCGCTACAGCTTCATCGGCTGCCGCCCGCGCAAGATCTTCATCTGCGGCCCACAGACGACCGAAATCCGCCAGCCCGGCCAGAAGACACAGACGGTCCCGACCCCGCCCGATCCCCTCAAGCTGATCCAGGCCGAGATGGCCGGCTACAAGCCCGTCACCCTGCCCGATCTGCCGCGCTTCACGGGCGGCGCGGTGGGCTTCGTGGGCTACGAATACATCACGCGCATCGAGCCGACCGTGCCCGCGGCCAAGACCGACGACCTGAAGGTGCCGCTGCTCTACTTCATGCTGTCGGATTCGCTGCTGATTTTCGATCGCGCCAAGCAGACCCTCCGCCTTTGCGTCAATGCGCACGTGCGCGGTGACGCCGGGCAAGCCTATGATGCCGCCGTGGCTGAGGTCCAGGCGCTGCATGATTTGCTCAAGCAGCCCAAGGAACTCACCCCCGCGCCGCTTATCGAGCCGGCCAAGATCGAGGTTCCGCCGGGGAATTTCACGCGGGCACGCTTTGAGAAGTGCGTCGAGGACTCCAAGGAATACATCCGCGCCGGCGACATCATCCAGGTCGTGGGCGCGCAGCGTTTCGCCAAGCCTTTCGCCAAAACCCCGCTCGACCTCTATCGGGCGCTGCGGACGGTCAATCCGTCGCCCTACATGTTCATCCTCGAGGCAGGCGATTTTTCCATCGTCGGCGCGTCGCCCGAAGTGCACGTCCGCCTGACGGATGGATTGGTGGAAATCCGGCCCATCGCCGGCACCCGCCGCCGCGGTGCCACGCCCGCCGAGGACGCCGCCCTCGAGAAGGAACTCCTCGCTGACGCCAAGGAAAAGGCCGAGCACCTCATGTTGGTCGACCTCGCCCGCAACGACATCGGCCGCGTCTGCCAGTTCGGCAGCGTCGTGGTGCCGGATTTCATGACCGTGGAACGCTACTCGCACGTGATGCATATCGTCTCACAGGTCGAAGGACGCATCTCGTCGGACAAAAATGCGTATGACCTGATGCGCGCCACCTTTCCCGCGGGCACGGTCAGCGGTGCGCCCAAGATCCGGGCGATGCAGATCATCTCACAGATCGAACAGCTCCAGCGCGGTTTCTACGCCGGCGCCCTTGGCTATTTCGGCTACGACGGCAACATGGACACCTGCATCATGCTGCGCACCGCCCTGCTGAAAAACGGCCAGGTTTACATCCAGGCCGGCGGCGGGTGGGTGGCGGATTCCGTTCCAGCTGAGGAGTATCAGGAGACCATCAACAAGGCTTCGGCGCTCTTCAAAGCCGTGGCGATGGCCGAGCAGTTCTGAGCCTTCGACCGGGCCGGAGGTGCGCCAGCGTGGCGCTCGTTCAGGGGTAATTGTGCCAAATTCGCGCCCCGCGTGAGAGATATGGTGCGTCCTTGCCCGGTGTTCCCCCGTAACAGGATTGGAACGGCCTAAGCTCTCGTCCCGGGAACAAACCGCTGGCTTTAGGCCTCTACTCTACAACCCGTTTCCCTGCATTTTAATCATGCCCGCCAAATCAAAATTTCAAGACATCGCGGTCGAGATCGATGAAGCTCCCGCTGCCCTGCGCGCCGAACTGCCCGACGCTCCCCCTTCTTTCCTGGAAAAACCCGATCGCTCCGCCCCCGAGGCGCCCATCCCCCACGGCGAGCGCAGCAACCTCCAGCTCTATCTCCAGGAGATCGGCAAGACGCCCCTGCTGACGGTGGCCGAGGAAATCACCCTCGCCCGGCGCATTCGCCGCGGCGACAAGGCCGCCCGCGATCACATGATCTCGGCCAACCTGCGCCTCGTCGTGAAAATCGCGATGGACTACAAGGATTTCGGCCTGCCCCTCCTCGACCTCATCAGCGAGGGCAACATCGGTCTGGTCAAGGCGGTCGAGCGTTTTGACCCGCGCAAGGGCGGCAAGCTCTCCACCTACGCCGCGTGGTGGATCAAGCAGTCCATCAAGCGCGCCCTCGCGAACCAGTCCAAGACGATCCGCCTGCCCGTCCACCTCGTGGACAAGATTTCCAAGATGCGCCGAACCGCCATGAAGCTCACCGAGGAGCTCGGCCGCGAACCCACCGATGAAGAGTTGGCGATCGAGCTGCAGATTCCCACCAGCAAGGTCGCCCACCTCAAGTCCGTGAGCGTGCGCCCCGCTTCGCTCGACGCCCCCGTCGGCGAGGACGGTGACTCGGCGACCTTCGGCGAGATCGTCGGCGATGACAACGCCATCAACCCCTACGACGGCCTGCGCGACAAGAACCAGAACTCGGATCTCTACGCGATGGTCGACTCGCTCGACGAGCGCGAAGCCGAGATCATCCGGCTCCGCTTCGGCCTCGACGGCAAGGACGAGCTCACGCTGGAGGAGGTCGGCAAGAAGTTCCACGTCACCCGCGAACGCATTCGCCAGCTCGAATATCTCGCGCTGTCCAAGATGCGCCGCGCCATGGCCAAGCACGAGGCGGTCCGCACCAGCGATGAAATCGAGGAGGATGAGCGCGTGCGCCAGCGCAACGCTGTCATCCGCGACTTCATCGAGGCCAAATCCCGCAAACCCGCGCCGGTTCCGGCGAAGGCCTCCGGTCGCAACTGAGCGAGGCAACGATCGCCCGCAAGTTTTCCAAGGCCGGCAACGATGCCGGCCTTTTTTGCGTCCCCGGTTCGAGGTGGAGCGCGTTGTCCCCGACGCGTTTTTGCCCACAAAAAAGCCGCCCGGAGCGATCCGGGCGGCTTGAAGTTTCGCGAAGGAACTCGCGCTCGCTTATTCCTTCTTGGACGCCTCGTCGAGGATGTCGCCGAGGTTCATCATGTCGGTGCCACTCTGGCGGTTGAGCGCCTCGTAGGCCGTGGTCTCGGCCGCGAGCTGCTCGGCGCTGTAGTTGGCGGCCTTGATGCTCAGGCCGAGGCGGCGCTCGTCGCGATCAATCTTGATCACGCGCGCGCTGACCTGCTGGCCAGGCTTCAGGACGTCCTTTACCTTCTCGATGCGCTCCTCGCTGATCTGCGAGATGTGCACGAGGCCGTCGATGCCGTCCTTCAGCTCCACGAAGGCGCCGAACGACGTGATCTTGGTGACGATGCCCTGCACGACGTCGCCGATGCGGAAGAACGAGTCGATGTCCGACCACGGATCCGTCGCGAGCTGCTTCATGCCGAGGCTGATGCGCTGCTGCGAGGAGTCCACGTCGAGCACGATCGCGTCCACTTCGTCGCCCTTCTTGAGAACTTCGGAGGGATGGTTGACCTTGCGGGTCCACGACATGTCGGAGACGTGCACCATGCCGTCGATGCCCTCTTCGAGTTCGATGAAGGCGCCGTAGGTGGTCATGTTGCGGACCTTGCCGCGGACGCGGGCACCGATCGGGTAGTTGTGGCGGACCATGTCCCAGGGGTTGGGCTCGAGCTGGCGGAGGCCGAGCGAGATCTTCTGCTCTTCCTTCTGGATGCCGAGGACCACCGCATCGAGCTCCTGGCCGACCTTGAGCAGCTCGGAGGGCTTGGTGATGCGCTTCGTCCAGGACATCTCGGTGATGTGCACGAGGCCCTCGACGCCGGGTTCGATTTCCACGAACGCGCCGTAGGGCACGAGATTGACGACCTTGCCGTGAACCTTGGCGCCGACCGGGAATTTGCGGTCGATCTCGTCCCACGGGTTCTTGGTGGTCTGCTTGAGGCCGAGGGAGACCCGCTCTTTCTCGCGGTTCACCTCGATGATCATGACCTGGATCTCCTCACCCTGCTTGAGCATTTCGGAGGGGTGCGAGATGCGGCCCCAGCTCATGTCGGTGATGTGGAGGAGGCCGTCCATGCCGTCGAGGTCGATGAACGCGCCGAAGTCGGTGATGTTCTTGACCACGCCCTTGCGGACCTGGCCGGGCTGGATGCTCTCGAGCAGGTTGCGGCGCTTGCTGGTGCGCTGCTCTTCGATGAGCTCGCGGCGGGAGAGAACGATGTTCTTCCGGTCGAGGTTGATCTTGAGGACCTTGAAGTCGTACGTCTGGCCGACGTACTGGTCGAGGTTCTTGGGGGGCTGCACGTCGATGTGCGACGCGGGCATGAACGCATCGACGCCGATGCTGATGATCAGGCCGCCCTTGACCTTGGCCTTCACGCGGCCGGCGGCCACGGAACCCTCGGGGAACTTCGTGAGGATGTTATCCCAGTTCTTCTTCTGCTCGGCGAGGTCGTAGGAGAGAACGGGCGCGCCGTTCTTGTCCTCGAGCTTCTGGACGAGCACTTCGATCGTGGAGCCGATTTGCAGCTCGCCGATGTCGAGAAATTCGTTCGCGGGAACGAGGCCTTCGGACTTGCCGCCGATATCGACGACAACTTCGTTCTGGCGGATTTCGGTGATGGTGCCCGGGACAATCGCGCCTTCCTTGAGTTTATCAAAGGACGACTGGGCGAGCAGGTCTGACATTACTGAACTCATATGCGGAAAACCGGCAAACAGGCGCTTTGCTCCAGCAGCGCCAATCCACCGGTGGAGGTCCCGCCGTAAAGCGGGGCCGTGGGTTGACTGTTGACTGAGGGTGAAAAGCCGGCGGGAGCATCGCGGCGACGCCAGCTTGACCGATAACTATTGCCGCGAACGGTCAATTTCCCCCGGGCCGCCGCCCGTCGCAAGCTGAAATTCAGCTCTTTTTCGGCGCGGCCAGCACCTGGCCCAGACCATTAAAGAATACCTCGTAATAGGGCGTGTCCCGCAACGTCGTCTGGGTGACAAAGCCTTGGCGCTCAACCGAATCCTCCTCGATGGCCTCTTTCAACACCGCGCTTACCTCACAGGTGCCGTCCCCTAAGTCGCTGATCCGAATGGACATCGTGATCTGGCGAGTGCTCCGCAACGACTCGTCCGAGGACAACCCGCTGACGGCCTCGATTCGCCCTGCCGCCGGACCCCCACCCGTCACCCGAAAGTCCATTTTCGCCAGCGAAACCTTGGCAGCGTCGTAGACGGCCCGGGGGTCGCCTTGAAACACCCGTGACGTGGCCGGCGCGGGTCCCGGCCGGCCGCCGCTGCCGCCGGGCAAAGAATCGCAGCCGGCGAACGACAACGCGACGAACGCGAGAAAAACGACGGTCAATGACTTCATGGGTTCAGGCGGGTTGCTGCTGGGAAATGCAGTGCAGAGTGCCGAGACCCCACACAAGTTCCCGGCAATCGATGGGGATGATCTCACGCCCCGGAAAACAGCTGCCGAGAATCTCCGCTGCCTCCGCGTCGCGCCGCGGCTGCCGGAACGCCGGCATCAGCACCGCGCCGTTGATCACGAGAAAATTGGCGTAGCTCGCCGGCAGCCGGTGGCCATCGCAGTAACACGGGGCCGGCATGGGCAGTTCGACGATGCGGAATTTTCCGCCCGCCGGGGTGCGCAACGCGCGGATGCGACGCAGGTTTTCCTGGAGAGCCGCGTGGTTGCGGTCACGTCGGTTGGACTCGACGACCGTCACGATGCCGTCGGCGGCAAAGAACCGCGTCAAGTCGTCGACATGCCCGTCCGTATCGTCGCCCACGATGCCGTCGCCCAGCCAGAGAATCTGCTGCACGCCGAGGTTATCGCGCAGCATCTGCTCGATCTGCGCGCGACTGAGCGTCGGGTTGCGATTCGGATTCAGCAGACACGCCTCGGTGGTGAGGAGTGAACCCGCGCCGTTCACGTCGATCGAACCGCCTTCCAACACGCGCGGAATGGCAAACCGCCGCAAGCGCAACGCCCGGGCAATCTTCGCGGGAATGGCGTTGTCCAAGTCGAACGGCGGATACTTGCCGCCCCAGGAGTTGTAGCGCCAGTCGGTGACCGCGACTTCGCCGGTGCGCACGTGCTTCACGAAAATGGGCCCGTGGTCGCGGCACCACGTGTCGTTCGTCGGGTGCGCGTAAAGCTCGACTTTGGCGAGGTCTGCCTTGGCCCGTTGGAGCAGCGTCCACGCGCGGGCTTGCAGTGGCTTCGCAATGTTCAGCCGCACCTCCTCGAAGCGGCTGATCGTCGCGACGATCTCGGCGAATTTCCCCGGAATCGGCCGGAAATGCGCCGGCCACGTCGTCCGCTTGTGCGGCCAGGACAGCCACACCGCGGCCTGTGGCTCCCATTCCGCCGGCATCCGGAAGCCCAGCGCGGCGGGGGTTGGCTGGTTCGATGCGGCCATGGCCTCAATCCACGAAGCGCTTCGTGATATTGCCGTAGGCGTCAATCCGCCGGTCCCGCAGAAACGGCCAGTGTGTGCGGGTGGTGTCCACTTGCCCGAGGTCGACCGGCACGATCAGGATCTCCTCCCGGTCGGCGCTGGCCTTCGCCAGGATCTGCCCGCTGGTCCCCGCGACAAAACTCTGGCCCCAAAACTCAATGCCCGCCCCGCCGACCGGGCGCTCGAGGCCGATGCGGTTGATCGCCGCGACGAAGCAGCCGTTCGCCACCGCGTGGCCTTGGTGGCTGATCTGCCACGCGCCGTGCTGGTTGGCCCCGTATTTCTTCTTTTCCTTGGGATGCCAGCCAATCGCCGTCGGGTAGAACAGGATCTCCGCGCCCTGCAGCGCCGTGAGCCGCGCGCCCTCCGGATACCACTGGTCCCAGCAGATCAACACGCCGATCTTCCCGTATTTCGTCTGCCACGCGCGGAAGCCCGTGTCGCCGGGCGTGAAATAGAATTTCTCGTAATATCCCGGGTCGTCCGGGATGTGCATCTTGCGGTAGATGCCCAGCAGCTTCCCATCGGCGTCGATGATGACCGCGGTGTTGTGATACAGCCCGGCAGAGCGCTTCTCGAAAAGCGACGCCACGACGACCACGCGGTGCTTTTTGGCGAACTGCTGGAAGGCCTTCGTGCTCGGGCCGGGAATCTTCTCCGCGAGCGCAAAATTGGCGTGGTCCTCGCTCTGGCAGAAATACTGCGAACGAAACAGCTCCTGCGTGCAGATGATCTTCGCGCCCCGCTTCGCCGCTTGGGTCGCCAGCGCGAGCGTCTTCTTCAGGTTCGCCGCCGGGTTGGCGGTGCATGCGTGCTGGAGCAGACCGAGGGTGACCGTGGACATTTTCGATTTAGGAATTTCGACTTTCGAAGATAGGCCTCGATCAGAGAAAGGCAAAGCCGCGCTTGCGGCCGGCCACTAAATCGAAATTCGAAAATCGAAATTCGAAAATTAGTACACCACCTTGTTCAGGGGATACTCGACGATGCCCTCGGCGCCGAGCGCCTTGAGCTTCGGGATGATTTCCCGCGCGACGCTCTCATCGATGATGGTCTCGAGCGCGATCCACTTGGGCGTGCTCAACTGTGAGATCGTCGGGTTGCGCAGGGCGGGCAGCGCCTTCACGACCGCCTTCAGCGCGGCCTTCGGGAGATTCATCTTCAAGCCGACCTTGCTCTCAGCCTCGAGCGCGCCGCACAGGAGCAGTGCAATGGTCTCGATCTTCTTGCGCTTGGCGGGATTGGCCCAGCTCTTCTTGTTCGCGATAAATTTCGTGTTGGTCTCGAGCAGCGTGTCGAGCACCCGGAGTTTGTTTGCGCGGATCGAATTGCCCGTTTCGGTCAGGTCGACGATCGCGTCCACCAGGTCGGGCACTTTCACCTCGGTTGCGCCCCACGAAAATTCGACCTCAACGGGCACCTTCTGCTTCGCGAAATACCGCCGCACCGTGCCGACCAGCTCCGTCGCCACGCGCTTGCCCGCAAGATCGGCCACCTTGCGGATCGGGGAAGCCTCGGTCACGCAGAGCACCCAGCGCGCCTTTTGGTTGGACGCGCGGCTGTAGACCAGGTCGCACACTTCGACGACGTCGGACTCGTTTTCGAGGATCCAGTCATGGCCGCAAAGGCCGCAGTCAAAGAAGCCATGCTCCACATACCGGCTCACTTCCTGGCCGCGAATGAAACGCCCATCCAACTCGGCGTCGTCGATCGACGGCTTGTAGGAGCGCGAACTCACGGAGATCTTCCACCCCGCCTTGGCGAAGAGTTTGATCGTGGATTCCTCGAGGCTGCCCTTCGGCAGGCCCAGCATCAGCAGTGGCTTATTGTCGGACACGCGGTCAAAGCACACTCGGCGATTTGATCGTTCAAGGAAATTCGCCGCCCCGCCGGGGCATCCTGCCCGTATTGACATCCCCGAAGTCGATTCTACAACCCTAGTGTTGTCCCGCAATCCCTAGCCTATGCGCGCTGAACCCAAACCCCTCGTCGTTGTCGTCGAGGATGAGCCTGAGCTCGCCAAGTTGATCGGCATTCACCTGGAGCGGGCCGGCATGGATACCCAGATCTGCAATCGCGCGGATCACGGGTTGAAGTTCCTGCAGAAGAATTTCGCCAACCTCCTTCTCCTGGACATCTCCCTGCCCGACCAGTCCGGTTTCTCGCTGCTCGAGGCGCTGAAGGCCGCCGACATCTCGGTGCCCGCCATTTTCCTCACGGGCAACGTCGACGAGGCCAACAAGGTCAAGGGCCTCAACATGGGCGGCGATGACTACATCACGAAGCCGTTCAGCTACGCCGAGCTCGTCGCCCGCATCAACGCCGTGCTCCGCCGCACCGAGTCCAACCACGACCTCAACGTCACGAAGAACGTGCGGCTGAGCGACGAGCCGTTCGATTTCTGCGGCGCGCAGGTCAATCCCGTCCGCCTCGAGATCACCTTCCCCGGCAAGCCCGTGCAGAAACTGGGCCGCAAGGAACTCGGCATCCTCTCCTACCTCAATGCCCACCAGGGCGCCGTCATCACGCGGCAGGCGCTGATCCACTCGGTCTGGGGCATCCACGCCGACGTGAAGAGCCGGTCGCTCGACCAGTATATCGTCAAGGTGCGCGAGCTCTACAGCGCCCACGGCCTGACGCTTGACGACTTTCGCACGGTGCACGGCATCGGCTACATCTTCGACCCGCAGGGCGTGTCGCAGGAAGGCCGTTAATTTTCGCGGCCAAAAAAAAGCGCCCGGTTCGGGCGCTCGCGGTTGCCGCTCCACCTTACGGCGTGAGGGCGCAGACTTCCACCACGCGCTCCAGCGCGTCGCCCAGATGATTCCGCCGCTGGGGTCCGCCAATCGGTTTATTGGCCTCAATGCGGGCGATCCACGTTGTGAGCAGCTCGGTGTTGTAGGCCTGCATCACGATCTCGATCGCCTTTTCCTTCCCGACTTTGTCGGTGACGGCCTTCATCATTTGTTTGTTATCCATGGCGAATAGTGTGCCCGTTTGTCAGGGTTTCCCGGCAGATTTGCAAGTGCGGGTTAAGGCTAAACGCATCCGGTCGGCTTCGCTGGTG
>TBL_comb47_HYPODRAFT_10004698_pt1 | contig 15597 bp, 11 predicted proteins | sample TroBogypolimnion_40_FD_10682 | JGI IMG/M metagenome (IMG submission 10682)
TTAGCTGAGATTAACCATAGGCCTAGAAAAAAATTAAACTACAAAACACCATGGGAAGTATTTTGTGAGATGGCTTTACTTAATATTGATGATTCACTCGGCGTTGCATTTATGAGTTGAATTCGCGGATCATAAAAGTTAATAAATAGCTTATTATTTTCTTCCTCAAGGTGTATTGCCTCTTGCACAAGTTCCATACACTTAAATTTAATATTTTTAAATGCCAACTCTATTTTTGATTCCTGAATTTCAAGCGTAAAAAAAGGATTACGTTTGAAGTCCCAAGAGACTTCATAGGAATTCCAATCTGAAACTGCTATCTCTCGACATAACAATTCTATTTCATAAACTTTTGAATGTTCATTGACTTTTAGTCTGCAATCAGGAATTTTCCTTAAATATCCAGAATTGAAATCTAATGTTGGAGAAAGGACTTTCAAGAACTCTGAGCATACTTTTGAATTAAGAAAAGCACTATAGAATTGAATATCATTATAACTATCAGCAAATAATGACTGACCTTTTGTATCAAATATAAAACCATAGTCGCAATATCTCATCGAAAGATTATTAGATAAAGCAGACCAGGTCAAACATGGCAAAAAGTAACAATCTTGATTCCAGCATTTTGAGTTATTTTGAGTTATTAACCCTTTTTCTAGTCTCTCTTGCTTTGTTTTTTTAATACTTTCTCCGTCATTATAAAAGAAAACCAAATATTCATTATTTCCATACCAGCGTTTAAACGTGCCACCTTTATTATATGGGAACCAATGCTTTCTTGATTTCTTTGCTTCTTCTCGTGACTTAAAACCAAGGCCTATCTCTGAATATGAAACTTCACTCCACAACCTTAAAAATCGATCATTGTCACCAGTAGCCATACCTGATCTTGGATCAGTTGAATTACCTAAAGCAGGAAGTGTAACAAAAAGATCTAATAATTTATCAGAAGCCCAATAAGCAAGGGGAGAACCAGGAACTTTTTCGAAATCTAAAGTGCTTCTAATATATTCTTTATTCCTACATTTACCTGACTTGATTTCAAAGAAATTGAGCATTTTTTCATTTTCACTTTTTCCTAAAGTTAGGTCAAAATATTTGCCTTTTGTAGCTTCATGGCTAAATTTATTAAGACAAAAAGCTGTAGTTGAAACGACTTCACCGCCGATACTATCAAATGCTCGCGTTCCAAAGTGAAGCATTGATGTAACCGAGGTATTTTCTTGGATAAAGCTCCTAAATTTGTCATATGAGGAATTGAACATCCACCCTTGTAAAGTAACTAATGAAAAATTTCCTAGATATTTACATAATACCCATCCAGTTTGAATAAACATGGAGTATGTATTCGCATTTGAAATTGGAAAGGTTATCTTTGCAAATTGCCGATAGTTTTCATTGAACTTATCTAAATATGGCGGATTAGCGATAACAGCATCATATCGCTGAGCCAATAAACTAGCCTGTCGTACAAACGGCAACAACACCTTAGCGGCCTGCTTTTGATAACTGTTGCCTTGCTCTATTAACGGTGTTAATTGCTGTTGTAAATCCTGTAAAAAAGCAGCCTGCTCATGTGGCACTTGAATTAAGGAGCCAAAGGTTTTCGCGTGTTCAAATAGGGCTATAACACTGTGCAAGGTATTGAAATCAGCATCATCCACTGCATCAATCAGATCACTTTGGGTATCATCAAAAATGGACTCGGTAGTACCAATTTGTATGACATTATTTAAATCCAACTTGCGCCAGAGTTCGGTCAAGTCTAAGCCTTGCGTAGATTGCAAAGCCAAGACATTGAGCTGAATGTCACGGCTAAAAATACGTCTATCATCTTCCCTGGCTTTCATCATTAAGGCAAAGCCGGCGAGTTGTGCGGCTCGGTCGTCTATATCTAAACCGAACAGATTGTTTTCTAATATCAGTTTGGGAATGTCCCGACTACGATAACCGCGTTCTTCATAGATGGCTTTGAGTAAATCATAAGCTTCTACCAAGATATGACCAGAACCACAGGCAGGGTCGATGACTTTGATGGCTTCGGGTTCTAGGCTGGTCGGGGTGAGGGCGGCTAAAGCGTCGGTTACTGACGCTTCTTGCTCGGCAGGTGTTATGTAATAGTCCATCTGAGCTTTAAGGCTGGACTCAGGATAGGTCATCAGCCATTGCCTACCGATTGAGTTTTGCACCAGATATTTAACGATCCAGTTCGGGGTAAAGAGTTGGGTCGCGGCAGGAATATCCTCGCTTTTTACCACCTTGCCGATCACTTGATCTTTCTTTTCAGAAATATAAAACTGATACAACCAACCGATAATCTCAACCTGTTGCCAATCTTGTTCAGGAATCTCATCGACCAAACCGCGCAGTATGGAATCGGTACGGGTTAAGTTATCGGGCAGCAATAATTCGGTTTCATCATCCAAGGCTTCAAACAAAAACGGCATGGCTTGATGTAATTGATGGCATTGTCCTAGCAGTAAATGGCGATAGAGCTCTTCATCTTTATTGCCTGCCAGTTTCAACTCAACAATAAACTGACGATCCAGACCTAACGATTCAGCCGCATCTTGGGCATGATCGAGTATTTCAAACCCCTTAGCGTTTTCTGGATGCGACAACACGCGGAAACCATGTTCCAGATAATCGGTTTTTAATTCCATAAAACGCAGTGCGCACAAACGATTAAACCAAGTGTAAGCGACGTGTTCTACTAAAGCATCAAAACCTAACTGTTCTGCACGAAAGACCAATAGCTTACGAGCTGGCAGTAAGGCCGCATCAAAACTATTGCCATCAATCTGCATCACTGAACCAGAAAAAGACGGCTCGCTGATGGTGAGTGTATTGCCTTTACTATAAACACCGAACTGATTAAGGCGCTTACCGACGGCTGTTATAAAATCACGCCTAGCGAGTGGTGCGTATTTTTTGATGTGGTTGGTGTTCATGAGGGATTAATGTTTAAGCAAAAGGATTAATGATCTTTAGACCACTGATGATTTGTTGATGCTGCATATCTTCAATTAGTATCAACGCAAACGGTCGGCATAAATTTCCTCGCGTGGACAGGGACTGACATCCAGAACAGGACGACTAAAATTAGTAAAAAAAACATCCCATTCGTTCTGGGAAGGCTCATCTAAAGTAGGAAGCTGAGATGAAATAGCTAATTTATGAACTCGTTTTTTTATTGAATTAACCGTAATTTCTCTTAACAACTCATCGGGTGTTTTACCGCTTAGCATGGCTAATTGATTTAACGATTGTTCTATTTGTTGATCAAATTCTAAGGTATGCATGATTTATTACTCTATATTCAAGGTGCGATTATCTAGCGATTTCAGGTCTTCCAATATGCAATCGTCAGCAATCACATAGCCCTGACTACTCACATTCCGAAGTTATCGAAACATCTAAACGCTTCGGTCGGGGTTACAAACCCCGACCAGCACTGAAGCAGTATTAAAATATTTTGAATTGGATACTCATACATTTTTTAATAAACTCCCTAGCTTGCACAAGTTGATACTGCCTAAAATTCTCAGCTTTTCTTGATCGCAATCGTTTAGTGGATACTTTTTTTATCAAATTTTTAGATTTAAATATATGAATCATTTTTTCCATCGAATCCTTCTTGTTTTTCTGCAAGAATTCGATCTCTGATTTCGTCAGCATTCTTCTTTGTGTTGAGGATGTATTTTGCTTCTGATTCTGTGAGTTTTGTAAATCCGTAGCCAAAGGAATTGATCCACCATTGTTCAAGTTCATGATATTTATCTCTTAATAATATGAGTGTTTCATCTGTAATAGCTAAAACAGAAGAATAATTTTTACCCGTTAATGTTGTTGCTGCAATTGTTTCAATACCAAATTGAGCAACATAGCCACATAAATTTGCGAGTGTGCCACCTTGGGTCAGAGTATCGTCAAAAATAATTGCATACTCTGATACATTACTCGGCGTTCCCGCAAAAGGCGGCGGAAATGCTAAGCGTGTAAAGCCACTTGAACCTGTACGATTTACTCTGGCCGCTTGCACGATATTAAACTCAATAGGTAAATCAAATTCTAATCCGATAGCAATTGCATAAGCCAATGGTATTTGGTTAATACTTATTGCTTCTTCTGCGTGGACAGGAATAAGCAAAGGTTTTTTGGTATTAATAATAACAGCTAATTTGGCAATAGCTTCTTTGTTAATCAAATCAGAAGTCAACCTAATCGCCGCCTCTAAATCACCACTTTTTGCTGCGTAATAATCAGGATGCCTTGCTGCCTCTCCAACCGGCGCATTTAAGATCACTTTGGGGAAATCTTTTGGCCATTCCTCTCTATAAAAAGCAACGGGAGGATTTGTTTTCACTTAATTCTTACTCTATCACCGGCTTTAATCGCTTTTAGCAATTCATCACGAATACGGCTGAGGTATTGATCTACTTGTGCTTCTGTTTCTATAAAAGAAGAGACACTCATAGAGGCAATATTGGCTGGACTTATAGTCACCGTCTTTTTAGGTGCAGGTACTACGACAGTCGGCTCTGCTACTTTACCGGCACCTGGATTAGTATCCGTTGTCACAGGTGTATCTTTCGGCCGCTGTGACTCAATATAATGGTTGATCAGCTCATACGCTTCTTCTTCAAATGATTCGGCTTCTTTTTGCTCAGCGCTTAATTGAGGTATTGAGTCTGTATTATCAATACGTTTTTTACACAGCTGTAACGGATGTAGCGCTTGATTTTTAAGTTCTAGCGTTGCACCCGCTTGATTAAGTTCTGACTGAATATGTTCAAGTCGTTGATCAATCTCTTCATGAGCCAGCTTGCGCTTATCCTGCACGAGAGATTCATTGACTTGCTGAACTTTACTAATTAAAGGATTGATATGCCTTAGCTGCTCATAAGGCGCTGGCGCTTTATAAATTTGCTCCAATTGATCTAAGGCTGCCTTAGCAATCGGATCTTTTTCAAGTGCTGGACGATTCGCCTTAAATTGATCATTGAGTGCTTTACTTAAGGCTTGCCACGTTTGGAATTGGTTATTGTAAAAATCATCTAGGTCTTCAAAGTTTTCGGCAAAGTCTTCCAAGGCTTTGGCATCTTCCACTAGGCGTTCAATGAGACTAAAGCTATTACTTTGTTGCAGTAAGCCCGATACTAAGGCCAAACCCAGCTCGATGTCCGCTTTTCCAGGATAGTGACCGGTTTGTGCTTTATGGGTAAACGAGGTTAACTGTGTCTGCCATGTCGTTAATGATTGTCTGATGACTTCAGATAGTTCTTTCTCACCAGAGCCTGTAAAGGTTTTATTGAACACGTTTCTAACAACGCTCGTTGCTTTTTTTAGCTGCTGATCATCATGCTGACGTATTTTTTGAATTCGAATTTCGCCTTGTTTACGGATACTAGTAAAAGGTTCGTAGGCTTTTTTAAGCGGCAGTTCTATAGCACCGACTGTAAAACTGATTCTACCGGCCAATCCTAGACGTGCCACTAATAACAAGATTTCATTGTCTGGCCAGCCATAGGGCCTGCGATTAAATTTGGCAATAATATCGCGTAAATAAACAGCTTCGTTGCGCTCAACTTTTAGATTAATAAATAACTCAACTTCACGAGTAGCCTCTGGATTACAGGCCATATCCAACATATCCATGTTAAGTTGTGCCATATCATCAGCCAGCAATACTGCGTGCAATTCTCGCAATACGTCACCTGGTGTAAGCTTTAATAGATTTAATTTAGCGAAGGTGTTTTCAATGACGTACTTATAAGCCTCTTCCAACATCGTTGACGGCGTTGATGATTTAACCGACAGCTTGGCACCAATGGCGTAAATGTCAACGTCAGCAAAGAGTAGCTCAAACTCATGGCGTAAGCGTTTTTCTCGTTCTATGTTTTCTAACTGCTTTTCACGCAATAAAGACTCTTGTTCTGGTCGTTGCCCTGAATTTTGTTTAAGGAAGCGGTCAGTTTTAATATAGCGAGCCAAATCACCATCCAAACCTTTGTTACCAAAGATACGCGGATGATCAGGCAATTTAACCAACACACAGCCATCACCTTCAAGACTGAAGCTTAAGCAAGGTTGATCATGTATAAAGCTATCATAATGAGAGTCTAGCGGCGAGATGACTTTAACCACTAAATCTTCTAATGTCGTGCCATCTTTGGGGTGACCATTACAAAAACGACTGACTTTAAAGTCCTGTTTGTTTATCGGATAGCGATAATTGTTTTGCCTAGCCAACAAGCCATCAAAGATAATATTGGACAGCTTATGGGTGAGTTCTGATGGCTCTACCTCGGTGTGTTGAATTTCATTTTCAATTTCCTTTTCTTCATTGGTTAAGAAAATAAACTCATCACCATTACGGGCAATTAAAAATTGTCGTTCCAGTCTATTAAGACTGGCTTCGATATGACTACGTAGGCTGATTTTATCGGCATCGATTTGATCAATACTCAACGTAACCAAATTATCTAAAGTGCTTTTAAGGACATCAACATAACGAATCAAAAATAAAGTCTTAAGTATTTTGCTATCAAAGTCGGTTAAGGTGCTGAGTTCGCAAGCTTGATCTATAGTGCGCTTAACCGCTGGCTCCAGAAAACTTTCAATGGGTGCATAAAAGCAGTAAAACGGAATCAGTACGCCAATGTCTTTATCTTTAACTTGCTTAGCGGCTGACTGAAAAGCATCCAGCAATGAGCGCTCACCCATCGCCAAATGTTTACCGGTCGCCCCTTTAGTACGTATGGACTCAAAAACCTTTTGTACTAAAGGATAGTGATATGGCACAAAGGGATAGTTGTCGATAAATGACGGTGCATCACTGTAGCCATTCAGTGAGGCCGTGGTGGTTTTATCAAAACTTAACTGATTTCGAAGGATGTCGCCTTTTTCAGAAAACACCGTCGCTAGCTGTAAAGCCGCCGTTTCAGTTTTTTCAAGTAAGCGCTTTTGTATGACTTCTGAGGTGTTAGAGCTAGATAATTGCAAGCGGGTATGAAAACGCCCCTGAATCTTGGAAAAGTCTTCACCATCACGTTTATCAAATTGACCAATAGCAACATCAATATCAGATTGTGAGGTCACAATCACCCAAGCACGGCCACCACAAATGGTGCCTAAATCTTCAGTGATCGTTTGTAATTTCAACATCATCTGGGTATTTTTGCCGATAAACTGTCCTACCTCATCAACCATAAACAGGATATTTCTATCACCTTTTTGATCTAAGTAGTCGTTGACCCATTTACAAAAATTGGCAATGTCCAAGGGTAAGTTGGTTTCTAGTTGTTCTACCCACTGCCGTGTTGAGGCGATAGATTGTTGAGTGGCAACGGACAAGCTTTCTGCAAGTTCATCTCGATAAAAATCATAAGCATCTCGTTGCTCCAACCAATCAGAGCCGGTCAGTTCAGCAAACTTATCTTTAAAGGCCTGATATTGGTTGCGCTTATCTAGCTCTCGTTCCAAATGGGCAATATGAGGAAAGTCAGCGCAGTAACCAACGCGCTCATTGAAGACCTTAAGAAAGACTTTAAGGATGGCGTTATCGCCATCATCGGCATTGGCTCTGGAATCAATGTTAAATAAAATAACATCGGCGGGTTTTGATACGGCGCTATTGATGTCGCCAAAGAGCATGGCGTCATTGACTTTGTCTTTAAAAAAATCGATGGCATAACGCGATTGACCATCATATTCTGCACTACGATTTTCTAATAAATAAGCGAGTATCTTAATAAAATGCGATTTACCTGAACCAAAAAAACCTGAAACCCATACGCCTATTTTATTAGCGACCGCAGGGTTACGATTTTTTACAGCGGGGATATAGGTTTCAAAAAAGCGACGAAAATGCCGGTCTAACTCTTGGGTAATGACGTATTCATCCAGCTCTACATAAACACTGTCGTTATCAACCTGTTCGGCTTTAACAACACCATTAATGTCGCGCGTCAGTTGTTTGGAAAAAATATCTTCAATGATCATTATGTATTAACTACCTTTGATTTTTTGCCATCTTCAGGCACCAGCTTGAAGGCTCTGTAATAATTTTTGGAATCAATCATGCCAAAAGGATGAAGATCTCTACCGCTATATTCACCTGGATAAAATAGAACTAAGGGTGTTTTACCCATCACATCTTGCAAAGCGCTTAAGAGTTCATGGCCTCTGACTAAAGGCCAGGCGTTACCGAGTCCAGTTAACAAAACAAAATCTAGCGATTCCGGTTTAATTTTATCGGCGATAAATTCAGCGATCTTTTTCTGGCTAAGCGGGCCTGATAAAGTCTTACGAACCGCCTCAACATTGGTTTGTTGCTCACGACTAAAGGTGCGCTCTAATAAACCTCGTGACGACAGCATATCGATGATTATTTCGTAGATATTGACGGTGACGAAGTGGTGATCATGCTTATCTAATTTATCGGTGAGATGCGTCAAATAATCCCTAACAACCAGCTCATACTTGGCTGGATAATCAAAAATCCAAAAGCCAATTTCATTACCCAAGCCATCGTTATTCATAAAGCGCGGATTTTCTATGCGTTCCAGTATCAAATCAAGTCTGGTTTGTAGCGCTTTCATAGTGTGCATTCCATAATGGCTTCAAGCTCGAGCCTGTTAAACTTTTTTAACCACACTAGCGTCTCCGGTAATACATAAACGGGCTGCAAACGACGAGTCTTATTGTTTTCTAAGTAGTCCGCTTCAACTAAGGAACGGATGATATTACTGCCACTTTTATGCAAGGTCGACTCTGACAAATCATTGAGTCCTAGCAATATTCTTGAACGGTCGAGTAAAAAAGTGTCCCATGCATCGACGGCCAAATTAGGTTTATAAACGCGCTTGGTTTCTGCAACGGTGTAGTGCATGAAATCGGATAACGCTGGCGTGTGTATCATCAAAGACAGTATCAACAGTTGTTTGTAACCCGATTCCGAGGCATGAAGCACTGCTTCTATAAACTCAACGCCTAAAGGTTCCAGCCGTCTTTTAATAGTACGAGCATAGCGAATAGCGGTATGAGGGGAATTCTTTTTAAGTATGTTTTCATCCGTGAACAAGTGATTCCAGTCTTTCTCTGGTAGGGCTTGCAAGAGTGTTTCGGCAACCAAGCGACTTTCTGCCAACAATAGACCGCCTCCCGTCAAATCACGGACATATTGTTTAGCTTTAGCGAGTTCTATCGCCTTATTCAAGGTCTGGATGCCCTTTAGGCGTCAGTGAATAACCAGGCGCTAAACTTAGGTTGTCTACATCGGCTATGGCTGAGCGATTTTGTAAGCCTAAATGATATTCAGCGCCCACTAGCGTATGGCTTTCTGAACAATCCACGTTCCAGCGCCTTAATACGTAACCTGCAACCGCCGCACGGACTTGAACCGTCAATTGACCTTTAACCATGCCGTATTCATGCTCAATAGTGTCTGGATATTTTAAGACGGGATGAGGAATTAGTTTTAGTTCAACCAGCTTATGCCATTGTAGATCAGCGGCTTTATTTTCAACTTCAGTAATCAAGCCACTACTTAGTAGGCTAGGCTTTTCGATACGATTGATAACAAAATCGGCAAATTGTTTGCGCTGTCTATCAAAGCCTCGCACATGCCAACGTAAGCCGTTATCTACCAAAGCATGGGGGATAAGCTCTCGTTGAGTCAGTCCGCTGGATAATGACCGATAATTAATCGTTAATGCTTGTTTGGTGTAGATAGCCCGCGTAATGATGGCTAGGATGTCACTGGAAGGTAAATTAAGCTGCGTAGGTGATTCAGTCGGCACAAAGACAGGGTTGGTCGTAACAAAATCATCACCAAAACCATTAAGCAATGCCGATAGTGCTTGATGACTACTATAGTTAAACAAGGGACTAAAACCTTCACGATGAATGTAAGATTTGGCTTTAGTGTCATACTCCAGGTTTTTTGGTGCTAATTCTTTATAAAGAGATATGTCACGCGTCGCAGCGGCTTGTTTAATACCAAAGCGAGATTCAAGATCATGCCTATTAATGGTTCCCAAGAAAAACAGTCTAAAGTCTATATGAAATAGACGTTCTCTTTGTGCTTGGTTGATGCTTGAAAGCTGGCTAGGGATCATTTCTCTTAATATTTTATAAATTAGCTAAATGGTAATCTCATTAAATACAGATCAATTTTATGACCACCATCATATTAATGCAAGAAAACCTTATGATTCGTCATCATTTATATATTTTGAAAAGTAAAAGCCAGCAAGCAATCACTCACTCATCCTAAATTACAATAACATCGTAACGTCATCAACATGACGTCATCTTGTGTACTTCGGACACTATACTTTATTAATCTTGTTGGTCATGGGCTTGAGATGACCAGATTAGTTTCAATACTGATGATCAATCAAACCGCTTCAACACCTAAAATGCAATCCGTAAGTATCGAGGACACCTCGATTTACTTTTACTGCTAACATTTAAAGACTATGCCCTATTAAATGACCAACATACCTTAATGTATTTGTGTCAGTAGCATAACCTTTTATGTAAAAATAATAGCGCTTGGCTTAAGCTCTTCTGATACATTTTGCTGGGCATTAATGTTATTAACAACATTGCTGGCAGTGCTATGACGCGGTGCAATTTCGGTGGTAATACAAAGCTTATCAAGAGCATCAACGATTCCCTTAAGCTCATTATTCTCACAGTTAACAATCGAATCTTTGAGCTTTGTGAACGCTAAGTCAGCCACCTCATCGCGCAATGCTTTGAAATGATTTAACCGTGCCACTTCATTGGACACAAGCGCTTGAACCTCGACAGGCAGCTTGACAAAATCACCTAAATCCCGCGCAAGGTCTGATGTCAAGGTTGACACATCACCCTTTGATACGCCCAGCTTTTTAACCTCACGCTCAATTTTTTTATAATGTATACCGGTGAGCTTTTCGCACTGTGCCGGACTTTTGCCCATGCGGTAGAGCGCCACCGCATCATTTAGTGTCTTGATCATAAATAACCGCCGCTGATTAATACATCTATCATTTTGTATTCCTTGCCGGAGTCCGGCGATATGGTGATTTGTAACTTATATGTAACTTTTATGGATGGCTTTTTTTCGTTTAAAAATTAAGGTTGTAACCTTGTAACTTATGTAACCTTTGTTTTTCAGAGTTAGGTTACAAAATTTTACCAATGGCTTAAATGTTACTCTAAATAAAACTACTGCTTTAAAAGGTTACAAGGTTACAAATAATAATTATTTCAATAATATATATACTATACATTTGGTTACACTAAAGAACCTGTAACCTTGAGTGTGACTTAATATAACCTTTGTAACTTTCTACTCTGTCTTAAAGTGATAGCACTTTTCAGCTTTGCCAAATATCCGACTGGTTTTAGTTTCAATATAACGATCATGGCGCTTCAACTCAGCTATCAAATCAGCTTTGTTATTAAATCCGTTGTCGGCCTTTTGCAGCGCACTTAATACCGTTGGTAAATGCATAACCAAGATGTTATTAGCAAGACCAATACCATTAGTGGTATTAAAGTCGGCTATTGATTCAAAAAAGTAATCAGCTAGGTGTGCTTCAGTTTTTGCTGTATCCAATTTGTTTCTAGCTCTTTCGATGGCATATTTAATCAAATCATTAAAAATAATTTCATTCATACCCAGCGTATTAAGCAAAGTAGTCATACCTGCTAAAGCAATAGCGTGATTTTCAGCGATACGGGTAACGGTTATGCCCTCATTTTTTAAAGTAGTTGCTAAGTCCTTAATTTCTTCGATTAATTCTGATTCAAATTTTTTTCTATTGCTCAAAATAAAATGACCTACACCTGCAAGCTGCTCAGGCGAGTAAGTGTTTAATTCAGTCCAAGCTGCGCCGGTGTCCTCAGTCAGATCTTTGTCGGCAAAGTGCAAGCTAATAACGCGCTCTTTTGCTGGTTTTAAAGTGAAACACTCATGATTCCAAACAAAGGATATTGCTGCTTTAAGTGGTAGCTCATGTGTCCGGTTGTCTTGTGAGGTGGTGGCTCTTGAGTAAAGTGAATTGCGGTTATACAACGGTAAAATACTATCGTAGTCAAAGCGGCTTTTATCCTTTCGTCCCTCTAACAAGGCACATACCATGCTAGATTTTTGGCTAATTTTGCGTAGTTCACCTTTTGCCGTATTACTTTGGGTCATCGTTTGCCCCTCGCTATCAACAAAAAAACAGCGGTTTAATAAACGCGACATAAAACTTTTACCTGCGTGTGGATCTCCGTAAAGACTTAAAAACGGATAAAAGTTGTATTCGTCAAAAACAAGGTGGCTAAAAGTTGCAGACACATAGAATCCCAACGCCAGTAATCCTTTGTAGCCGTATGCTTTATAGAGAAAGGTGATAAAACGCTTAATATCTATATAATCACTACGGTTAATTATGGCGTCACTGCAATCCATAAAAGGTTTAATGCCTGCACTGGTAAAATACTTATCACCGTTAGCATGATCACGCCGCCCGTCCTTGTCATACAAGAATTTTGGATAGTAAAATCCACCACTTTTAGAGTCATAACCAATAGTTGATAGCGCGCGTATTTTTGGCGATTTCTGATTGAATAAGTAACCAGCCAAGGCCGTTAAATCGTCACCATTACCAAAGAATAATTGTCGGTGGTTGAGTAGTGCCGTTTTAAATGCCGATAGTTGTGAAAATTCAGTCGCATCAAGCCGAACTCGTCCTTTGCCCTCATTATTTGAATGCAGTTCAAGGTAATGCTCCATGCGCTGCTTATCATCTTGACTGTCATCAATAACCGAGTGCAATAAGCGCATGGTGCAGTCTGCAAATGGCTTAATAATTATTTCCATTTTATCGCCGACTTTTTTTAAGTAGGCTTTCCACGTCCAGTCGCCATGATCAAAAATGAGTAAGTTTTTATCAGTGTGTCGTTTTCTGTAAATCTGAAAATAATCCTTCGGAGTTGCCGCGAAAGTTAATTCACCTTGCCAATAGGACGTTCTAATAACGTCATCATTTAGTCGATTACTAACTAACAGATCATTCCAGTCGAAGCCTTTCGGCGGCAATGTTATTTTATAATCCGTTATTCCAAGTGTTTTAAAGCACTCGATAGTTTTTTTAATGCCCTTGATGCCAGCAACATCATTATCAAAGCTGAGTACAAAAGATTTATCTTTGTGTTGGCTGTAATAGGCTTCGGGTATCGCACCGCTTGAGTAAGTAGCTATTGCAGCAATACCAGATTGTTCAAGGCTTAAAGCATTTAATATGCCTTCGACAACAAAAACAACCTTACTATCATCAACTAATGGCGTCTTAAATACCTTACCTTTAAAAGCAGTAAGGCGGTTTTTATCCTTACCGGTATAATCGATCAAACGTTGGAATGTCACGCCGTTCTGTTCAATAACCAGCGTTTGGTGATGATCTGCAAAACCTTGCTTAAACTCCAATAGCTCCGATTTTAAACCACGCGACTCAAGATAAGCTCTTGCAGTGGCTTTACTATCGATTTCAGATGATGGGTATCGTTTAGCTAAGTCGTTCCACAAATCAGGATAGATTTGCTTTATCGAGGTGGTCGCGCCACATTTATTATTACTGTGACAAATAATAGCCATTGGGCTATCAAAATGCGCAAACGCTTCTTTTTTATTGCAGCTTGGGCATATCAAACCATCAATGTACTGCCCTGATTCGTGATATTTTGGATGATCGTTTTGTAAATGACTGCGGATTTTTTGAGGTAAATCTAATTGAAAACTCATTAGCACACCGCGCATTCGATCAAGATAATGGTAATTAATTTATTTAGCAATTTGCGTAAGCTAGTCTTTTTGAGGGGGGCTTGTTTATTTACTGGTTGAGTCGTTTGGATGCTAGAACATCCGGCAACTTTTTTTTGTCTAGTCATAAATAATTCCTTTACGTCATCGCGACGATAAATTAGTTTGGGTGTTGCATTGATTCGTAGTCGGGTAGCGGCAAATACCTTATTTTTTAAATGTCGCCTCTCAACAGAGTTTTAATTCCGAGTGTAGGCCAAGCCAATCTCCCATTTATTCTGATAGGTCGAAGTGGTCCATTTTCCAAACAGGCCCAAGAACGTAAAGTTTGCGACTTACGATTCAGATAATACGCTGCGGCATCAGTTGGAACAGTGGGGTTGGTGACTTGCTCTAGTGGAATGAAGTTTTGATTTGTGACTATTGTCATGCTGCATCTCTTATCTTCGTTGATAGAGAATAAAGTGTAAAAGAGCTTTAGAAGCTTACAATAAAGAGTGGAATCTTGATAAAGGCCACGTATGTCGTGGCCTTTAGGTGGTTTTTAGCGAAATATTTCGATGAAATCTTGAAAGATTTACCCTAAAGAGATGTTTGAAAGTGCTTTTTTTATTGTGGTTGGGTTATAAGGTAATTTTCCTCCCCGTTTTTTAAAGCCAGCGGCAGTTAATGTCTTAACAATCCTATTGGCTAATATATCTCGCTTCTTTAGTAGGGATGGATCTTCTATTATAAGTTGTCGTGCAAAATAACGTGCTGGGATGTACCAAGTTAGTTCTGGTTGCGGGTCTTTTGGGTCAGCGATTAGCCAGGGTTTTAGCATGTTTGTCACTGCACCTAGGGTTTCGGATGTTGTGTTTAAAGGCGTAGCAGCGCCCAATCCCGATGTTTGCGTACATTTACTACTTGGGGTTTCTAGCTCGTCATGTGCCGTCGTTAAATCTTGTAGCTTCCCTGTAGCTTGATAATGATCAAGCCATTGGTCAATTTCAGTAATTTTTTTAGAAATTAGCTTGATTTCAGTTTTTCGAGATTCTTCAAATTGGTAGGAAGCTGTTTTTACCCTGCACAGTTCTGCTTCGAGTTTTTCCTTAGAATTTTTCAATCCCTCCAGATCATAAAGTAATTCTATGACATCATCTTCGTTGTCAGCTACAGCAACTAAAGTCCGTTTACGATCCTGCTGGCATCGCGATAAAGCGAGCAATTCCTTAACGGACTTTTCAATAATATCTTCTACGCCTAGTTCTTTTTGCTTTAGGTTTCTTATATTTTGTTCGCCAGTACTTAACCAAACTAGCTCACCATTCATATTAAACCAAGGAAACTCTAATTTACCGGCATCCCTGTAAGCCATTGCAACATGATCACGGAAAACGGAATATTTGCTTTCTAGAGTTAAAGTTTCCCAAAACTGAAAGCTATCGTCATCAAATGACTTATCCACTAACTGTTCTCTCTGCCGCAAAGTGCCAAGCAATTCACTTAAAGAAACGAGCTGTCCTTCTATGACTTTGTCATATACATCTATAACTTTGTCATATACGATTAATCCATATTCTTCAACTAGGCAATAGAAAGTTGGTAGCGAGGTGCTGTTTCCAATAGCTTCAACAAGCAAACAGCCAATGAAATTTTGCAATGAAAGGGTAGGGGGGCCGTACACGGCTTTCTCATAAAAACTTTACTTGCTTAAACATTGATTCTAGGGCAGAAACAGAATCAGCGAAATGTTCAATGGCAGCTTGAAAATTTTTCGGCGATGTTTTTCTTATCAACTCAATAGCAAG
>TBL_comb47_HYPODRAFT_10004699_pt1 | contig 15596 bp, 11 predicted proteins | sample TroBogypolimnion_40_FD_10682 | JGI IMG/M metagenome (IMG submission 10682)
GGGGGAGCTGGGCTTGCGCGAAGCCGACGCGTTCCAGGTCAAGGACGTGGGGATCGACCCGGACGGGGCCCGCCACGTGCGCTTCGAGCAGCGCTACCGCGGCCTGAAGGTCTGGGGCGGCCAGCTGATCACGCACCGGGACGCCAAGGGGGCCGAAGGTCCGGTCACCGACGCGCTGGTGCGCGGCATCCAGCTGGAGGTGAACCCCAACCTGGACCAGGCCGAGGCCCTCGCCATCGCCCATGACAACGAGTCGCCCCAGGGGTCCTACGCGCGGCCGCCCACGGTCGAGCTGCTGGTCTACCCGGCCGCGGCGCTGCAGCGTTCCGGCGACGCCCCGGAGGGACGCAACGCCCGGGACTTCGCGCCCCGGATCACGAGGATGCACCTGGCCTACCACATCCACCTGGAGCTGCAGAACGGCGCCCCGGAGACCCGGCACGACGACTACCTGGTGGACGCCCACACCGGCGCGGTGCTGAGGCGCTGGTCGACCCTGTTCACCCTCAAGGAGCCGGCCGATCCCGCCACCACCACCGGCAAGTCCCAGTACAGCGGCGAGGTGCAGCTGGGCAGCCTCGCCGCCAAGTGCGGCTACGTCATGGCCGATCCCACCCGGGCTAACATCTCCACCCGGGACCTGGCGGGCGGGACCTCCGGCCACGGTGTGCTGTATGTGAGTCCCGACGGCAAGTGGGGCGACGGCCTGAACTACGATCCGGGCCGCGGGAGCAAGTCCCCGAACGGCCAGACCGCGGCGGTGGACGCCCACTTCGGCCTGCAGACCACCTGGGACTTCTACAAGAACATCCTGGGCCGCAACGGCGTCGACGGAAAGGGCCGCGCCGTCTACAACCTGGTCCACTATGCCACCAGCTACGACAACGCCTTCTGGGACGACGACTGCTTCTGCATGACCTACGGGGACGGCGATACCCTCAAGACCCTCACCGCGCTGGACGTGGTCGCCCACGAGGTGTCCCACGGGCTCTGCCACGCCACGGCGGACCTGGAGTACCAAGGGGAATCCGGCGGGCTGAACGAGGCCAATTCGGACATCTTCGGGACCATGGTGCACCTGTATGGGCGCAAGGCCCATGGCCGGGGCAACCAGCTGCCGGCCAAGGGGGCCCGCTGGACCATCGGCGAGGATCTCAAGACCCCGGCCTTCCCCACCCCCCTGCGCTACCTGAACAAGCCCAGCCTGGACGGGTTCAGCCCGGACGCATGGTCCCCGGACCTGGACTACATGGAGGCCCATATGAGTTCCGGCCCCATGAACCGCGCCTTCTACTTCCTGAGCCAGGGCGCCAGCCCCAAGCCGGGCGACGATTCCCACAGCGACTACCTGCCGCACGGCATGCGCGGCATCGGCAACGACAAGGCCCTGCGCATCTGGTGGCGGACCCTCTCCACCTACCTCACCCCGCGCAGCCGCTACCGGGACGCGCGCAAGGGCGCCATCCGCGCCGCCGAGGAGCTCTACGGCAAGACCGGCCCGGAGGCGAAGGCGGTGCGATTGGCCTTCCACGGCATCAACGTGGACGGCCAGAACGCGACCATCCGCTGGGAGGACGAATAGCCCCTCCTCTGCCGGGATTAGATGCTTATTTTGCCATTGCGCTCCCCACCGGGTTTGGGGCAAGCTGGTCGACGATCCATCAGGGTTGCCGCGACGGCAGGGAGCCGTTATGGACTGGGATTTCATCATCGTGGGGTCCGGCTTCGGCGGCAGCGTCTGCGCCCTCCGGCTGACCGAGAAGGGCTACCGCGTCCTGGTCCTGGAGAAGGGGCGCCGGCTCGAGGCCGGGGACTTCCCCAGGTCGAACTGGAACCTGAAACGGTTCTTCTGGCTGCCCGGGGCCGGCTTCCGGGGGCTGTTCAAGATGACCTTCCTGAGGCACGTCACGGCGCTTTCGGGGGTGGGGGTCGGCGGGGGCTCGCTGGTCTACGCCAACACCCTGCCGGTGCCCAAGGATCCCTTCTTCCAGGCGCCCTCCTGGAGCCACCTCGCGGACTGGAAGGCGGAACTGGCCGGACCCTACCGGACCGTGCTGAGGATGCTGGGCGCCACCCGGAACCCCGCCCTGACCTATCCGGACGAGGTGGTGCGGGAGGTGGCCCGGGAGCTGGGCCGGGAGGACCGCTTCGAGCCCACCGACGTGGCGGTCTATTTCGGCAGCCCCGGGGAGGCCGTGGCGGATCCCTTCTTCGGCGGCGAGGGGCCGGGCCGGACCGGCTGCATCCTGTGCGGCGGCTGCATGCTGGGCTGCAACCACCACGCCAAGAACACCCTCGACCGGAACTACCTGTTCCTCGCCGAGCGGCGCGGCCTGCGCATCGAGCCCGACACCGAGGTGACCTGGGTGAAGCCCCGGGCCGGCGGCGGCTACGAGGTCACCGCCCGCCAGGGGACCTGGCCGCTGTCCGCCCTGAACGCCCGGCGGACCTACACCGCCGGGCGGGTCATCTTCGCCGGGGGCGTCACCGGCACCGTGCCGCTGCTGCTCAAGCTCAGGGAGCGCGCCTGGGGGCTCCCGGGCCTCTCCGCGCGCCTGGGCGACTTCGTCCGCACCAACTCCGAGGTGCTGATGGCCGTCACCACCCGGAAGCGCGACCGGGACCTGTCCCAGGGCATCGCCCTGGGCTCCATCTTCCACACTGGCGAGCACTCCCACCTGGAGCCGGTGCGCTACCCGGCGGGGGCCGGGCTGTTCCGCCTGCTCATGCTGCCACACGCCCCGGGCGACACCCTGGGGCGGCGGCTCGCGAGCGCGCTCGGCCTGCTGCTCCGCCATCCGGTCCGTTCGCTCCAGGCCTGGGTGGTGCCCGACTGGGCCAAATACACGGTGATCCTGCTCTACATGAGCACCGCGGACGGCTGGCTGCGCATGCGCCTGGGCCGGAGCCCGCGCACCGGCTTCCGCCGCCGGGCCGTCACCGAGGCCGGGGACGGCCCCATGGCCAGGGCCTGGACCCCCGAGGCCACGGACCTCGGCCGGCGCGTGGCCCGGCGCATGGACGGCTACCCCACCAGCCCGCTCACCGAGACCTTCCTGGGCATCCCCACCACGGCGCACATCCTGGGCGGGGTGCCCATGGGCGATTCCATCGGGACCGGGGCCATCGACCACCGGCACCGGCTGTTCGGCTACGACGGCCTCTACGTCGTCGACGGTTCCGCCGTCTCCGCCAACCCGGGGGTGAACCCTTCCCTCACCATCGCCGCCCTGGCCGAACGGGCCATGGCCTTCATCCCGGCGAAAGACGCAGGCGGGCCGGGGCCCATCGACGCAGTTCCAACCCGGGAGGACGCGGCCCATGTCGGCCCTGGATCGGCTCGCTGAACGGCAGTTGGTGGTGGTGACGGGCAAGGGCGGCGCGGGCAAGACCACGCTCGCCGCGGTCCTGGGGCGGCTGCTGGCGGACCGCGGCAAGCGGGTGCTGCTGCTGGAGGTTGACCCCCGGGAAAGCCTCCACCAGGCCCTGGGCACCGACCCCTCCGGGGGCGCGATCGTGCCGGCCGGCCCCGGCCTGTCCATCCAGAACCTCCAGCCGGCCGCGGTGATCGAGGCCCTGGTGCTGGAGAAGGTGAAGGTCGCCTACTTCGCCCGCAAGATCACCGAGAGCGTCGCCTTCCGCCAGTTCGTGGAAGGCGCGCCGGGCCTGAAGGAGACCGCCCTGCTGGGCTACGCCTACCGGGTGGTCCAGGAGCGCCGCCGGCGCGGGACCGACCTGGTGATCGTGGACGCCCCCGCCACCGGCCACAGCGCCACCATGATGGCCGCCCCGGGGCTGCTGGCCCAGGCCGCCCAGGGCGGCCAGCTGGGCGACATGGCCGCCGAACTGGCCGCCTACCTCGCCGACGGCTCCCGGTGCGGGGTGGCGCTCGCCACCCTCGCGGAGGAGATGCCGATCCAGGAGACCCTCGAGCTGATCGAGCTGCTCCGATCGAAACACGGCATGCGGCCCGACCTGGTGGTGGCGAACGGGATGTATCCCGTCCCGGCCCGGACCGCCGCCCGCACCGCTTCCGCCGGCCTCCTGGCGGCCCGCCGCCGGCTCAACGAGGCCGAACTCGCCCGGCTGGCCGCGGCCTGGGACGGGCCCCTGCTGCAGTTGCCCCTGCTGCCCATGGACCGGGGGCCCGGGCTGGTCCAGGCCCTGGCGGCGCTGCTGGCGGAGGCGGACCGGTGAGCGCCGGCCTGCTTTCGGGGCGCCTCATCGTGGTGGTGGGCGCGGGCGGGGTGGGCAAGACCACCCTGGCGGCGGCGCTGGCCCTGGGCTCGGCCAAGGAGGGGCGGCGGACCCTGGTCATGACCATCGATCCCTCCCAGCGCCTCAAGGACGCGCTGGGCGTGGCGGAACAGGCCAAGGACGAGCCGATCCGGGTGATGACGGAAGGTTCCGGCTTCCTGGACGCCGCGCTCCTGGACGCCAAGCACACCTTCGACCGGCTGATCCGGAGCTACGCGCCGGACCCGGCGGCGGCCGGCCGGATCTTCTCGAACCGCTTCTACCAGGACATGGCCGGCAGCCTGTCGGGGATCCTCGAATACATGGCCATGGAGCGCCTGTTCGAGATGCAGGCCTCGGGCCGCTACGAGCGCATCATCCTGGATACCCCGCCGACCCGGCAGGCCCTGGATTTCCTCCAGGCGCCGGAGCGCATGATGAACCTGGTGGACAGCCAGGCCATCAAGTTCGCGCTGGATCCCTGGTGGGACGACGCCAAGCCGAAGAGCTTCACCTTCCGCATCGTCGCCAAGGGGGCCATGGAGCTTTCCGACCGCCTCATCGGGCGCCGCTTCCTGCTGGACGTGGTGGAGTTCATCAGGGCCTTCGCGCCCCTTTTCGACGGCTTCAGGGGCCGGGCGGAAGAGGTCCGGAACCTGCTCAAGGCGGAGGGGACCCGGTTCCTGCTGGTGGCCGGCCCGGGTCCGGACCGGGTCCCGGACGCGATGTTCTTCCTGCGCCAGCTCAAGGAGACCGGGCACCGGCTCGGCCCCATCCTGGTGAACCAGGTGCATCCCGGCCTGGGCCCGGCCGCGGAGGACGGCGAGGGGCCGGCCCTGCTGCGCTACCTGGCGGGCCGGGACCAGCGCGGCCTGGCGCTGCTGCGCAGCCTGCTCCCGGGCCGGCGGATGATCGTCCCGGTCGCCCTGGAGCCGGTCCCGCCAGCTGATCTGTTGACCCTAGGACAGTTGTATGAAAAGATGGACGCCACCCGGGCCACCTGAGCGGCGGAATGCCGCAATGCGGAAATGGACTGGCGCCTTTGCCGCAATGCGGTATATTTTGGGGTGCCGGGAGGGATCCAGGGATGATCCGCCTCATCAAACGCTACGGCGGGGCCAGCCGCAAGCTCTACGACACCGAGGAGAGCCGCTACGTCTCCCTGGAGGAGCTCTCCGCCTGGATCCGGGCCGGGCAGGAACTGCAGGTGGTGGACAGCGCCACCGGCGAGGACGTCACCGCCCAGACCCTGGCCCAGAGCATCTACGAGGACCAGCGCTGGGGACACTCCCTGCTCTCCGGGGAGCTCCTGCACCAGATCATCCGCCGGGGCAACCAGGCTCTCGCCGAAGGCTTCGGCCAGGTCCAGGCCAAGGTGGACGACCTCGTCCGCAGTTCCGTGGGCCGGATCGGCAGCGTGGGCGCCGCCCAGGAGGAGATGGCCCGGCTCCGGAGCAAGCTCGCCGAACTCGAGCTCGCCCTGGCCGAGATGGAGCGCCCCGGCCGGCCCCGCGCGCCCCGGAGGAAGAAAAGCTAGCCGCCAACCACCATTCCGGCGCCGATGCCGGCTGAAAGGAGGAAGGACATGGTAGCCAGGAAGAAGGAAATCACCCCCCCCGGACTGAAGGGCGCCGCCTACGAGATCTGGCTGGCGGGCCTGGGGGCCGTCAACCTCGCGGGCGAGGAGGGCGGCAGGCTCTTCAAGGAGCTCGTGGCCAGGGGCCGCGAGCAGAAGGAGGCGAACCAGGAGATGATGGACAACGTGATGGAGCGCGCCCAGGGCCTGAAGGAGGACGCCAGGGAGGTCCTGAGCAAGGTCACCGCGCCCCTCGAAGAGGGCCTGGCCAACGCCATGCAGCGCCTGGGCGTGCCCACCCGCGCCGAGATCGTCAAGCTCACCCACCGGGTGGAGGAGCTCACCAGGCACGTGGCCAAGGCCAGGACCGCGGCCCCGGCCAAGCCCAAGGCCAAGCCGGCGCCCAAGCCCAAGCCCAAGGCCAAGGCCGCCGCCAAGCCCAAGCCCAGGACCCGGGCCGCGGCCCAGGCCAAGACCGCCCCGAACGTGACCGCCTGAGGCACCCGTGGCTTCCCCTCGCCGAGGGAAATCCAGCAGGATCGGGCTCGCCCTGGCCTCCGGGGGGATGCTGGGGGGCGTCTACGAAGTGGGCGCCCTCCGGGCCCTCGAGGAGTATGTCCGCGGGCTCGACCTGAACCGGCTCGACGTCTACGTCGGAGTGAGCGCCGGCGCCTTCGTCGGCTCCCACATCTCCAACGGGATCCCGGTGACCGAGATGCTCCGGGGCCTGCGGGCCGCCCCCGGCGACGAAGGCCTGTTCGATCCCTCCATCTTCTTCAAGCCGGCCCTCAGGGAGCTCCGGAGACGGGGGCTGCAGTTCCCCTGGGCGGTCGCGGATGCCCTGATGCAGGTCATGTCCGGGTCCGGGACCCCCTCCGTGCTCGGCCACCTCTCCGCCCTGGGCCCCTCCCTGCCGGTCTGCATCTTCGACAACGACGCCATCCGCGCGTATCTGCACCGGCGCTTCTCCGGCCACGGGCGCACCGACGACTTCCGGAAACTGCCCCGGAAGTTCTTCGTGGTGGCCACGGACCTGGAGACCGGCGAGGCGGTGGTGTTCGGCAAGGGCGGGCTGGAGCACGTGCCCATCTCCCGCGCGGTGCAGGCCAGCGCGGCCGTGCCCGGCCTCTACCAGGCCGTGGACATCGAAGGGCGGGTGTGCGTGGACGGCGTCCTGCTCAAGACCGTCCATTCCACCGTCGCCCTCGCCCAGGGCGCCGACCTGCTGCTGTGCGTGAATCCGCTGGTGCCCATGAACACGGGTTCGGCGGACGCCCGCGAGGCCCTCGGACGCAGGGCGGTCCAGCGGGGCGGCCTCCCCGCCGTGCTCTCCCAGAGCTTCAGGATCCTCATCCACTCCCGGGTCGTCCTGGGGATGGAGCGCTCCGCCCAGCTGTACCCGGGCGCGGACCTGGTGCTGTTCCAACCGGAGCCCACCGAGCACCGGCTCTTCACCAACCTCTTCCGCTTCCATTCCAGCCGGCAGGTCTGCGAGATCGGCTACGAGCAGACCCGGATGGAACTCTGGAAACGCCGGGAAGAGCTGGCGCCGCTGTTCGCCAGGCACGGGCTGGAACTCCGCGCCGACATCCTGGCCGACCCCTCGCGCGGCGTGTGGGACTGCCTGAAGCGCCCGGATGGGGAGGAAGGCGTCGCGGCCCGGCTGGACGCCGCCCTGCGGGCCCTGGAGGCCGGGTTCAGGTAGCCAGCAGTTTCAGCGCCTCGAACTCCCGCTCGAAGGCCCGGATCAGGACCGCGGGATCGGGCACCAGGGCCTCGTCGGCGATCACCCCCACCTGCACCTTGCCCGAAAAGCTCAGGATCGAGATGCCGACCCCGATCCGGGCCCGCTGGGGCACCCAGAAGATGATCGACCGCACCTTGCGCCCCTCCAGGGTCAGCTCCCGGGCGGGGCCCTTGATGTTGGTGACCACGGCCGTGCACTTGTTGGCGAGGAAGTCGATGACCCGCCGGCTCACGGGCTGGGGCAGGCAGCTGACCAGGGTCCGCTGCAGGTTGTAGATGACCGCGGGCACGCAGGAGCATTTCAGCTGGTCCAGCCTCGCCTTCACGGCCAGGATCCGGCCCAGGGCCGGGCGGCCCGCGGGCAGCTCCAGCGGCACCGGGGCGAACTGGTTGCCGCAGCCCACCGGCTTGGCCAGGTCCCGCACGTTCACCGGCATGGAGACCAGGAACCGGGACGGGACGCCGTCCCCGCAGCCTTCCAGGTAGTGGGAGAAGGCGCCGGAGACGGACGCCATGAGCACGTCGTTGACCGTGGCGCCCAGGCGGCGGTTGGCCCGCTTGACCACCTCCAGGTCCAGGGGCCGGGTCCAGGCCACCCGCTTGTTCCCGGACAGCGGCGGCCCGTGCATGGGGCTGCGGTCCGGCATCCAGGTCAGCCGGCGCAGCAGGATCCCCGGCGCGCTCAGGGGCACCGCCGCCGCCTTCAGGGCCCGCCCCAGCCAGGGTTCGCAGAGCGCGGGCGCGGCGGGGACGGGCGCCGGGCCCTTCCTGCCCTGGGGCTGGTCCACCAGGGTGAACAGCAGGCCCAGCAGGGCGTAGCCGTCGCCGATGCTGTGGTGGATGCGGATCAGGAGGACCGTCGCGTCCTCCTCGGCGCTCGGGATGACCTGGATCTGCCACAGGGGGTGGTCCCACTCCAGCTTGCGGCTGACCTCCCTGCCCACGTAGGCCCGCACCGCCCCGGGCCCGCGCAGGCGCTTCACCCGGGACGCGACGATGTGCCGCTCCAGGTCGAAGCCCGGATCATGCTCCCAGTAGCGGCGATGGCCGCTCCCGGCGACCCGGCAGCGGAGCCGGTCGAACCGCCCGGAATCGGGCCCCTCGAACAGCCGGAGCTGGAACGCCCGCCTCAGGGTGGCGGCGTCCAGCGGATCGGTGACGATGACCGCGTTGATGACCATCGGGTTCGTGGCCGAATCCTGGAGCCAGATGGCGTCGTTGGGGGCGATCTGCTCGCGCATCATGGGTCACTTCCTGCGGAACGCCAGGATGAAGGAGAAAAGGAAGAGGCTGGCCCACACCGGCCAGGGGGACCGGAGCCCGACGGCCGCGATCCCCGCCAGCAGGCTCGCCCCGGCCAAGAGCAGCGGGGCCAGCCCGGCCAGGGGCGCCGGCTTGGGCTGGCGGGTGTAGCGCTCCAGCACCCGCAGGCCGTCGGTGATGAGCATGGGCACCTTCACCATGGCGTCCACCAGCTCCGGGATCCCCTGCATGCCTTCGCTGATGAGCCGCAGGGGGCTGAACTGTTCGATGAACAGGGCCCGGATGTGCTTCCTGCTCACTTCCGCCACGTCGAAGCCGGGCAGCAGCACGTTGCCGACCCCCTCGAAGGTGACCAGCGCCTTCACCATCAGCACCAGCTCCACCGGGAAGTACATGCCGTGCGCGGCGCCCCGGGACAGCGACTGGAGGATCAGCTGGCCCAGGGAGAATTCCCTGAAGGTGGAGGCCCGCTTCCAGCGGTTGGCGATGTCCGAGGCGTCCCGGCGGAAGCCTTCGGGATCGGCCCCCGGCCCCGGGATGGCGATGGCGGTGAGGTAGCGGGCGGCGTTCTCGCCGTCCCCCATCACCAGGGCGAAGTAGTAGTACATCAGGGACCGGCGCAGCTCCTCGTCCAGCCGCCCCACCATCCCCAGGTCGATGAAGCCGACCCGGGGGCCCGGCAGGACGAGAAGGTTCCCCGGGTGCAGGTCCGCATGGAAGAACCCGTCCCGGTAGAGCATCCGGATGATGGCCATGGCGCCCAGGTCGGCGAGCTGCCGCCGCTGCTCCTCGGGGAGCGCCGCCGCCCCGGGCGAATCCGGGCTCAGGCCGTCGAGGAACTCCATGCACAGGACGCTGCGCCCGCAGTACCGCCGGTGGATGCGGGGGAACACCACGTCGGGCGCATCGGCGAAATGGCCGGCGAAGATCTCGGCGTTCTCGGCCTCCAGGCGCAGGTCCACCTCGCGCAGGGTGTAGGCGCAGAATTCGTTCACCACCTGGCGCGGGTGGTAGCGGGGGATGACCGCCTGGGCCAGGAACCCCAGCATGCGCAGCAGCCGCGCGTCCCGCTCCAGGACCTGGCGGATGCCGGGCTTGACCACCTTCAGGAGCACCCGGTCGCCCTCCAGGGTGGTGGCGGCATGGATCTGGCCGATGGAGGCCGAGCCCAGGGGGATCGGGTCGATGGTCAGGAACATCTCGCGGACCGGCCGGCGCAGGTCCTTCTCGATGATGCCCTGCAGCACCCCCAGGGGGACCACGGGCAGGTGGTTGAGCAGGTGCTTGAGCTCGTCGGTGACCGCCCTGGGCAGCAGGTCCTCCCGCAGGCTCAGGATCTGGCCCAGCTTGATGTAGGTGGGGCCCATCCGCTCGAGGCGCCGGCGCAGCTGGACCGGAAAGGGCTGGGCGCGGAGTTCCGGATCCAGGAACAGCCGCCCGGGGAGCGCCGCGGCCCATAGCAGCAGGTAGCGCGCGCCCCTGGGCCGGTCTTCCCGCCGGTGCTCGGCGAGGCGTTCGGCCAGCCCGCCGAAGACCAGGCCGAGGCAGTGCCGGACCGTGACCAGCAGCCGGCGGACCAGCCCCTGCGGCTTCCAGGCCGGCATGAGCTCGAAGCCCAGATCCTGGAGCCGGGCCGCCTGCGCGCCGGTTCCGGGTTCAGCGATTGCGCCCGTGCTTTTCATGCGACGGCACCCACTCCAGGGAGGAAATGGCCGCGGCGAGAGAGATTTCCCCCGCCAGGACGACGCCGGCGACGATCTCCGCCAGCTTGCGCACCTTGCCCGCGCCGAGGCAGCCCAGCACCTGCAGGCACTCCCGCTGGGTGGGCAGGCCCGTGCCCCCGCCGTGGGTGGCCACGATGAGGGAGGGGATCGTGATGGAGACGTAGAGATCCTTCTCCGGGGTCAGCTCCAGGTAGATGATCCCGGAGGTGCCTTCGGCCACGTTCGCCGCGTCCTGGCCGGTGGCGATGAACATGGCGGCGATGGCGTTGGTGCTGTGCAGCCCGTTGTTGTTGGCGCCGGAGAGGAAGGATCCCACGCTGGCCACGCCCCAGTGGCAGGCGAGGCTTTCCGGCTCCGCGTGCAGGACCTCCTGCAGCACGTCCCGCCGGATGGTGCACTCCGCGGTGACCCGCTTGCCCCTGGAATGGAGCAGGTTCATGTGGGAAGGCTTCTTGTCCGTGGCCAGGTTGGATTCCAGGTAGAAGCGCCGGACGTTGGCCGGGGTGTGCTCCAGGATCCATTCGCAGGCCGCGAAGGTGGCGCGGCTGACCATGTTCTGGCCCGCGGCGTCGCCGGTCCTGAAGTTGAACCGCAGGAAGGCGAACTTGCTGGCCAGGTAGGTGTCGATGTAGGACAGCTTGCCGCTTCCGGTGGTGGCCTCGGCCGCGCGCCGGAGGTCGTCCAGGTGCTCGTCCACCCACTTCCGGAAGGCCCGGGCCTCCCGGGCGTCGTCGAAGATGAACACCGGCGCCCGCTGCATGTGGTCGTCCTGGACGGTGCAGATCACGCCGCCGGACAGGTTGAGCACCTTCATGCCGCGGTTGTAGGAGGCCACCAGCGTGCCTTCGGTGGTGGCCAGGGGGATCAGGAACTCGCCCTGGGCGTGCTCGCCCTTGATCAGCAGGGGCCCGGCGAAACCGAGCGGGACCTGGACCACGCCGGTGAAGTTCTCGATGTTCCCCTCGGTGACCTTGGGATCGAAGGAATACTGGCTGGTGTGGTGCAGCGCCACGCCGGTGGCCTTCTCCACGAAGGCCCGGCGTTCGGCGATGACCGGCGGGGAATAGTTGTCCTCCTTGGAGCAGGGCACCGCGGCCGGCTTCATGGGTAGGTTGGCCGTAAGGCTCGAAGGCGGATTCATCATTGCCTCCACCATGCATGGAGGCCATGAATATACGTTTCCAATAGAAGTGTCTCAAGTCTTTTATTATCAAATCCCTGAATTCTCATTTATTTCGTTCACCCCTTTTGTTAAATAAAAAATTAATTTTTTTCTCCCAATTAGGCATCCATGGACATGCTAGGATGCCTGCGATCCTGATCGGCGGAGAATCTCCGTGGTCCATACGATTCCGGAACTCTTCTACAAAGCCCTTGAACGTGACTACCCCGATGCCCTGGCCCACAGGACCGACGGGAGCTACAGACCCATCTCCCACCGGGAGCTCCAGGCCCAGGTGGAGCGGCTCGCCCTGGCCCTGGAGCGCCACGGGCTGGCGCCCGGGGACCGGGTCGGCCTGCTCTCCGAGAACCGCCCCGAATGGGCGGTGGCGGACTTCGCCTGCGCCCTCTCCCGGATCGTCTCGGTGCCGGTGTATCCCACCCTCAGCCCAGCCCAGACCGGCTTCATCCTCCGCCACAGCGGCGCCCGCTGGATCATCTGTTCCGGCCCCGGCCAGCTGGCCAAGATCCTGGAGCTCTGGCCGGAGCTGCCGGAGCTGGAGGCCGCGGTCCTCATGGACGGCGAAGCGCCCCCGGACTGCGGCCGCGCGGTCCACGCGTGGGCCGGGCTCCTGGCCGAAGGGGCGCTCATGGAGCCCCGGCGCCCCGAGGTCAAGGCCAGGGCCATGGCCGCCCGTCCCGGCGACCTGCTGACCCTCATCTACACCTCGGGCACCACGGGCGATCCCAAGGGCGTCATGCTGAGCCACGGGAACCTCGTCGCCAACATCCACGACGCCCTGGCCGTCCTGGAGGTCAAGCCCGGCCAGCGGTGCCTCAGCATCCTGCCCATGTCCCACATCTTCGAGCGGATGGCGGGGCACTACACCATGTTCCACGCCGGAGTCTCCATCTACTACGCCGAGAACCTCCAGACCATCCCGCGCGACCTGCAGGAGGTGCGTCCCCACATGCTCCTGGCGGTGCCGAGGATCTTCGAGAAGTTCTACGCGCGGGTGCGGGAGCAGGTGACCGCCAAGGGCTTCCTGAGCCGCTGGGTGTTCCACTGGGTGATGGACTCGGGGCGCCGGCTGGCCGAGTACCGCTACCTGGACCGGCCCCTGCCCCTGGGCGGCAGGATCGCCCAGCGCGTCTGCGACCTCATGGTCTTCCGCAAGGTCCGGGCCCACCTGGGAGGGCGGCTGACCATGGCCGCCTGCGGCGGGGCGGCCATCCACCCGCGGATCCTGGAGTTCTTCTGGGCCTGCGGCGTGCCCCTCTACGAGGGCTACGGGCTCACCGAGACCAGCCCCGTGCTGGCCCTGGCCACCCGGGGCGACCTGAAGCCCGGCTACGTGGGCCGCCCCATCCTCGACCAGTGGGAAGGCAAGCCCTTCCTCAGGATGGCCGAGGACGGGGAGATCCTCTGCCGCGGCCCCAACGTGATGCTGGGCTACTGGCGCGACGAGAAGGCGACCCGGGAGGTGATCGACGGAGAGGGCTACTTCCACACCGGCGACATCGGCGAGATGGACGCCCAGGGGCGGGTGCGGATCACCGACCGCAAGAAGGAGATCCTGGTCACCTCCGGCGGCAAGAACGTGGCGCCCCAGCCCCTGGAGAACGCCCTCAGGGACGACAAGTACATCGAGCAGGCGGTGGTGGTGGGGGACGGCCGGAACTTCATCAGCGCCCTGGTGGTGCCCCATTTTCCGACCCTCAGGCGCTGGGCCGAGCAGCGGAGCATCCCCTTCGCCTCCGACGGCGACCTGGTGGCCCGGCCCGAAATCCACGCCAAGCTCATGGACCGGGTGGAGCGGGTCAACGGCCGGTTCTCCAACTTCGAGCGGATCCGCAAGATCATCCTCCTGGACCGGGAGCTGACTCCGGAGAACGGCCTGCTGACCCCCTCGCTGAAGGTGCGCCGCCGGGCGGTGAGCCAGGCCTTCGCGGCGCGGATCGATGCGCTCTATGCGGACGGGACGGACTGACCGTCAGACCAGGAGCCTGGCCATCTCCAGGTAGAAACCCCAGGTCCAGGCCAGGACCTGGTGCAGGCCGGACAGCACGTTCCCGGGACGGTGGAGCGCTTCGCCCAGCGCCAGGAAGCGGACCACGAGGAGGAGCATCGTGATCGCGCCCATGGCCTGCCCGGCCAGCAGCTTCAGCGCGAAGGCCGCCAGGTCCGGAATCCCGATCGCGGCAGCGACGGCGCCGGCCTCCATGCGCACGGGCCAGAGCCTCGCCCCGTCGCGCAGGATGAGGATGCCCTTGACCACGTTGAAAGCGGCCAGGACGCAGGCGGTCCAGGCCAGTTGCCGCGGGCTGCCCCAGACCATGAGCGCCTCCAGCACCAGGAGTTGGAACACGATGGTGGCGTACAGGCCGTACCAGAAGCCGTGGGCGAGGCTGGGCGCATGCTTCGAAACGAGCTCCGCGATCCTGAGCCGGCGTTCTTCCGCCACATCCTCGCCCAGCCCGAAACGGCGTCCCGCGGCCTGGACGACCGGCAGCACCGCCGGCGACGTGAGCCAGCTCCAGAATCCGTGGACCGCGACGATCATCTCCCGGGCGGAAGCCCCCTCGAGCGCCTCCAGCCGGGGGGCCCAGAGCTCCAGGTACTCGCGGTAGGTGGTCCCGGCGCGGCCGATCAGGGTGCCGGCATCCTTCGCCGCATCGGCGGCCCTGCCGTTCAGGATATCCACGACGGCTCTGCCGGCTGCCCTGGCGATCAGCCCGGGGCTCGACGCCTGGTCCAGGCACTTGATGTCCGCGAAGATCCCCCTGAGCCCCCGCCGGATTCCGCCCATGGCCTCGGCCAGCGGGTCCACCTGGCCCAGCGCCTGCCTCAGGCCGAACCACGCCGGCTTGAGGATCGTGAACCAGGCCAGGGCCAGGAAGAGGACGAACCCTGCGACCCGCTGGGCCGCGGAACCTTCATACCAGGGGGCGAACATCGGGACCATCTTGGGACCTCGCATTCGTTCATGAGCAGCGGAGAAGGGGCTGGGCCTCGGCCAGGCGCTTCAGGGAAACCGGCTTCGGGCCTGTCCGGGAGGTGGGGCTCCAGAAGAATCATCATCCTGACGCCCCACGCACGTCAGCCATTGTCGCTCTGACTGGCAGAGTATGATTGCCGGACTGAAGAAGGAAGCTCGGGAAGAGGCCATGTCGTTCTTTCGGTTCATCAGTCAATTCTCCTGAACTTCCGGCCGGCGCCCGAAACGAGTCCTCGAAGGAACATTGAATGGCCGTGAACCCATCCGCAAAACGATTCATCCCCATGATCGCCTTGGGGCTGCTGCTGGCCGCCCTGGGCGGCTTCATCGCCATGCTGGCGCTCCGGCCCACAGCGTGGTGGAGCTCGATCCTGATCGGAGGCTTGTCGGCGGCCACCGTCGGAGCCCTCACCGACTATTTCGCGGTGACCGCCGTCTTCCGGAAGATCCCGGTTCCTTTCCTGCATGGGAGGACGGACATCATCATCCGGAACAAGGCCGCGCTCAGGCATTCGCTTGTAGGCCTGCTGAAAGGAAAAATCATTTCCATGGAATCCGCCACGGCCTGGCTCAGGAAGGAGCCGCTTTCCCAGGCCTTCGCCGAAGCGGCGGACCACCTTGACCCGGGGTCCCTCGAACGGACTATCGAGGCTTTTCTCCGGGGCGCCGTGAACATGGTTCCCGTCGAAAAGGTCTCCGGATGGGCGATGGACACGCTGCTGCCCAGGCTGGCGGAAGTGGATTTCTCCGCGGCCCTGCACCGGGGCGGGGACTACCTGCTCGAAGGCGACCGTCCGGAGCGGCTGGCCCGCTTCGCCGCCGGCGAGCTGGCCAAGGTCCTGGAATGCACCACCACCGAGCAGATCGTCGAGGGAGCCATCGCCATCTTCC
>TBL_comb47_HYPODRAFT_10004700_pt1 | contig 15590 bp, 15 predicted proteins | sample TroBogypolimnion_40_FD_10682 | JGI IMG/M metagenome (IMG submission 10682)
GTTTTCTGCCTCGCCCCCGCTTGTTTAGATCTTCTATCGCTTGCTCAGCTTTTTTCAGTCGATTATCCAATGCTTTTTTTTGCGCTATGGCGTGTTTAAAGGATTGTACAACTAGGCGCTGCTCTTGCCATTCGATATTCTCGNNGCCATATTCTGATTTGAGCGTGATGCTGTAGGCGTAGCCGTTAGCGATGTGTTCCAGCTTGTCAGATGCCGTTTCTGGCGCGCGATGGACAGGATCCAACGACTGTGTGCCTGCCCATACCGGTTCCAGTAATCGCTTCAATTCTGCTGCTGGCATTTGCACTGAAGGGGGTGGACACAAATAATAATCACTGGTATCTACTTTAAAAAGCAGGGTAAATTGAACATCATCAACAATTAAGCTTTTAATTTTAAAGTATTTTATTTTTTACATACCACATTTTACCCGGGGATTTAAAGTAACCTTAAGCCTTTGCTCTGAGTTTGTCGAATGACGACCCCTTAAGCCTAGTATCTGTCTCGCTTTAAGTGGGCATCCCCAATGCCCTTTATTCTTAATGAAGCTTTTCGGTGATTCAGTGGCTAAACGACGCGATCGCTAGGTTGATGACCTGCAAAAAAAGCGGCAATATTGGCTAATACCCGATTACCCATGGCAATGCGGGTTTCTTCGCTAGCACTCCCTAAATGCGGCAGTAAGGCGACGTTGTTTAAATCTAAAAACGCGGGGTCTATAGTGGGCTCGCCTTCATAAACATCTAAGCCTGCGCCCGCTATCCAGCCTTCTTTTAAGGCTTTAATTAAGGCTTTAGTGTCGATGACATCGCCACGGGCAGTATTAATTAAGTGTGCAGTAGGGCGCATTAATTTTAAGCGTTGTTCGTTGATTAAATGCTGGGTTGCAGAGCCGCCTGGGCAATGTAAGGATACAAAATCAGCTTCGGACAATAATTCTTCAACGCTTGCGCAGCGTGTGGCTTGCAAATCAGCCATAATGGCAGGATCGGGTTGTGAAGGCGCATAACAGAGTATTTTCATGTCAAAACCATGATGGGCTTTTTTAGCCATGGCTTGTGCAATACGACCAAAACCTATCAGACCTAAGGTTTTGCCGGTGACTTTTTGGCCGATCAATTGTGTGGGTGTCCAACCTGTCCATTGCTGATTACGAATCAGACGTTCGCCCTCAGATGCACGGCGTGCCGACATCAGTAGCAATAACATAGCAATATCAGCGGTGCAATCGGTTAATACATGTGGCGTGTTGGTAACCACTAGCCCTTGTGCTTTTGCGCTAGCAATGTCGATATTGTTATAGCCCACACCAAAATTACCGATGATTTTGGCGCGTTTGTTGGCGATACCTAGGATGTCGGCATTGAGTACGTCAGTCACTGTCGGCAATAAGGCATCGGCTGTTTGTAAGGCTATTTTAAGTTCATCTGCACTCATTGCAATGTCTGATTCGTTAAGCTGAACATCGTAGAGCGCTTTGAGTTTAGATTCGACTTCGGCCGGCCAGCGACGGGTGACAACGACTTTAGGTTTGTTCATGGTTGAGATTCTCCAGAGAGTTAAGTGCTGCAAGTAAGCCTTCGAGTGAACTAAGCAAGCGTTGAACGGCATAAAAATGTTGAGTAGTTTCTATGCGTTTAATATCCAGATTAGTGTCATAGTCTGCGATCATGCGCTGGGCTCTGAGTTGCTTGATGAGGTAGCTGACTACTTGAATACGTTTGTCGGGGTGTTTTTCAAATCTTATAATGACTTTGTCATGTATGTCTAATTTTTGATAATCGTCAGGATGTATAGGTAGAGGCAGTTTGGAGGCGATTTCTCGGCTTAACTGAAATACAGCGTAATAAGAGCGGCTGATTGAATTTCGAAAATCTATTTCAGTGCTGTCTGGGTTGTCTAACAAAACTTGGGCGGAGTTGTAGAAATCTCTATGTGATACGCTCATGCGGGACTTCTCTCTTCAAAAACAGCTAAGGAATCAAACTCAAACAGGACTGTGTCGCTGTAGGTGTTTTCGGTGTTGTTAACTAATTCTGCAGCTAATTGGTAGTTAAGATCGTAGATCTCTTCAATCGGCAGATCAACGTAAAGTTGACAATGTACATAATCTCTAATCGTAACGTTTATTCCAGTGCTAGAAAAATAAAGACCGAATTTTTGTAATAAGTTGTATGCCAAGCTGTATAAATGCGAGGCTAGCTCATCGCTTAATCCTGCCGTTTTAAAAATTAACTGGCTCTCTGTAATGTGATGGTATAGGGAGTTACTTTCATCTTTATTTTTTATGTGCTCTAAATATTGCAGGGCCTCATTCATTCGACAAGACATAAACGCAGATTCAGCCATCCATAAATAGATCTCATCTGAATGGTCAGGGAACTGCATCAGCATGGCTTTGCAAAGGACTAATTCTTCTGAGCAACGGCCTCTGTTTTTTAAGGCAACTAGATATTGGAATTGCGGTTGACTGCTGGTAGGGCTGATCTTGATAGCCGTTTGAAAGTGTTGTCTGAGTGCTGGAATATCATCTTCTAAAGCTGCGATATTGCCAAGTAAACCATAGTAAAGGCTATCGGGTATTTTGCCTTTTAAAGTATCGGCCTTTTTTTTTAATAGTTTAATTTGCCAATCGCTGGGTTTACGATACTTAGAAAAATACGTATTGATTTCATTCGTTAAGTCATTGGCTTTTGGAAGAGCTTGAGTTGTCATGAAAAATCTCGCCATTATGTTTTGTTGTTATGATTAGAAAAGCAAGTGTTAAACGTTTTAACACTTGCTTGTTCCATACCTAAACGCTGAGGCTCTAGCTTAGAGTATTGCGTTAGATAATTCAAAACTAATTTTTGAGATTTACAAGGCGCTCAGAAACTATTAGGCAGTTGCGCGATAATATTCAATGGCTGCAGCGACGCCGCTGCCAGGTTTAATATTAAAGCCACAGTCTAATAAAGCCATTTCTACGCCAGCAATAGCGCCTAACATAGAGACGTCATTCATATCGCCAACATGGCCGATACGGAAGGCTTTGCCGGCTAACTCAGCAAGGCCGCCGCCTAAAGAGATGTTGTATTTACTAAAGGCGGTGCTAATAACCGTGCGTGCATCTTTATCTTCAGGAACGATAATGGCGGTTACAGTGTTTGATTCAAAGCCAGGTTGCGCACAAATACTTAATCCCCAAGCTGCGACCGCTTTACGCGTACCTTCAGCTAAACGATAGTGGCGTGCAAAGACATTTTCTAAGCCTTCTTCTAAGAGCATATCCAAGGCTTTACGTAAACCGTATAAAATCGGTAATGCTGGCGTATAAGGTGTGTAACCGTCTTTATTGGCGGTCATTTGGTCTCTTAAGTCCAAAAAGCAACGAGGATAAGTGGAGATTTCAGTGGCGGCTAAGGCTTTTTGGCTAAACGCTAAGAATGCGCCGCCAGCGGGCATCATAAAGCCTTTTTGCGAACCACTGATGGCGCCATCAACAGCCCATTCATCCATGCGAAAATCTAAACTGGCTATAGAACTTACGCCATCAACAAATAAGAGGGCTGGGTGATTAGCCGCATTCATGGCTTTACGAACCCCCCCTATATCACTGGTCACACCGGTTGCTGTTTCGTTATGAGTCGCTAATACCGCCTTGATTTGGTGTGCGTCATCTTCTTTAAGCCGTGCTTCTAACTTATCTAAGGGGATACCTTTGCCCCATGTTTCTTGATGGATTTCAACATCAAAACCTAGACGTTTAGCCATTTCAGCCCATAAGTGACTAAATTGACCAAAGCGATAGATCAATACTTTATCGCCAGGATTTAAGGTGTTGGTTAAAGCAACTTCCCAACCAGCAGTACCTGTTGCAGGAAAAACAAACGCTTGCCCTGTTTCTGTTTTGAATATTTTCTTTAAATCTTCTAACAGAGGCGTCAGTAGCTTAGGGAAAACAGGAGAGCGATGATCTTCCATAGTGATATGCATCGCATTCAGAATTTCATTAGGTACGTTGGTAGGGCCTGGAATATATAGGTGGTTACGACCAGCCATGGGATTGCCTCTTAATAGGTAGTTGAGTTGTGTGAATCTGGATTTTTTGGGGAATAGCACTGGACCCAAAAAAGCCGATAATCATGACATAGCCATCAGTAATCAGCAAGATTTGATTACGACTTAGTATGGATATATCGCGTTAAAAATTGACTTTATTGGTGCTAAAAGTAGAATGGGCGATTTATTTGTTTCTGACATAGCTACCCTTGAGCCTTTAAGTCTTTAGCCTTGAGCCAAATAACAAACAACAACTTTAGTTTATTGACATTAGGAATGTACACATGAGTCACACTTTATATACAGCGTCAGTTCAACGCGTTCAACGTTGTGAATTAGCGGTTCCAGGATCAAATCCTGAAATGTTTGAAAAAGCTATGAAGAGTGGCGCGGATTTTATTTTTCTAGATCTTGAAGATGCGGTAGCTCCTGATGATAAGCTGCGTGCGCGTAAGAATATTATTGAAGCGATTAATGATATGGATTGGAAAGGTCATGGTGTGACTATTTCTGTACGTATTAATGGCCTAGATACGCAATATATGGTGCGTGATGTTGTTGATTTAGTCGAGCAGTGTGGTGCAAAGCTAGATACTATTTTGATTCCTAAAGTCGGTGTTTATGCTGATGTTTATATGGTTGAAGCGATGCTTAACCAATTGGAAATGCAGCAAGGCTTAAAAAATAAAATCGGCATAGAAGCCTTAATTGAAACTGCATTAGGCATGGCTAATGTTGAAGATATTGCCCGCAATGGTACCTTAGGTCGTCTTGAAGCCTTGCATTTTGGTGTTGCAGATTATGCGGCAAGTAATCGTGCTCGAACTACTAATATTGGTGGCTTAAACCCTGATTATCCGGGTGATCAATGGCATGCGGCCATTAGTCGAATGACCGTCGCTTGTCGCGCTTATGGCCTGCGTCCTATTGATGGTCCATTTGGTGACTTTAAAGATCCAGACGGCTTTAAAATGGCGGCAAAACGTGCAGCCGCTTTAGGTTGTGAAGGTAAGTGGGCAATACATCCTTCCCAAGTTGAGTTAGCCAATGAAGTGTTTACGCCACCGGCTGCTGAAGTTGAAAAAGCTAAGCGTATTTTAGTGGCGCTGCAAGAAGCAGCGGCTCAAGGTAAAGGCGCTGCGGCCTTAGATGGTCGTTTGATTGATGCGGCATCAGAAAAGATGGCTAGTAATGTGGTCAGAGCAGCAGAAGCAATTGCTGCAAAAACTAAATAAGGCTAAACGCTAAAGGCGAGAAACATCGCCTTTAGCCCTGCACCTTTTTTCAATAACGATTGCTGCAAAAACTAAATAAGGCTAAAGACTAAAGGTTAAAGGCGAAAAACATCGCCTTGCACCTTTTTTCAATAACGATTGTTGCAAAAATTAAATAAGGCGAAAGACTAAAGGCTAAAGGCGAAAAACATCGTCTTGCGCCCTTTGCCTTTCACCGTTCACCTTAATTAAAGGAGATGCTGTGGATATTCATGAGTATCAAGCGAAAGATATTTTAAGTGGTTACGGAGTCAAAATCGCTGAAGGCGGATTGGCTTATAGCCCAGAAGATGCGGTGCAACGTGCCAGAGAAATCGGCGGCCATGTTTGGGCGGTTAAAGCTCAAATTCATTCAGGTGCGCGTGGTAAAGCAGGTGGCATAAAAATCTGTAAAACTCATGATGAAGTGCAAGTTGCGGCGAGTGATTTATTAGGTAAGCGTTTGGTGACTCATCAAACTGGCCCTGCGGGTAAGGTCTGTTCAAGACTTTATATTGAGGCAGGTACCGATATCGCCAAGGAATTATATTTTTGTTTGTTAGTGGATCGTAGTTCTGAGCGTATCGTCATGGTGGGTTCTGCGCAAGGTGGTATGGAAATTGAAGAGTTAGCGCTTAATAATCCAGATGCCATTACTAAGATTTATATTGAGCCTGCGGTGGGTCTGCAAGATTATCAAGCCAGAGAAATGGCTTTTGCCTTAGGCTTAGGCGCTGAAATATTGAGTCATGCGGTAAAAACCATTAAAGGTTGCTATAGGGCGCTGCGTGATCTTGATGTCAGTATGTTGGAAATTAATCCGTTAGTCGTGACGGGTAACGGTGAATTAGTCGCTTTAGATGCGAAAATGGGCATTGATGATAATGCACTCTTTAGACAACTAAAGATTTCTGAGCTACGTGATAAAACGCAAGAAGACCCTCGTGAAATGGCTGCCGCCGATCGTGGCTTAAGTTATGTCGGTTTAGACGGTGATATCGGCTGTATGATTAATGGCGCAGGTTTAGCTATGGCCACTATGGATATGATTAAGCTAGCTGGCGGTGAGCCTGCTAATTTCTTGGATGTCGGTGGTGGTGCCTCTGCTGAGCGCACCGAAAAAGCTTTCCGTTTAGTCTTGGCAGATAAAGGTGTTAAAGCCATGTTAGTTAATATTTTTGCAGGTATTAACCGCTGCGACTGGATTGCTGAAGGTGTTGTGCAGGCGGTCAGAAAAATTGATATGAAAGTGCCGTTAATTGTGCGTTTATCAGGTACTAACGTAGAAGAAGGTAGACGTATTATTGCTGAAAGCGGCTTGCCTATCATTACAGCAGATACCTTGGCTGAAGCTGCTGAAAAAGCAGTACAAGCACGTAATGAAGTCGTCGCAAAAGAAGCGGCTTTGGAGATATAGATGGCTATTTTTATTAACGAAACAACTCGTATTGTCGTTCAGGGCTTTACTGGAAAAATTGGTACTTTCCACGCGCAAGATATGATCAACTACGGCTCTAATGTCGTCGGTGGTATTACGCCGGGTAAAGGTGGGCAAACTCATTTAGGCTTGCCAGTGTTTAACACCGCTAAAGAAGCCGTGCAACAAGCGGGCGCAGAAGCCAGTATTATCTTCGTGCCACCGGCCTTTGCAGCAGACTCCATTATGGAAGCCGCTGATGCCGGTATTAAGTATTGTGTCGCGATTACCGATGGTATTCCTACGCAAGATATGATGACGGTGAAAAATTTCCTACGTCGATTTCCTAAAGAGCAACGTATGATATTGACAGGTCCTAATTGTGCAGGCACTATTAGTCCCGGTCGCGCCATGTTGGGTATTATGCCGGGGCATATCTATTTGCAGGGTAATGTCGGTATTGTAGGGCGATCAGGTACCTTAGGCTATGAAGCCGCAGATCAAATGAAGCGCTTAGGTATTGGTGTTTCTACCTCTGTGGGTATTGGTGGCGATCCTATTAACGGCAGTTCACATCGCGATATTTTAGAAAAGTTCGAACAAGATCCCGAAACTAAAGTCATCTTGATGATTGGTGAAATTGGTGGGCCTCAAGAAGTAGAGGCAGGGTTGTTTGCCAAAGAACACATGACTAAACCGGTTATTGCCTACATTGCAGGTTTAACCGCTCCAGAAGGTCGTCGCATGGGTCATGCGGGCGCTATTATTTCATCGGCAGGCGAAAGTGCTGCTGAAAAAGTAGCCCTGTTAAAAGACTTAGGGGTTGTGATATGTTCAACGCCGGCAGCGATGGGTGATACAGTAGCGGCCGTGTTGGCGGCTATGTAAATCAGAGGCTTGCATGACCCACTAGCTGGTTGCAAGCAAGATTGTGTTGTTGTTATGTAGCGGGCGATCTATATTAAGTCGCTCTCGAACCAAAAGTCTAGTTGCCCACGGTTAAGTAATTTGAGTGCTTGGAGTAAAACAGCTTTAGCTGTTTTAAAACGCAATAGCTGAAGCTATTGCACTCCACATTACTTATTTTGGGCAGTGACCAAGAGCCCACTATGCAAAAACCACATCGAAACGATAACAAAATCCGTAGTGGTATGAGTCCTTATCATGCTGCTAAGGCCGGTGTCTGTCCGCAATGTCAGGCCACTGAACTTAGGTTGTCAAGACGATCTAGTAAGTATTTATTAAGACAATTATTGTATAACGCTTATCGATGTAATGTTTGCCATTTTGGTTTCTGGCGCTTAAGTTTGTCGCGGCTGTTTTTTGGGGTTGTTGCGATGTTGGTGGTTATTTTTGTCGTCACAATTTTAATTGTGGAATATCAGCACAAAGAGGCCGCAGTTAATTCTGAAGACACAACTATTGACGATAGTCTGCTTAATTTAGCTCAGCAAGGTGATGCAAAGGCGCAATTAAAGATGGGTTTACGTTATGCTTTAAGTCCCTGGAATACTAAGGATGACAAAAAGGCCGCTCAGTGGTTTAAAAAAGCCGCCGAACAAGGTCAAGTTGAAGCTCAATATCGCTATGGCTATGCCTTACTTAAAGGCTTGGGTGTGGTTCAAGATTATAAGGCCGCTTTTTTCTGGTTGGAAAAAGCAGCACGTAATGGCTATGCCGATGCTCAATTTGCTCTAGGTGAAATGTATCAGTTAGGTCTTTTTATGAATAGCAATAATGAACGCGCTTATTTATGGTTTAATTTGGCCGCCGCTCAGGGTGTTAATGGTGCGGCTTCTGCTCGAGATTTATTAGTGAAGCAATTAAGTAAAGATCAAATCATCAGCCTTCAAACCGAAGCCGGTATTATTAGCCGTAATCAGTAATTCCCTGCGCAGCTTAAGTAGCGGCGTAGTTTTATAGCGCTCTCAAAAGAGAGTATCCATTTAAAAGTAAGCCAGAAATAGATTTACTGGCTTCTTTAACTTTTAAATGGATGCGATAGCTTATTCCCCTAAACTTGGGTAATCCGTATAACCTTTCTCAGTGCCTCCGTAAAATGAGCTAGGATCAGGTGTATTCAAAGGGGCATTAAGTTTGAAACGTTCGGCAAGATCTGGGTTTGCGATATAAAGCTGACCAAAAGCGATAGCATCCGCCAAGCCTTTTGCTAGGGTTTGTTCGGCGCGAGTTTGGTCATAGCCTCCGCAAACGATTAACGTGCCGTTATAAGCGGCTCTTAATGTTGCTAAGCTAATGACGTTGGCACCATGTCTGATATCGCCTTCTAAGGCATCAACGATATGAACATAAGCCAGTGCTAAGGGACTTAATTGTTCTAGTAAATAAACAAAAATGGCTTCAGGATTTGAATCAGTCATGTCATTAAATGTGCCGCTGGGAGATAAGCGAACACCGACATGATCTGCGCCACAAACGCCAATGAGCGCTGCGGTAACTTCTAGTAGGAATCGCGCTCTATTTTCTACGCTACCTCCATAAATATCAACGCGTTTATTAGTGCCATCGCGTAAAAACTCATCGAGTAAGTAACCATTAGCGGCGTGTATTTCAATGCCATCGAAGCCCGCTTCTAAAGCATTTTGTGCCGCGCGTTTATAATCTTCGATAATGCCAGGAATTTCAGCGGTTTCAAGTGCACGCGGTGTAACAAAGGCTTGCATGCCGCTAGGAGTGATCGCATTACCTTTAGGGGCGATGGCTGATGGGGCAACGGGAAGCTGGCCGCCATGAAAGTCGGGGTGAGAAATTCTACCGACATGCCAAAGTTGTATAAAAATATGCCCACTCTTTGCATGAACGGCCTCAGTGATTTTCTTCCACGCCTGCACTTGCGAGGCATTATAAATGCCCGGTGTTGCTGGATAGCCCACGCCCTGCGTTGAGATGGGGGCTGCTTCAGATATGATCAGGCCTGCGCTGGCGCGTTGCGCATAATAAGTCGTCATTAAGTCGGTGGGGCAGCTATCAGGCGCACGCATTCGAGTTAACGGCGCCATGACTAAGCGATTTGATAAATGATAAGGCCCCATATCAATAGGGCTTAGTAAAGTAGGCGTGCTAGGTGTTTTAGAATCGAGGCTCATAAATAATAAAGTTGATAGCGATAGGTGAGGTTGACTATACCTTAGCATCTTGCATCTGCCAACTAGGATAATAAAAAAGTAGCGTTGATGTTAGTTCAAGGTTTAGTTGCAATAGTTATTAACTGCCGTTAAAGTCTGACGGATTGTTTTTAATTACTCAATGAAGGTATTGCCCATGAAAATTTATGTTTACTGGCCGGTGATCGCGGTTTTATTTAGTATGTCGGCAATGGCAGCAGATTTGGATAGGTCTAGTGTTGAACAGCGTCTCGTACAGGCAGATAAGAGTCACCCTGCTGATCTGCGCAGAAAAGATCTGACAGACCTTGATTTATCTAACTTAGATTTTAAAAATGCTGATTTATGGGGTTCGGATTTACGCCGCTCTAATTTTAGTAACGGTGATCTATCGGGTTTGAATTTGGATTTGTCGGTGTTATCGAAAGTTAATTTTAAAAATGCCAATCTGTCTAACACCAGTATCTTTGGCGTACATGTCGGTAGCGCAAACTTGAGTTACGCAAATTTGAGTAACAGTCGATTTATAGGGGTAATGGATAAAGCTAATTTAGCTCATGCTGATTTATCACATGCCTTATGGGGCGCAGATATGAAAAATCAGTCTATGGGCTTGATGCGTGCTAGTTTGAATAATGTTGATTTAACAGGTGCTAATCTTTCCTATGCTAATTTTGATCGCGCCTTGATGCGCTATGCGAATTTTTCTGGGGCTAATTTACAAAATGCAGTGTTATTTGGTGTAGATCTATCCGGTGCTGATTTTGCCGGCGCTAATTTATCAGGAGCCGACTTAACAGGGACTACCTTAGAAGACACAAATTTTTCGGGTGCTGATTTAACGGGAACTCGATTTGCGGGTATTAAAGATAAATCTAAGTTGAAGGGTTTAAGTTCTAGTAAGCATCTGGATAAGGCGATTATAGATTGATGGTTTTCGTTATCCTGATTGTAATAGCAGGCTTTCAAATTAAGGCAGGACAGTTTAATCGAAGGCGAAAGGTTCAAGGCGAAAGATTAAGCTTGGAAGACTTGCAGTTGCTAGGCATACTCTTCGCACTTAACCTTTCGCCTGCACTTTGGAACTCTGACTAAAGCTAAACGTTTAAACTAAACTGCCCCACCTTAAATTGGTAGTCTAATATCGCCGTTGTTTTTAAAAGTATTGAGAATGAATCACTATGAGTAAGCGTAAGTCTGGCCTTAATGTACATGGCATCCTCTTGCTAGATAAGCGTCTGGGCGTTTCATCTAATAAGGCTTTGCAGGAAGTGCGTCGTTTGTTTAATGCAAACAAAGCGGGGCATACCGGCAGTCTCGATCCCTTAGCAACCGGCTTATTGCCCTTGTGTTTTGGTGAAGCGACCAAAGTCTCTGCAATGATGCTGGATGATAATAAGCGTTATCAAGTGGTGGTTCAGTTAGGCGTTATGACCGACACCGGTGATGCAGAAGGTGAGGTTATTAAAACCACCGTCGTTCCTGATATTGAAGAGGATGCGTTAATGCGTTGTTTGCAGCAGTTTCTCGGTGAAATCGATCAAGTTCCCCCTATGTATTCAGCGCTAAAACATAATGGCAAAAAGCTTTATGAGCTGGCAAGAGAGGGTATTACTATTGAGCGTAAGGCGAGGCGCATTAGTATTTTTGAGCTTAAATTATTGGCGAGTTCGTTGCTGGGGCAAGATAAGACTAATCAGTTAGTCTTGGAGGTGTTTTGTTCTAAAGGTACTTATATACGCTCCTTGGCAGAAGATATTGGTGATGCTTTAGGAGTCTGTGGGACGGTGCTAGCCTTGCGCCGACTTGAGGCGGGAATGTTTAATATTGCCCAAGCCAAAACGATAGAGCAATTGACGGCGATGAGTGCCGAGGAGTTACAGCACGCCTTGATAGCTATAGATAGTCCATTACAAGCGTTCCCTGCTGTCTGTTTATCTGAGCTACAAACGGTCGCTATCAAATATGGCCAATCGGTGCAATTAGTTGCAGCTTCGATTGAAGGCACAGTACGCTTATATCATGATGAGGTTTTTTTAGGCTTGGGAGAAATGCTATTGGATGGTAAAATAGCGCCCAAGCGATTATTCAATATGGATAATCCGTAGCAGCATTGTTAGTTGCTGCTTAATAAATATTGATTTCTACACCCTAACGTGGAAATCGATGTAACTCCAAGCCGTCTTTAGACGGCTTTTATTTTAATTTTAATCTTAGGGATTATTAATGCCATTTACTGCAGAACAAAAAAAAGCGGTTGTCGAAGCGTATCGTCAATCTGAAACGGATACCGGTTCACCTGAAGTTCAGGTTGCTTTGTTAACAGCACATATTACACACTTAACGCCTCATTTCGCGGCTCATAAAAAAGACAATCATTCTCGTCGTGGTTTGTTGCGTATGGTTAATCAACGTCGTAAGTTGCTAGATTATTTGAAAAGTAAAGATATCGGTCGTTACCGTTCGTTGATTGAGCGTTTAGGTTTACGTAAGTAAAATAGATCTCGCATAAACGCGACCACTGTAGGTTGGGTTAGCAGGTGCTAACCCAGTCTAACCTCTATATAACCTTTACACAAAGGAACCCAATAGTGAATCCTATTAGGAAAGAATTTCAGTACGGCGATAAACTCGTTAGTTTAGAAACTGGTGAAATAGCGCGTCAAGCTGACGGCGCTGTTATTATCGATGTTGATGGTACCTCTTTACTGGTGACTGTCGTTGGTAAAAAAGAAGCGGCTGGTGGAGATTTTTTTCCATTAACGGTCAATTATCAAGAAAAAGCCTATGCAGCGGGAAAAATTCCCGGTGGATTCTTTAAAAGAGAAGGTCGTCCTAGCGAAAAAGAGACGTTAACATCAAGACTGATTGATAGACCTATACGTCCTCTATTTCCTGAAGGCTATACCAACGAAGTTCAGATCATTGCCACCGTCATTTCGCTAAATCCAGACGTTGATCCAGAAATTCCTGCTTTGTTAGGTGCGTCAGCTGCTTTAGCAGTTTCAGGATTGCCTTTCAATGGCCCTATCGGTGCGGCGTGTGTCGGTTATAAAGACGGTGCTTATTTAATCAATCCGTCACCTAGTGCATTAAAAGATTCAGAATTAACCTTAGTTGTAGCTGGTACAGCTCATGCTGTATTAATGGTTGAATCTGAAGCTATTGGCCTTTCTGAAGAAATAATGCTGGGTGCAGTATTATTTGGTCACGAACAAATGCAAGTTGCGATCAATGCGATCAATGAATTTGCTAAAGATGCAGGTGCTGGTGTTGTTGAATGGGTTGCTCCAGAAGCTAATAATGAATTGATTAGATTAGTGACTGCTGAAGTTGAAGCCGGCATTAAAGACGCTTATACCATTGCTGAAAAATTAGTGCGTCAAGAACACCTTAAAGGTATTCGCAGTGCGGTTGTTGAAAAGTTAGCGATCAATTTTGCCGAAAAAGACATTCGAGGCATTATTGAACACTTAGAATATAGTATTGTACGTAACGCTATTCTTAATGAAGGTAAGCGTATTGATGGTCGTGCCTATGATAAAATTAGACCGATTAGCATAAGAACCGGTGTCTTGCCAAGAACTCATGGTTCTGCTTTGTTTACGCGTGGTGAAACTCAAGCCTTAGTGGTTGCTACCTTAGGTACCGCTCGTGATGCACAAATTATTGATGCGTTGGCCGGTGAGTATAAAGAACCGTTCATGCTGCATTACAATTTCCCTCCTTACAGTGTGGGCGAAACGGGTTTTGTGGGTTCACCAAAGCGACGTGAAATTGGTCATGGCCGTTTAGCAAAACGTGGCGTAGCCGCTGTTCTGCCGAATATGGATGAATTTCCTTATACCATACGTGTAGTTTCTGAAATCACTGAATCTAATGGCTCAAGCTCAATGGCTTCAGTCTGTGGTAGCAGTTTGGCGTTAATGGATGCCGGCGTACCTATTAAATCACCTGTTGCCGGTATCGCAATGGGCTTGATTAAAGAAGGCGACAAGTTTGCAGTTTTATCTGACATCATGGGTGATGAAGATCACTTAGGTGATATGGACTTTAAAGTAGCAGGTTCCGTAGACGGTATTACTGCGCTGCAAATGGATATCAAGATTGACGGCATTACTTCAGAAATCATGAAGACTGCTTTAGAGCAAGCTAAGCACGGTCGTTTGCATATCCTAGGCGAAATGAATAAAGCCTTGGCGACTACACGCGATGAAATGTCTGATTTTGCTCCACGTATCATTACCTTTAAAATTGATCCTGCAAAAATTCGTGAAGTCATTGGTAAAGGTGGTGCAACAATACGTAGCATTACCGAGCAAACAGGCGCTAGCGTTGATTTGACTGATGATGGCATAGTAAAGGTTGCCTCAGTTGATAAAGCTGCAGGAGAAGAAGCTCGTCGCCTTATTGAAGAAATTACTGCTGAAGTTGAAGTGGGTAAAATCTACGAAGGTAAAGTCGCTAGATTAATGGACTTTGGTGCTTTTGTAACTATATTGCCTGGTAAAGACGGTTTAGTTCATATTTCGCAAATTTCAGATGAGCATGTTGATAAAGTTAGCGATCGCTTAAATGAAGGCGATATCGTTAAAGTTAAAGTACTTGAAATTGACCGCCAAGGTAGAGTCAGATTAAGTATCAAAGAAGTAGAAAAAGACGAAGATAAAGACGCATAATTATCGCAGTCAATAAAAAAGGGCCGAAAGGCTCTTTTTTTTGCTTTAGCTATCAGTCAAAGCGATCTCATCTTAGTAGGCGACAAATGAATGTCGCCACGGTGAGCTAGGTTGATACAGCTTAAGCGTCGATATTTACAGCATAGGGATGCAAGGCTGTTGCTTTTTCTGCAACTACTTCAGCGGCTGACGGTGTGCCAGCAATAGCGCGTTTCAATGCTTCTTTAGTGGCTTCGTAGTTAAACTTTTCAATTAAAGCATCGTCTTCAGCTAACCAATGAATAAATACGCCGACACAAATAAATAGGTCATCTGCTTCATCTGCTGGAATAGTACCGTCTTCTACGCAATCCGCTACAGCCATAGCCACACCGCGTTGCGCTGGACCAAACATTTGCACGGCTTGTTTAGAGCCTTTGATGGTAACTTTATTAAATAAAATAGTGGCCGGTTTAACCATTAGGTTAGGGGCAACAACGGCTAACAAGGTAGAAAAACCATGTTTGTTATTAGTTAAGGCATTTGCAAATGCTGATTCAGCAACAGAGCCTCTTGGGCCAATGATCAGGTCGATATGAGCAATTTCATTGCCTGCACCGACTAAAGACTCGCCTACGCCTAACTTGTTAATAAGAGCTCTGTTTGAATATTCGCCGGTGCAAAAAAAATTGTAAATGTAATCAGATATAGACATTGCTTTTCTTTTTATAGTTTTTATGGTTTTTTGAGAATCATAAATAATTATGAATGAGTGTTTATTAACGCTGTTATTGAAGGCTAAGTCAATTTGATTTTGAATAAAAGCTGAGAATTAAGCGTTTATTATTTTTTTAGCTATCAACTTAATAGGAACAAAGCGGTCGCCTAACATTTCGGTATTCAATAGTCTTCATTATCGAGCACAACTGCACGACGTAGAAGATGTACTGAGGCCACTAGGCGCATCAATGTATGATATTCTTTTAAGTTAAGTATTGTAATACATAGAAAAGCATGACAATATATAACCGATGAAATTATCGGAATATGCAAAGAAGATTGGTGTTACTTATAAGACAGCTTGGAATCATTATCA
>TBL_comb47_HYPODRAFT_10004701_pt1 | contig 15589 bp, 9 predicted proteins | sample TroBogypolimnion_40_FD_10682 | JGI IMG/M metagenome (IMG submission 10682)
TTCGCCGTGCCCGGACGACAGGGCCGCGGCACTTCATGCCGCCCGCGCCGAGGCCCCCCCAACCACCCATCGGCCGCCCGCCGCGCGAAACCGGCCTAACAGAAATCATTCTAAGAACACAACTGGCCGAACGCCCGGTCCACTGTGGCGCGGGGCTTTCCACAGGGCGAGCGGAGTGGCGAAGAGGGCGAGCAGGCAGACGGCCCAGGGCAAGAGCCAGCCGGCGCGGGTGAAAAAGGTGGTGTCGCAGTGCAGAAAGAGGGCGGTTTCCAGCACCCCGTCCTTGAGCATGGGGATTTGGGCGACGCGGTTGCCATGGGGATCGATCAACTGGGTGAGGCCGGAGGAGGCGCACACGATCATCCAGCGGTGGTTTTCAAGCGCCCGATGCCGGAAAATCTCCGCATGTTGCAGGTGCTGTCGTGCGGGCCAGCGCGCGGCATCCATGCTCGGTACCGCGAACGCCTCGGCTCCTGCGGCAGTCATGCGGCGGACGCACTCGGTGAAATCGCAATCAAAGCAGATCGGCGTGCCGATCCTGCCAAAGCGCGTCGCCACGGGCAGTGCCTGATGGCCGGGCACGCCGTCGCTCAGGAACGGCACCGGGTGATTCTTGTAGTGCGACCCCACGACGCCGACGGCTTCGAGGGTGAGGGCCTCATTGTAGTGGGCGCTGTCGCCAAGATTTTTTCCGGTGTCGAGGTCCTTTTGGGTGCCGAGAATCAGGGTGACGTCCCGATCCTGGGCGATCTTCCGCGCGATTTCAAATGTCTTCGGGTTGTTCTGAATGTCAAAACTAGTGGAGTACTCGGGCCACAGGATGATTCCCTTGGAAAACGGCCGGGCGTCCGTCAAATCCCGGCAGCCATAGAAATCGCAATTTTCATTTTGCACCGCGAGAACCGCGATGGGCGCTGAGGTTTCGGTCACGGTGGACGGGCGGAAGCATCCCAGGCCAACCAGTGATAGGGTCAGCGCCGCGCCGGCAAGACCTTGGAGCCGGCGGCCGGAGGCGACCATCCCGCCCGCCAGCACCACCAGGAATCCCGCCCCATACACGCCAATCCACGGCGAGAGCCAGGTCGGTCCGAGCCCTAGTCCGGCGGTCTGCCAGGGGAAGCACAACCAGAACACCTCCGCCCGCACAAACTCCAACGCGCTCCACACCAGTGCGGCATACAGCGGCAACCAGCCCGCCCGCGGATGTCGAAGCGACACCTGGCCGATCAAGGCCCCCGCCAGCATGCCAAACAGCGCGAGGATCAGCCACAGGGCCACCGCGGCAACCTGGAAAATGCTGTCCAGCCACGACAAGCCCACCGCGAAGTACACCATCCCCTGCACCAAGCCGAGATACTTGCCATGCCGCAACCCCGCCCCCCGCAGCGCCATAAACAACAGCGGCCACATCACCAGAATCAGCGGCCACCACCCCAATGGCGGGAACGCCGCCGTGCCTAACAACCCGGACACCGCGGCAAGAACGTAACGCACCCGTATCGCCATGGCTTCACCCTCACCGGTTTCCGCCTCTCCGACAAGCGCATTCCCCCAGCGCCAGCCAACCACGATCCCAATTCATACGCCCATCCCCCGCGGCGGACCCCGGCGGCTCCGGCTGTTAGCAAAATAAACTGACGATCGTCGAAACGATTTGCTAACAGAACGAACGTTGCCACCGCGGTTAGTTCCCCAGGATCAAGGGCGAGAGGGTTGCCAGCCACTCGGCCAGATCCACGGCCGCGGGCGTGCCCGGCAGGCAGTCGAGGTTGTCCAGATCCCAGCGAAACACCAGTTTGTAGCCGTCCCAGGAGCCGCCGGCACCGCAGTCCTGCATCCACTTTGCGGCACGGCGATTGTCGTGGAGCGTGTAGGCCACCAGCCGTTCCACGCCCGCGCGGAAGGCCGTGAGCCACATCACCGCCAACAACAGCGTGCCAATGCCGCGGCCCTGGTCGGCGTCCAGCACCATCGCGGAAATCTCCGCCTCGGCGGGGTCGGCCGGGTCGCGCCACCAACTCGCACCGCCCACCCCGGGAAATTCGCGCGCCGGATCCAACACCACCCAGGTCACGTGCGTCTGCGGATTTTGCTCGATCAAGCGGTCTAACATCGCATTGCCTAGCAACTCGCCGGTGGGCGTCCAAAACCGTTGGTACCTGCCCTCGGGCGAGAGCCGCCGATAGGCTTCGGCCACCGCCGGGCGATCCTCCTCGATCAAGGGCCGCACGATCACCGGGGTGCCGTCGCGCAAGTGAAGTTCGAGGCGATCGCGCATCGCGTTAGATCAGGCCCTGCTCGCGGAGTTCCTCATCCACTCCGTCGTGGTCGGGCAATCCGTTGCCGCCGTCGCGGATTCTCTGGATCTTGCGCCGCACTCCGTAGCGGCTGCGCGGGCCGGTGACCAGGTCGGCGACCCCATCGACCACAAACGGCAGAATTGCCAGAATGCCCAACACGCCGAGGCCGATGCCCACGCCGCGCCGCGCGTTGCGGTGCATCAGGTCGCTCAGCAGGAGGCCTGCGGCCGTGCCTAGCAAGGCGGGCGCCGTCAGGGCGCTGACTTCAATCCATTGGGGTGTCAGTTCCGATTGATCATCTTCCATGGGGCACTTATAGCCACTCTGCGGCCAGCCGACAACCCCGGAACACAAAATGCGGCAGATTCGCGCTTTGCCGCGCGGTTTTTCCCGCTACGTTCGTGCCCGTCATGCCGATTTTGGAAAACACCTACGCGCTCATTCTCGCCGGCGGCTCGGGCACCCGCTTCTGGCCGCTGAGCCGCAACGCGCGCCCCAAGCAGTTGCTCAACCTCTTCGGCGAGGGCACCCTGCTGGAACAAACGATCCGCCGTCTCGATGGGCTCGTACCGCCGGAAAACATCCTCATTCTGACCAATGCCCTGCAGGAAGCCGCCGTGCGCGAGGTCGCCCACATGCTGCCGGCCGCCAACATTTTTGCCGAACCCGCCAAGCGCGACACCGCCCCGGCCGTGGCGCTGGGCATCGGCCTGATTGCCGCGCGCAACCCGCGGGCGGTGATGATGGTGCTGCCGTCCGACCAACTCATCCGCAACACCTCCGCCTATCAATCCGTGATGCGCGACGCCCTCGCCACCGCGCAGCTCTCCGATGGCCTGGTGACCATCGGCATTCGCCCGACCTGGGCCTGCCCGGCGTTCGGCTACATCGAGCGCGGCGCGCCCGCCGCCATTCCCGGCCTCGCCTGCACCCATGCGCCGCATGAGGTGAAACGTTTCCGCGAGAAACCCGATGCCAAACTCGCCGCCCAATTCCTCGCCTCCGGGGGATTTTCCTGGAACGCGGGCATGTTCGTGTGGGCGCTGCCCACCGTCATCCAACAACTCGAGCGCCACGCCCCCGAGCTGGCCGCCTTTGTCGCCGACCTCCGTGCCGCCTCGGACATTCCCGCCACCATCGCCGCGCGCTTCCCACAACTCACTCCCATCTCCATCGACTACGCGCTGATGGAGAAGGCCGCGCGGGTCCTCAACATCGAGGCCGACTTCGATTGGGATGACGTCGGCTCCTGGCTGTCCATCGCCAAGTACCTGGATCTAACTGACATTGAAAACCGCGCCAACGAAGCCTTCACCCAGCTCGATTCCAACAACAACATCGTCTTCAATGCCCGCCGCGGCAGCCGCATCGCGCTGCTCGGGGTCAACGATTTGATCGTCGTCCAGACCGCCGACGCGCTGCTCATCGCCAACCGCCACGAGGCCGACTCCATCAAAAAACTCACCGACCTGCTCCCGCCGGAGTTGTTGTGAATACGCCCGTGAAATTCGTCGTTGGGGCAATACGTCAAGGAACTCACCCATGCGGACAAAGAGAACCCCTGATTGCACTGAGAACCACTGAAAACACTGAAAAAATGAAAACATCAGTGCCCTCAGTGGGTTTCAGTGGCTTCAGTGGTTATATCAGACGGTCTAACCTATTGTTGTCAATCTTACGGACTCGTCAGTAACACCCCGCACCGAATAGTTGCAAAGAAATTCCACCATCCACCCGGCGCTTGGCATCGATCATGGCGACGCGCGCATCGGCATCGCCGCCACCGATGATTTCGGCATCCTCGCCTATCCGGTCGAGACGATCGATTCCGCGGCGCAGGACCCCGTCGCGCGCATCGGCGAGTTGGCGGAGCGCCGCGGCACCCGCACCCTGGTGTTAGGCCTGCCCTTCCGCCTGGACGGCAGCGAGGGCACCGCCGCCGCCAAGGTCCGCGCCTTCGCCGCGCGCCTGCATGAGCGCCTGCCTAACATTCCGCTCGTCTTCGTCGATGAAACCCTAACCACATCCAGCGCCGCCGCCAAACTCCACCAAGCCGGCCGCAAGACCCGCAGCCACAAACCCGTCATCGACCAGGCCGCCGCCGTCGAGATCCTCAACCTGTGGATGGGCGAGGGGCCGCTTGGATTTTAGGAGGGGGGACACTCTTGTCGCCCAGTATCAAAAGATCAACTGACCAATTGTCGCTAGATCCGCCCCGGCATGGGGAGAAAATGCGGATAAACAGCCGGTCGGTTCTTTCACTGGGGGACAGGAGTGTCCCCCCTCCGAGCCCGCCTACGGCATGACAAACCCGAAATAGCGCCCGATATAACCGTCCCGGTCTAGCAGCCAATTCACCTCATAGAAGCACGCGCTGTTTCATGATGCTGTTGCCCTGGCGGAATCATCTGCCGCAGCGTGCCGCGGCGTTTCATACGGTGCCGGTTCCTCGCGCAGATACTCTGCCGCATACGGATCGCCCTCGCTGGCGAGTTCCTGCAAATAGGCATAACCGAGCTTGCGGATCGCAAAGGACGGATGCGCCAACGCGGCCCTGGCCACATTGGGCGTGAGAAAGCGGCCTAACATTTCCTCCGCGCGCGCCTCCTCGGCGTTTGGCAGTTCCTCCAGGTACTGACCCTCGATTTTCAATTCGAGGAACAGGATATCGGTCTGGTCCTTCTGGCGTCCGGTGCGCTGTTTGGTGACGAGCAGATCGATCGCGTCCGGCAGGCGGGTACCATCTTCGAGGGGCATGCCGCGGTCCCAGACTTCGTTGAACTCTTCGATCTCAAACTCATTGGGGCGGCGGAACAAATCGAGAGGATGAACCGCCCCCATGACGCGGATGACCCCATCGCGCTCGATGACTTCTGGCAGTTGATGGATGCCGATTTGACTCCAGGTCCCTATTTCAATGATCTTCAAACCCGGATGACTCGCAAGGACTTGGCCGACAGCTTCGCTCCACTGGGTCGACTCCAACATGGGATCGAGCCAGACGTCCGCATCGTAAGTCATGCGCTCCAGGCCATGCGAAATCACCGCCAGCCCGCCCAGCAGAATAACCCGGTGGGTGGCGGCCAGTTCCTGAGTCAGGCTCTCGGTGGTAAGGGCAGGTTCCATTTTTTTGCCGTGATTTGGATTTGATCCGAAATCCACAGCGCGTCCCTGACCGAGTGGACGCCGCCGGGGAGCCAGGGTTCGGAGTTGTCCGGGATCGGCTTGCGGGTGGGGTCGGGCGCTTCGGATTTCCCTTGCAGACGGCGCAGCGTGCTGCGCGACTTCATCCTCGAGTAGCGCAGTTTTTGGAATTCCACGTCCGGCCGATACTGCTTCATGTGGCTGAGCATAACCCACGCGTCGGGCATTTCCAGCGTAAAATGGTACCTGTTGCAGACCAGTGTTCGCCTTTGCCACGCCACTCGGCAAGTGGCGCTCCCCGGGCACTCAATACGCCTGTTTCATCTGCACGCCTTTGTTAGGTGCCTGGCGGCGCTGCTTGTTGAAATTGTCGTTGTTGAACTGCTGGATACTGCCGTTCTCGATGTTGAGGTTGTTTTGATAGTCGAGCTGCTGGCCCTGGGGGGCGGCCGGCTGGGCCGGGACGGCCGGAGTGTTGGGCGGGGCGCCGAGCCAGGTTTCACCGCGGAAAAACGCGTAGCGCGACTCGCCCTCGCGGGCGATGACGGTGGCCTTGCCGTGGACGTTGTCGGCGATGAAGAGGCCGCGCAGGTCGGTTTCGCCGCTGCGGAACTCGGTGTCGGCGCTGCCGATGGCCTTGACGTGAACTTCGGGCCGGTAGCCGCCCTTGACCGTGTCTAACACGTTGGCGCGGACGCGGCCGCTCTTGGCGTCTTCCTGGACCTCGATCTTGAGCGGGGTAATGAGGACCATGCCGCTGGTGAACAGGTCGTCGCCGCGGCAGATGATCAGATAGGCCGCCTCGTTCTTCCACTTGAGCGAGAGCTTGCGCTCCTTCTCGACGTAGTCCTTGCCGTCGCCGAGGACGGTGGTTTGCTCGAGTTCCGGGCGGATGCCGGCGAGCTGCACGCTGGTGATGGCGCTGAGGTTCTTCTGTTGGAGATAGAGCTTCATCAGGTCAACCCGATAGACCTGCAGCGACACTTCCTTGATGTTGCGGTACTTGAGCGTGAGTTCGACCGGCTCGCCGGGCTTGACCACGGTGATCTCGTCGAGCGAGATGCTCTTTTTGTCGAAGTACGCGATGGCCTCGGCGGCGTCCGGATAGATGTCCTTGACCTTGTTGTACCAATCGATGGCGTCCTTGGGCTTGCTTTCGGCATGATAGATCTGACCCAGGATGTAGCGGGCGAAATCGCGGTCCTTGCTGTCGCCGTCGGCCACCACCTTGGCCGCGGCGAGCGCGTCGGCGTACTGGTTCTGCCAGAACAGGCCGAGGGCGCTCATGTATTGGAAGCCCGGGGCCCGCGGGCTGTCCGGGAATTTCTTGGCGAACTCGTTGCCTAACGAAACCACCAGCGGATAGTTCTTGAGCGTCAGCAGGCAATTGGCCAGCGAGAAGCCGGCATCGTCGGTCAGCGGGTCCTTCGGATACATGGCCAAAAACGACAAGAGCAGGTCGGCGGTGCGCTTGAGCATGGCGGTTTTCTCGGGCTGGACGCCGTCCTCCTTGGGCAGCTCGTGCGCCTTGGGCGCCTTCTGATAGAGCAACTGCGACAGCGCGAAATAGCTGGCGACCACCTCGGCGGTATCGGGATACTCGCGCCAGATGCGCTCATGGAAGTCGATGGAGCCGAGGAAGCGGCCCTCGTCCTCGAGCACCGCGCTGATGGCGGAGTCGTTGTTGAAGCTCGCGGCGATGGCGGCGCGATAGACCAGCCACGAGCGCTCGAACTCGCCGATGTCGGTGTAGGCCTTGCCGACGACCAGGATCTTGTCGTAGGGGATTTCCAACTGCGGGTAGCGCTCGCGCAGCACCTCGAAGAGCTCGACGATTTTGTGAGCGTCGTAAAACTTCGGACTGGTGTGAATCCACAACAACATGCGGGCCAGTTCGCTCTCATTGTATTTCGGGTTGTTCTTGCGCACGACGGCCAGATGTTCCAAGGCGTTGGCGAGATCGCCGTCGTCGAAATAGCACTTGCCAAGGGCGTAGTGTTCGCCGTCGTTCATCTGATAGGCATCGGGCGACTTCTCGCCTGCGGCCAGCACGGTCAGTTCACTCACCGGGCCGATGCTCATGAAGGCGGGGTTACCCAGCTCGCGGATCACCGGCGGCAGCATGCGGAATTTTCCCGGCACATACCCGGTCAGGTCGAAGTTCACCTGATGCAGCCAACTGTTGAAGAAAAGCGTAATGGTCGAATCCGTGATCTCCCTGCCGGTCATCGCCGCGGAATTGGCGGTTAGGGTGCTTTCGTCCAGGCGGGTGCCGGGCGGCAGGGCAATTTCAAGCGCGTAGCGGTGGCCGTCCTGAACCCAGCCGCGACCGGTGCTGAGCACCACATGGAGCCGCTGGCCATTCTCAAGATTCTTGACCGGGGACGAGCTGCCCGCGCCGATGGGTTTGCCGCGGTAGTCGAGTTGGGCGTGCAAATGCTGCACATTCTCCAGGCAGGGCACGACGTTGTCCGGTGACGCCTTCACGTCCGGCGAGAATCCGAACAGGGTGGCGGCGTATGTGTAGCGGCCGCGCCCTTTCATCTTCAACTCGACGAGGTTCTTGTCGGCCTTGACCAGTTCGTTAGGCACGGCGAGCAGGTGTTGGCCGAGGCTGGCGACGCCCTTGACAGTGCCGATTTCCCTGCCGTTGACCACCACGGATATCTCCATGTCGGTGGATTGTTGGAGCCCCTGCGCAAACCAGATGGAAAGCGCGGCGACCGCCGGGCCCTGGGCGCGGCAGTAGGGGAAACCGAAGCAGCCGTGGGCCTGCAGCAGCGACTGTGCGGCCGCGGCGGTGGCTTTGGCGGTGGGCAGGGTTTCCGCCATGGCTAACAGAACCATAGCGGTCGTCTCGTCGCTGTCGTTGAGCCAGATCGTTTTGCAGCCGCCTTCCCACACCGCGGGCTTGTTAGGATCGAGGACCACCTTCGATTCTAACAAGGTTGCGAGTTCGGTGGCGATCTCGCGGCGCTCAAGATTGAAGAACGCGCGGGCCAGATGGGCGAGGCAGGAGTTGCCCAGGGAGTTGCGCTCGCGGTAAAGGCGGTTGCAATTGGCGAAATCGGCGCGCTTGTCGGTGGAGAGGGCATGCAGGATGACCGCCTTGCTGTCGTTGTCGTTGGCGTCGCAGGCCTCGAATTGTTTGAGCAGCGCGGCGGCGGCTTTGTCGATGCAGTTCTTGTCCACGACAATGCCGCTCTGGCGCGCCTCGATGAGCGCCCAGAAAACCCGCGCGGTGGTTAGATGCCCTAACGACTGGCAGGTCCAATTGCCGTCGGCCGCCTGGCTGGCGACCAACGAGGCGACGAGCGCCCGGGCGCGGGCGGAGAGTTGTTGGGGATAGGTCGCATTCACCTTGCCGGTGTTGGCATAACGCAGGGCGGTGGCGGCGGCCAGCAGGTCGTTGGCGGGGGTGTCGCCCCAGGCGGGCGGCAGCAGGCGGGCCATGTCCTCGCAGGGGCCGGTCAAACTGCGGCGCAAGGCCATGTCTAACACGGAGGTGCGCACGTCGGGACCGACCGCCACACTCATCCACAACGACGAGTACGCGCGCTCGACGGGCAGGCCGAGCACCGCGGCGGTGTCGGCCTTGGCGGTGCCGCCGGCGTGGGCGGCGTAGGGCAGGCCCCAGGGTCTAACTGGAATATCGAGGGCCAGCGCGTCGGCGGGCGGCTTGGGTGCCGTGGCGTTGGGTCGGGCGGTGGCGGTGAGAACGGTGGTGACTTCCAACGCGGCGGGCACGCTGATGCTATCAAAGGCGAGCTCCGCGCCGGACTTGGCCTTGACCTCGACGGACTTCTCGCGCTCGGCCAGGACCTTGGTTTTGTCCTTGGCATCGAGTACGCGCAGCTTGAGGTCCACGGGTCCGGCAAAGTCGGTTAGGTTGTGCACGCGTCCGACCACGCGCAGTTCATCGCCCTCGCGGAGGAACGCCGGGGTTTTCAACTCGACGAAGAAATCCTTGCGGGTGAGCGTCTGGGCGGTGGCCTGGCCGACCAGGGTTTCCACCGTGCAGCCACGGGCGGTTAGACGCCAGGCGGTGGTGGTCTCCGGCAGCGGCAGCGTGGCCAGCGCCTTGCCATCCACGCCGGTGATGATCGAGGGCAGCCAGCGGCCTTCGCCACGCACCTCGCGGCGCGCTGGGCCGGCCGCGGGCTTGTCGCCCGGCTTGCGATCGGCGGCACGGTTATCGCGCTGTCCCAGCATGGCTCTTGAATCGTTTGGGGCACCTGGCGAGGACTCATCGAGCGCCACGAATCCGTCAGTATCGACATCGGAACCACCGCGGGTGAACGTACCGTCGGTGGCCTCTTGGCCCGCGACATAGCCAGTAGCGCCACCGCCAGCGCCACCGCCAGGGCCGTTGCCAGGGCCGTTGCCAAGCCCACCCATCCGGGGCGCCAGGCGCGCAGCGTGCGCGTCCGGTTTGTTAAGTGCCATCTCCTTGCGCAACTCATCGAGCTTGGCGCGTTCCGTCTCGCTGCGGGTGAGCCGGCCGGCTTCATCGGTGACCGCTTTGGAAACCGCGCGGGTGGTGCCCTGATAGCGGAACGCGCAGGTGGCACCGAGCTTGAATTCGGCATGGCGGCGGGCGTCCTTCTGGAAGAACGCGAGGATGGGTGTTAGAGCATCGGGGCACACGGCGAACAGCGCCTCGTTGACCAGCGCGAGACTCAGCTCGGCCTCGACGGGCTGGCCGGTCTGATCGGTGACGCTGAGTTCGACCTTGCCCTCTTCGCCGGGGAGGAACGCCTCCTTGAGCGGCTTGACGCTGACCTTGAGTTCGCGCTCGACGGTGAAATCCTTGGTGGCATTGTGCAACTCGCGTCCGTCCATGGCGGCCACCGCGAGACGGAAGTTAGGGAACAACTCATTGCCCACCTTGAGCGTCAGTTCGTTGTCGTCCTTTTTCAATTCGATGATGCGGTGGCGCAGGATCGTCTCGCCCTCGTAGGTCACGAGCGCCAGTCCTTTTGTTAGGCGCGAGTGCAGGCGCACGCTGGCGTCCTTGCCGACCTTGAGCGTGGCGCTATCGGCGAAGAGCCGCAGCTTGACCGCGTCGCTGGCGTCGGACACCTCGACCTGGCACTGGTGGGTGATGGTTTGGTTAAAGCGATCGCTGCCGGTGGCGCGCAACCGATAGATGCCGCCCTTGTCAAGTTTCAGGGGTAGCGTGGCCTTGCCGGTGGCGGGGTCGGTCTTGATTTCCGCTTCGGACTCCTTGACCTCGGCGGATTGCGGGCCGGGGCCATCGCGCCATGGCAGCAACGCGAGCACCGGGCTGGTCTTGGGTTGCTCGATGCGCAGCACGGTGACCTTGAGGGTTTCGTCGGTGGGCTTGCCATCGGCGCCGGTTGTTGTTAGCTCGAGGTCGAACGGCTCGCCGGCGATGACCACCGGCTGGCTGGGCTTGGCCGCAATGGCGAAGCCGAGCCTAGCGAGGGTGACGGTCTCGCTGGTGGTGACGTTGTCGCCGTCGAGCGCGGCGCTGAAGGTGAGGGCGGTGCCGGGGCGCATGCCGGTGGTGTCGAAGCTGAGCTTGGCCTTGCCCTCGGCGTCGGTGGTGACGGTTAGAGTGCGGCCGTCCGGCAGCGTGCAGCGCAACGCGCGCTGGGCCAGCGGCTCGCCCCAATAGAAGGCGGCCTGCAACGAGGCTTCGATGATTTCGCCGCGGAACCACACACGCCGCGGAAACTCCATCGCCAGTTTGATTTTCTCCAACTTGAACGAGCGAACCTCGAAGGAGCCTTGGAAATGCAGCGGCTCCAGACCCTTGCGCTCTTGATGGGCGGCCATCACATAGATGCCGTTGGCGGTGACGGCGGGCAGCACAAGGCTCGAGTCGAAAGTGCCGAAGCGGCTGACCTTCACGTTTTGTTCGGATAACAGGCGGCCCTGGGGATCGCTGATGCTGAGCTTGAACTCGCTGTTCTCCGGCACCGCGTAGCTGGAGTTGCGCACCTCGCGCAGGATGCCGCGCAGCGCCACGGTCTCGCCGGGCTGGTACGCCGGACGGTCGGTGTAGAGATAGCCCTTGGCGGTTAGACCCGACGACAGTTGCAGGCCGGCCAGGTCGAGGTTGAACGACGCGGCATGGCCCTTGCCGATGGCGAAGAGACGCACGTCGGGGAGGTCTTTGAGCGATTCGAGGGGGGTCTTGAACACGCCGTCCTCGCCGGTCTTGCCGGTGGCGGCCACCGCCTTGCCGTCACTCACAAGGATGTCCACGTCGGCGGCGGGTTTGCCGGTGACCATGTTCTGGACGAAGGCGAGCACCTCGCGGCGGCTGGATTTCACAATGACCTCGAGGTCGGAGCGCAAGACCAGCACGGTGGATTCCCATTCGTCGTCGCCGGCGGTGACGACGAATGCGCCCGGCTCGCCCGCCGGAAACGGAATCTTTATCTCCTGCTCGAACGGCTTGTACTTCACATATCCCTCGGGCTTGAACTCCCAGGTCTTGTCAGGCTGGATGAGCGACACGTCCAGTCCCTCGACTCCGGTGATGCCGTGCATCTTGCGGAAGTAAGCTTGCAGGTCGATCTCGTGGAGGCGGAACGTGCATTTCTCCATGTTGCGCAGCTTGAGCTTGACCACCGCCGGCTCGTTGGTGCGGAACGTGCGCTCGGCCGACAGTTCAAGCGACTTGCCGGTGAGCCGGGCGACCGAGCCGTTGGCCTCGGGATAACTGAACTCGCCGACCAGCTTGCGGTAGATCTGCAGGGCTTTGTCAAACTCACCGAACTTGTCCTCATGAATGCCGGCGCTTTTCATCAGGGCGCTGCGGGCTTCCGGGCTCTGCGGATACTTGCTAACCAACTTGGTCCATTCCTCGAGCCATGCGATAACTCGCGTTGATGGGGGCCAGCTCGCCCTTGGCTTCCTCCAGCGCGCGGGCCTTGGCCTCGTGCACCGCGCCGAACAGATAGAGAATGCGCGGCGAGCGCACATCGAGCGGGTGGGCGCGCAGGAACTCGTCGAAGCGTTGCAGGGCGAGCGGCTCGTTCTTGTCGGTCAGGGCGTCGATGCCCAGTTGGTACTCGGCATCGATGATGGCATTCTGGCTGTCTGACCACTGCGGGCCGTTCGGGTAGTCTTTCACATAACTCTGCCAGGTGGCGATGGCCTCCTCGCGCTTCTTCTGCTGCATGAACAGCGATCCGATGCGGAACAGCGCGCGCATTTTCAGGTTCGCCAGGTGAGTGGCTGGCGCGGCGCGGAGTTCCTCATCGAATTTCAACGCCGCCTCGCCATCCGGCAGCCGAAACCCATCGCCCGCGATGAACTCACGGTACGCCTTGATGGCATCGTCGGCACGCCCGGCGCTTTGATAGGCCTCGGCGATCATCCAGTCCGCGCGCACGGCGCGGCTGCCCTCGGGACATGCGACAACAAACTCGCGACAGGTCTTGACGGCTTGGTCCAGCTCGCCGTCGCGCAGGGCGAAGAGCACCATGTCGGTGGTGGGCAGCCCGCCGGTATTGCCGATGGCTTGGACCGTTTGGTTGACCGGTTGGGCGCTTTGGGCATTGTTGAGGCCCGCGCCGATCGAATTGCGGTTGATCATGGTTGCCGGATCCTGGGTGAAATACGATTGCACCATCAGCCAGCGGATCTCGGCGGGAAGCTTGCTGCCATCGGCGGTGACGAGTTCGGCCTGGAAGGCGGTTGCAGTGAGGATCGGGGTGTTGATCATTTTCAGCAGGTCCTCGAGTTCCATGCGCCCCGCGGCGATGTTGTTCGCCTGGATTTGCGCTTCGGCGAGACGGAAGCGCGCCCAGGCCGCGTGCTTGCCGGCGGGCGGCGGGTTTTGCAGCGGCAGGCGTGCGGTGCCCGAACCGGCGGGGCCGCTCCAGGCCGGGTCAAACTCGGTTAGGTACGCCTGAAAATCCTGCACCGCCTGGGCGAAATTGCCGGCTTGTTGGATGGCGCGGGCCTTTTTGAACACCAACTCGTCGCGGTACTCGCGGGAAATTTCCATGGCCAGGGCCTTGGTGTAAAGATTGTAGGCCTTTTGATAATCCGGTTTGGGCGCGTCCGGCACGTTGGGGTCCGGCTTGGCAGTGAGCTTGTCGGCAAACGCCACGATCACCCCGACCAGCCCCTGCTTGCGCCCGGCGGCCAGGATGCGCGCGGCCTCACTTTGATAGATGACGGCGGCCTCCTGGAATTTCTTTTGTTCGACCAGTGCCTGAGCCTGGAGGAAGGTCGCCTTGAAGCGCCAGACGGACTCGGGAAACCCGGCCGGAAGTTGCTCCGCCTCGGTGACGGCGGCGGCAAACTTTTTCGCATCGAACAGCGCCAGCGCCTTGAGGTAATGGGCTTCGTCGGCCTTGGGGTCTTTCGCCGCAATGATCTTGTCGGCCAGAACGCCAGCCTGCTCGTAGTGCTCGGCGCGCAGCTCGGCGCGCAACGGGTCAAGCGGCGACGCTTCCGCGGCACGGGCACCGGCGGCCAGGCACAGGCCGCCGGCGAAGGCGACGACGCATTGGCGAATCGTCAGGAGCGAAAGATGGGACAGGCTATTCATGGTGGGGATTCTTCGGAGCGGGTTGGAAGGCAGTGAGTTCTGATTGGACAGGCGAGGGCCGGCGAGCCGGCGAGCATGCCGTGGACTTGGGTGCGGCACCGCTTTTTGACAAAACCACTGGGCGGCCTTTTGCCGGCAATGTCAATGCGGCAGCGGCCAATTTACAGCAATTTTACAATCACCGCGTCGCGGCGAGCGCTTCGCCGAACCCCGTCTCTAACACCTCTATCCCGGTTTCCTCCCTCCGCCCAGCCCGGGCCTGCCGCGGGGTTCGTTGGCGATACCTTGGCTTGCCGCAGCGGGCTGCGGCAATCACAGCGGCTGCGGGCCGCCGCTGTCCACGTCCAAGGCCAAGTCGGGCAGGATGGTGGCGCTGGTGAGGGCTTGGGCGAGGATGCGGGCGGCCGTATTGCGAACCTGCTCTGGGGTGAGGGCGCGGTAAATGTCGGGCAGGTGGCGGTGGGCGTCGGCCTGGTGGCCGAAGAGGAGGTCGAGGGCGACGTGCTGGGCGATGGCGGAGGGGGATTGCTGCTGAATGGCGAGGCCGCTGAGCACGGTGGCGCGCACCCGCTCGAAGGCGGCGTCGGGGATGCCGGCGGCGGCGATTTTGGCGATTTCGGCGAGCAGTTCGCTGCGGGCGAGAGCGACGTGCTCTGGGGAGGTGGCCAGATAGAAGGTGAACAGGCCGGCGTCGAAGCCGAGGAACTGGGTGGCACCGACTTGATAGGCCAGGCCGAGGTCCTCGCGGATGCGGCTGAACAAAGGGCCGGCCATGTCCGAGGCGTATTCCTGAATCATGGACAGGGCGTAGCGGTCGGAGCCGCTGACAGTGGCGCCAGGGAAGCCGATGGTGAGCACCGCCTGCTTTTTGGGCAGGCGGGCGGTGTGCTCGCCACCGGGACGCAGCACGCTGGCGGGGGCAGCCCACGGCTGGCCGGCTGGCAGCGCCGCGAGTTTTTCGGAAAGAACGGCGAGGGCCGCGGCGGGATCGAAGTCTCCGGCGATGGCGAGGGTGAGATTGGCGGCGGTGAAATGACGCGAATGGTGGGCGACGAGGGCGGCGCGCTGGAGGTCGGCCAGGCTGGCGAGCTTGCCGAGCGGGTCGAGGCCGTAGCCGGTGCCGCCGAAGATGGCGTGGCGCAGGGTGCGAAAGCCGGTGTGCAGCGGGTCTTGCAACGCCTCTTCGAGCATGGCGAGCTGGCTGGCTTTTTCGCGTGCCATGGCGTCGTTGGGCAAGGCGGGCGAGTGCAGCACCTCGGCGAAGACCCCGGCGATGGTGGCAAAATCCGGAGCCAGGCCGCCGGCTTGGACGAGCAGGGCGTTGTTGCCGGCGTTGGCGCCGATGGAGGCACCGAGCGACTCCAAGGTCACCGCGAGTTCCTGCGCGCTGCGGGTGGCCGTGCCTTTGGTGATGGTCGCGGCGAGCAGTTGGTTGAGGCCATTGCTGCCCGGCGTTTCGGACGGCAGTCCGGCGCGCACGGCGGCATGCAGGTGGACCAGCGGCACCCGGTGGTCGGGGATGAGCGCGAGGGTGAGGCCGTTTGGCAGCGTGTGCACCTCGATGTCCTCGCGGCGGCGGGCGGTTTTGGCGATGCGGGCCGGGGCTGGC
>TBL_comb47_HYPODRAFT_10004703_pt1 | contig 15584 bp, 7 predicted proteins | sample TroBogypolimnion_40_FD_10682 | JGI IMG/M metagenome (IMG submission 10682)
ATCACTCACGCTCAGCAGCGGCCAGACCCTCACCGGTTCGGGAACGGTCGCGGGCAACTATACGGTGGCCAATGGCGCCACCAACTCCGGCAAGCTTGTTTTGAATGGCAATGTGACCCTGCAGGCGGGCGCGGTTTTGAATCCGGGTTCGCTTTCGAGCGCCGGCACCATTACAAATACTGGCAGCATCATCAACCCCGGAGGTTACACCCTTGTTTCCTATCTGGTGAACGCCAATACGCCTGGCGGTGGCACCAATTCGCTGCTGGTGGTTTCCGGCAACCTGAATGTGGGCAGCGTCGGCGGTGGTAACGCCGCCAAACTGATTGTCAATGGCGCGCCGCTCAATGGCACCTATGTTATTGCGACCTTTGGCACCTTTACCGGCAACGCTGCGGACGTGCAAGTCACCGGGCCCAGCGGCCGGCAGACTTACACGCTGCAGACCAGCGGCAACCAGTTGCAGTTGGTCGTCGGCGGCCAAGCCCCGCAAAGTCTGGTCTGGCAGGGCGACGGCACCGCCAATGTGTGGGATGGAAATACTACCGGCAACAAGGACTGGACGAACACTACCCTGAACATCGCTGATTATTTTGCCCAGGGTGATTACGCAACGTTCAATAACGCATCCACGAACCCGGTAGTGAATCTCACCGGCAACTTGTTGCCGCAAGCGGGTTCCGTTGTAACTGTTAATTCCACCAATAGCTATACCTTTACTGGCAGTGGCTATATTGATGGCCAGGTTAGTTTGACCAAGACCAACTCCGGCACGCTGACTCTCCAGACGGCCAACACCTTCACGGGTCCGGTCAATCTGAATGGCGGCATTGTCAGCGCGGCTTCCGTGGCGTTAAATGGCACCGCTTCGCCGCTGGGCGCTGGCACCACCCTCGCCTTCAACGGCGGCACGTTCCAATACACCGGGCCGAATGCCGACGGCACCGCTTTCAACCGCGCCATAACCATCGATACCAATGGCGCGACGATTGACCAGAGCGGCTCGGGCTATCTCTACATCACGGGCCTGATCTCCGGCAGCGGCTCGCTCACCAAGCTGGGCACCAACCAGCTGGTTGTTTCCGGCAACAATACGGGTTACACCAACACGACTTATGTAAAGAATGGGCAGGTGCAATGGCGCAACCTCAACGCGCTCGGCAACAGCACCAGCTTGGTCATCGCCACCAACTCCGGGGTCAGTGTGGCGACCGGCGGCAATCTGGCGGGCACCATCGTCAAGCCGCTGAATCTCGCAGGCAACGGGGATAGCAATGGCGTGTTGCAGGCGAACAGCACCGGGGTCGTGAACTTCTCTGGCGCAATCAACCTGATCACCAATGCCAGCATCGGTGGCAGCGGTGCGTCCAACCTCATCAGCGGCACCATCTCTGGCGCGGGCACTTTGACCAAGGTGGGCACGGGCAACATCGTGCTGTCGCAAAACGAAAGCTACACGGGCGGCACCGTGATCAGCGGCGGCACCCTGCAGTTGGGAATCGGAACGGGTGGTGGCACCACGGGCTGGATACCGGCGATGCCCGCCGCCTGGGTATTGACCAACAACGGCGTGCTTGCCATCAACCACACGAACGCCACGGTCCTGACCAACACCATTGTCGGCACCGGCTGGGTTCATCAAATCGGTTCCGGCACGCTCACTCTGGGAACTTCCAATAATTTCACAGGCGGCAATGTGTTCAATTATCCAACGCTGGGTCTGGCCTTCACGGGGGCGGTGGGAATTGATGGTCCTGTGCTGGTAACCAATTCGTATGCCTTCGGCACGGTCGGCGCGGCGAGCACCAGTTTGCTGAAGTTGGCGGGCAACGTTAACATCCAAGCTCCCATTGTCGTCTGGTCGTCGTCGGCCGGGGTTACAAATATCGAGAGCGTGAGCGGCACAAATTCAATCAGCGAGGTCATCGGCATCTACGGCAGCGGCAACTGGCCCATCACTTCCGATTCCGGATTGCTCACGATCAATACTTTTAGCAACGCAATCTTCAACAGCACGTTTGGCCGCACCCTCCAATTTCAGGGGGCGGGCAACGGTGTGATAACGAACGCCATCGATCCCACCTTGAACTTTGTGTTGATCCAGAAGGACGGCACTGGCACGTGGTGGATTGAGGGTTCGGCGGAGGCACCTCAGGGTGTGCTGGTCAACGCCGGCTCACTGGTCATTGATACCAACGCCAGCATCAATGCACTGCAGCGGACTGCCGTGATTTCCTCCACAGTGGCGGGCGGCACACTTCTCGTAAACGGATATTTGCCTGGCAAACTCAATGTCAACGGCGGCCAAATTGGCGGCAGCGGTAATATTGCCAACTCGGTGACGGTGCAAGCTGCCGGCAAACTCTTCCCCGGCGCCGCCATCAGCACCAACACCAGCATCCTCGGCATCGGTGGGGATCTCAACCTCGGCGGCAATGCGGCCTTCGCGGTCAACAAGTCGCTCGCGCAGTCGAATGACGTGGTCAATGTTAGTGGCATTGCGAGCAATACCGCCGCGGGCACGGTGACGTTGACCAACCTCGGTCCGGCGCTCGTGGCAGGTGACACCTTCACCTTGTTCGCCCAATCCGGGATAGGTCTGGGGGTTTCCAACGGCGCGACACTAAATATAAATCACGTGGTCCTCGGCTCGCATGGACAATATGTGACCTGGACGAACAACCTCGCCGTGGATGGGAGCGTCTCGGTGCTGACCGCGGTGAACGTGGGCACGAATGCGTTCCTGACCTCGCTGGCCTTGAATCCGGCGGACAGTTTGACGCCGACCTTTGCGACCAACGTATTCATTTACTTCGCGACAAATACGCTTGGCACCTCACCGACGGTGACCATCACCAATGCGGATCTCACTGCCTCGAACGTGCTGATCGTGAACGGGCTGACCTATCAGGTGCTGACTTCGGGCGTGCCGAGCCTGGCGATCACGAACCTGGGTGTGGGTGCCACGAACGTATTGAAAGTGCTGATCACCGCACAGGACGCAGTGACAACGAACCTCTACACAGTCAACCTGACGCAGCTGGCGTCAACGGTCAACACCAACACCTTCGCCATCGGCAGCAGCGTGAGCGGCACCAACCTGAACCTGTCGTGGCCTCCGGATCGTCAGGGCTGGAAGTTGTGGAGTCAAACCAACGTCTTGAGCAGCGGCTTGGGCACCAACTGGACGTTGTGGCCGAACTCCACGACGGTCACCAACGTGAGCATCCCGATCAACCCGGCGAACCCGACGGTATTCTTCCGGATGACCTATCCGTGAGATAGCCGGTCCTCGGTCGTAAATCATGCCGGAAGGTTTTTGGGTTGGGTTACTCGCGGGACGTCTATGGGGTTGGACGTCCCGCGACTTTTTTGGAAAGCCATAGACTGTCAGTTCAAAGGCCGGGCGCTTTTCCACCTGCTTGGGCAGCGGTCTTACACGCCGAAGTATCGTTGCTACCGTAGTAGTTGCGGCATAGAGCTGGCACTGATAATTTTCCCGCATGCAAATCCCGCCAAACCCCATGTGCCGGGCGTGGCCAACACTGTTTTGGCGATGCTCGTGGGCGCTGTGGCTGGGCACTTCGCTCCAGGCGGGTGAATACAGCGTGACAACCTGGGGCGTGGACGAGGGGCTCCCCCAAAGTTCGGTAACCGACATCGCCCAGACCTCGGACGGTTATCTGTGGATCCGCTCGCTGAACTCCAGCTTCTCCCGGTTTGACGGCGTGCAATTCGTCAATTTCGATCCGGCGAATCTCGCCGGTCTGGTCACCCCGGCGGTGCGTCATCTGCTGGTGGGCGGGCAGGGCAATCTCTGGGTCAACGACGAGGCGGACAACCTCCTGTTGTGGCAGGGAAACAGTTTTGTCAAAGTCGGCGAAAACCTACGCCTCGCCATGCTCGTCGCGGAACAGCCCGGGCAGGTGGCTTTCACGGCGGTCAATGGCGACTTGATCACGGGCCGGGCCGAGGCGGCGGGCCGGTGGACCTGGCAGCGGTTGAAACCGCCGATGACCATCACCAGTTATTTCGAGGATCGTGACCGGGTGCTTTGGTTTTTGGCGGCGGGCGGCAAAATCGGCCGCGTGGTGAATGACCGGTTTGAAATGCTGAATCCGCTGCCGGGGTTGGCCGGACAAAACTTTCAGGTCATCACGCGTGACGCCGCGGGCAATATCTGGGTGGGCACGGACAAAGAACTGGCCCGCTGGGAGCAGGGCACATTCACGAACTTGAATCCCGGCGGCGCGGCGGAAAAGATCTCCGTCCGGCGACTGTTGCCGGCGACCGGCGGCGGCGTGTGGCTGATGCTGGCCGATGGAAAACTCATCTGCTACGAACATGAGCATTGGTCCCAACCGGTGGCAGGCTGGGACGGCAACCAGATTCCGTGGTCGCGCTTTCGCAGCTGGCGCTCCGACAACCTGGGCGGCGTATGGATCACCCTGGGCGACGAGGGGCTGGCACATGTGGATCGCGAAAGACAACTGGTGCGGGTGACGGCGGCGGACGGTTTGCCGAGCATGACGGCGCAGGCGTTTTTTGCCGACCGCGAAGGCAATCTCTGGGCTGGGTTTCATCGCGGCGGCCTGCTGCAACTCCGCAAGGAAACCTTTCACGCGGTCACGCGGCGGGATGGATTGCAGGACTCGCTGGTCACTTCGGTCACGGAGGATGGTTCCGGCACCATCTGGCTGGGTGCGGCGGGAGGTGCGGTGACGCGCTGGGCGGATGGTGTTTGCACCAACCTCTTCCTGCCGTTGCGCGGCAGGTTCTGCCAGAACGCCGTGGTGGCGGCCGGGGCGGACGGGCGCGTCTGGATTGGCACCGGCGGCAATGGCCTGCTGGTCTGGAATCAAGGCGAGTTTCGCCACGCACTGTTGCCGGAGCAGATCCCGCAGAGTGATCAGCAGGGCGTCCGGCAGTTGCTGGTCGCCAAAAACGGCGACGTCTGGTTCGCCAATTTCAGCGGCCTTTACCGGTTTGATGGCAAAGCACTCCACTGCGAGGTCGCGCCGAAGACGAAGGAGCAGGCTGTGGCCTCGCTGGCGGAGGGCACCAACGGCACGATTTGGTTTGGCACTTTCGACGGGGTGCTGCGCCGCTGGCAGGAGGGGAAGTTGTTCAGCTACCAGCCGTCGGACAATGCGCCGCCCTCGCGCTTGTGGGCCTTGTGCCCGGAGGCCGATGGCACGATTTGGATCGGCACGATGAACAGCGGATTGCTGCGCTTCAAGGACGGGAAATTCACGCGGTTCACCACCGCCGACGGGCTGGCGGACAACTACATCTCGCACATCCTCGCCGATGACCATGACAATCTCTGGCTCGGCTCGCATGTGGGTGTGATGTGCGTCGCCAAAAAATCGCTCCGGCCGCGCGGGTCCGGCAAGGAGCCGGTGACCTGCCGCTTGTTTGGCCGCAGCGACGGCCTGCCGACGGTGGCGATGACTCTGGAATTCCAGCCGAGCTGCGTGCGGGCGCGGGATGGCGCTTTGTGGTTCGGCTCACCGAAGGGGGCGAGCTGGGTGAATCCCGACGATGTGCGTCCGCTTGAGCCCGCGCCCCAGACCCTGATCGAATCCATTTTGGCTGACAACACGGCCCGCGAATTTTCGCCCGCGAGTTCCCACCGGGCACTGCCTGAAATCAACGTCGAGCCGGGCGCGAAGAATCTGGAGGTGCGCTTCACTTCACCCGTTTTTACGGACGCGGATTTGATGCGGTTCAAATACCGCCTTGATAAATTAGATGCCGATTGGATTGAGCTGGGCGGACGGCGAAGCGTGACGTTCAATCATCTGCCCGCCGGGGAATACACCTTCCGGGTCATGGCGAAAAACAGCGACGGCCTCTGGAGCCAGAAACCCGCCGCGTTCCGGCTGGTCTTGCAACCGTATTTTTGGGAGCGCAAATCATTTTTGGTCGCCGCGCTGGCCGCCCTGATCGGGGTCGTGGCCTTCACCGTGCGCCGGATCACCAAGCAACGGCTGCGGCGCAAGTTCGAGGCGCTGCGCCAGCAGCAGCAGATCGAACGCGAACGCGCCCGCATCGCCCAGGATTTGCACGACGACCTGGGCGCCGGTCTGACCCAGATCAGTATGACCAGCGACCTGGTGGAGAATCCCGATCTCCCCGAATACGAAAAAGGCCAATACGCCCATGAAGTCGGGGTCCGCGCCCGGGAACTGGTGCAGCGCATGGATGAAATCGTCTGGGCGGTGAATCCGCGCAACGACTCCGTTGCCTCCCTGTCGCTTTATGCGTGCCAATATGCGAAGCAGTTCCTCGAACTGCTGAACATTGCGTGCCGCGTGGAGCTGCAGCCGGGGTTGCCGGAAATTCCCCTGAATGCCGAGCAGCGCTATAATTTCTTCCTCGCATTCAAGGAGGCAATTAACAACATCGCCCGGCATTCCGGCGCGACGGAACTGCACCTCACCATCCGCACCGAGGACGGGCAACTGCTTTTCCTGCTGCAAGACAACGGACGCGGTTTCGAGGCGGGCAGCGAACTGGTCGGGGCGGATGGTTTGCGCAACATCCGCGAACGCATCGCCCGCATGGGCGGCGAATGTGAAATCACCAGCCGGACAGGGCAGGGCACCCGGGTGGCCATGCGCGTGCCGCTCGCGCCCGAAGCCCGGCCGGTGTAGAGGTTTTTTGCGGCGGTATAACCTTTTCAGGGTATTGTGTGCGGAATGAAAACGAAGAAGACTAATCCCATGGCCCATGCTCTCGTCAGCCCCGGCAAAATCCCGGGAACAGCTTTCGTCGCCCCGACCGTTCCGGTGCGCTCGGCGAGCGTCGGCGTGGTGGAGGACGACCCCGGGTTGCGCCTCAGCTTCACGCGCCTCATCAGTCACGCGCCCGGTTTGCGCTGCATCGGCTCCTGGCCCGAGGGAATATCTGCGCTCCAAGAAATGCCGGCGCTGAAGCCCGACGTGGTGTTGATGGACATCAACATGCCTGGGATGTCCGGCATCGAATGCACGGCGCGGCTCAAGCAGCTTTGCCCCGGCACGCAGGTCATCATGGTCACCGTTTATGATGATGCGGAAAATATTTTTCGCGCCCTGCAGGCGGGTGCCTGCGGTTACCTGCTCAAGCGCACGGCTTCGGCGGGGATTCTGGACGCCATCAATGAGGTTCGGGCCGGCGGCGCGCCGATGACGCTCCAAATCGCCCGCAAAGTGGTTCACGCCTTCCAACAACCGGCCGCGCCCGCCGTGCCGAAAATCGAATTGACTCCGCGCGAAAGCGAAATCCTCGAACTCATCTCGCAAGGGTTTGCGGACAAGGAAATCGCGGACAAGCTGAACATCAGCTACTGGACGGTCAGAGTCCATGTGAAGCATACCTACGAAAAGCTCCATGTGCGTTCACGCACCGAGGCAATGAAGCTGCATATTTCCGACAAGGGCCTTTCCGTCACCGTGCCGCGCGAACCGGTCAATGGCTGACCGCCGGATTGATGGAAGCAGACCACGACGTTAACTGTGCCAGCCCGATTGATTTTTAAAATTCATGAGCTTCTCAACTCGTTACTGTTGTCTGAAAACCGGCCTGTGTCTGCTGATGTTTTTGTTGGGCACCCGCGTCTGGCTCCCGGCCCAGACTTATACGCTTACCAATTCCGCAAATACAGCCTGGGGCATCAGCAACAACTGGAGCCCGAACGCCATTCCTAACGGCGTCGGCGTGGTGGCAACCATCACCAACAGCATCAGCTCCCTGACTAATACGTCCCAAAACATCGCCTCTGGTGGGCCCTATCCCTATGTGTTTGGCACCCTGAACTGCAACCTGCCCACCGCTGTAGGCATTGGCGCAACGACCGCGAACGACCAGATCAAGGCCGCCGTCTCCACCGGTGTGCCCATCATCAACGTGGTCAGCGGTGGCTACCCTTTCTTTGGCGGGGTTCTATCGGGCAACCAGGGTTTCACCAAGACCGGCTCGGGGAATTTTACGTTTCGTTACAATTCCATGGCTCAAACTTTCTCGGGCAATGTCACCGTCGCTGCCGGCACCTTGGAACTCCAGCAAGACTCCAGCCTCGGTAATTTAACCAATGTTGTCATCATTTGCACCAATGCCATTTTGTCGTCGAGACCCAGCATCAATAATCAAACTCTCCTACTACCTAGCACGCGCCGACTCATACTTAACGCGGCTAATGGCGCGGCCCAGTTGGGAACTTACAATGGAACTTTTACGAACATTGTCCAAGGTGTCATCAGCGAGAGTGGGGCGGGGTCGGGCCTGACCATAACCGGGGCAGGCACCGTGGAACTTGATGGCGTGAACACTTACACCGGGCCGACGACCATCACCAGTGGCACGTTGCGGATGGACGATGCCGGCCAATTGGGTAGCGGTGCTTATGCGGCGACCATTACCAATAATGGCAAATTTGTTTACAACAGCTCCGCCAATCAAACGTTGTCCGGCGAGATTTCGGGCAGTGGCTCCTTGGCGCTGGGCGGCTCCGGGACGCTGACGCTTTCCAGTGTGAATACCTACGCCGGTGCGACGACGATCAACTCCGGCACGCTCGCGCTGGGGGCGGGCGGGTCGCTGGCGGCGAGTTCCAGCCTTACTTTAGCGGCGGGTGCGACCTTCGATGTTTCCGGGCTGGGCGCCTCGGCCACTTACACGTTGGGTAGTAGTGCCACGCTGACCGCCAGCGGAAATAGTGCGGATGCCACCATCCAAGGCGGGGCTAGTGGCACGGTCAATTTGGGATCACGCCCAATCAACTTGAACTACGACAGTTCGAATCCACCGCTTACCATTTCGCAGGGAACCTTATCCTTGAGCGGACAAACCATCACGGTCAATGATCCTTATCCTTTGCCGAATGGCACCTACAACCTCATTCAAGTCAATAGCGGCAAGATCATTCATTCAGGCACCTATACCCTCGCCGGGAACGCCACCAATGGTGCGACCGGCGGAACGCTGGGTTTCACCACGAACGGCGGGATCGCCTATGTGACGCTGGCGGTCACTGGATCCACCAATTTTCTAGCCGTTGGCAGCGGGCTCCGCGGCGATTATTTCAACAGCCTCGGCTTTACGAATCTGGTCGCTTCCAGGCCGGATGGCCCAATCAATTTCAACTGGGGCGGCACGCCGCCGGTGGCCGGTTTGGGCACAAATTACTCCGTGCGCTGGAGCGGACAGGTGTTGCCGCTGTATTCGGAGACCTACACGTTCTATGTCACGGCCAGCACCGGGGCGCGCATCTGGGTGAATGATAAATTGCTGACCGAGCGCATCGTGACGATGAGCGGCTCCGACATGATTTACGGCACCATTCAACTGGTCGCCGGCCGCGGTTACAATCTGATGGTGGAATACCTTTGCAACGGTGCCACCAACGCGCGGGTGCAACTGGCGTGGAGCAGTCCGAGTCAAATGTGGCAGGTGATTTCATCCAACCAGCTCTCGCTGTCGCCACTGACGACTTCGGATACCGGCTCCATTCTGGATGAATTCTGGCTGGGCCTCACGGGAACGAATCTCACCACGCTGACGAGCAACACCAACTATCCGAACCATCCCACCGGCCGTGAACTGCTCACCACGTTCGAATCGCTCGCACCAAACTGGACGACGAATCTGGGCACGCGCGTCTCCGGCTGGCTGGTGCCGCTGACGAACGGAAATTATCAGTTTGCCGTGGCTGCCGCCGACACCGCGCAAATCTGGTTAAGCACGAACGCGGTGGCGAGCAACGAGGTTCTCATCGCCAGTGTGCCCTCGGCCTCCGGCTTCCGGCAGTTCAACACTTATACCAACCAGAAGTCCATATCCATCCCGCTGGTGGGCGGACAGAAGTATTTTATTGAGTTGCGGCAGAAGGCCGCCACCAACACGACGTATTATTCGGTCGCCTGGCAACCGCCGGGCGCGGCGAGCTTCTCAGTGATCCCAGGTGATTACTTGGCCCCGAACGGCCTGCATACGCCGCAACCGGATCTGACGCATTTGTTCGACACGCTGGCTTCGGGGCATCCGCGAATTCTGACTTCGCTGGAGCGCTTCGCGTGGTTGCGTCAATGTATCGCGTCGAACTCGCCGGCTTATGTGGTGTCCACCTGGTTGAATGTCAGTAATTCCGCCGCGGCTGTTCTGGCGGACACCAGTCTGACCGGCTGGGAAGTGGGCAACGACGTGGACATCGAGGTGTTGGGCATGGCTTATTTGGTAACGGGCAAAACCAACTATGCCGAGCAGGCGTGGCTGGAAATGTCGAATGCCTGCAACTTGCCCAATTGGAACAACAGCTCCGGACTTACCCAAGGTGGCATGACCAAGGGAATGGGCATCGGCTACGACTGGTTTTATGACTACCTGACTCCGGCGCGGCGCAGTGTCATAACCAATGGTCTCCTGACGCTGGGTGTGGCGTATAACCAGTCCAAGTATCCCTTCGGCTGGTATGTTACCCCCTCGGCCAACAATTGGTCCATGGTCTTCAACAACGGCTCCGTGGATCTGGCCATCGCCCTGGCCGAGGATGCCCCGGCGACCAGCCAAATGCTGTTTGCTTCCGCGCTCGATTCCATGCGCCCGGTCATGGGACATTTCACGACGGACAATGCTGCTTATTTTGAAGGCCAAAATTATTGGAGCTGGGGCGTGACGCACTTGATCTACATGCTCGCCGGCTTGCAATCCAGCCTGGGCACGCAGTTCAGTCTTGATGACACGCCCGGGTTTGACGACACCGCGCTGTTCGAGCTATACAACACGGGGCCCACCAAACTGAACTTTCCCTATGCCGATGCTGGAACCTGGCATATTGCAGACGTTGGTTTGAACTGGCTTTCCACGCGCTATAATCGCACGTCCGCTGCCTGGTGGCGGCGCACGAATCCGACTTATGCGGCGAGTTTCGAAGACCTGTTCTGGTATGACGGACGGGGCACCAACATGACGCAAAGCGGTTACTCACCGGACAATTGTTTTCGCGGGGCGACGGCCACAACTTCACCGGTCTTCAATCCAATCGAGCTATCCACCGCGCGCACCAAGTGGGACGATGCGAACTCCTCTTTTCTAGCGTTTAAAGCCGGCGGCATGAACTTCAACTCTCAGGGTGGGACGCATGACCGGATTGACGCCGGCAGTTTTGTCTTTGATGCCCTGGGCCATCGTTGGATCGCGGACCTGGGTGAGGGGAGCTATAGCAACCCGCAGTATTTTGACGGGACGCAGCGCTGGTGGGTTTACCGCTGCCGCGCCGAAGGGCACAACACTCTGGTGCTGAATCCTGAAGTGAACACCAACACCGACCAGGTTGTCTCGACGGCCTCGCCGGCGGCCTCACCAATCATCTATCATAGTTCCGCGCCCACTGGCGATGCGACCGTGAACATTGCCGACCTGACATCGGCTTATGCGTTCGCCCAGAATCCCGCCACGCGCGTCTGGCGCGGCACGAAATTGTTCAACAACCGCACCTGGCTGCTGGTGCAGGATGAAATCGTTTCGACGCAAACGACGCAAAATGTCTGGTGGTTCTCCCACTTTACCGTCAGCGGCACGACTTGGGGCGTTTCCGCCGACGGCTCATCTGTCACGCTAACCAATGGCAGCAACAAGCTCTGGATCAAAAAACTCACGGGCGGCGGCACCTTCGCCATTTCCAACGCCGTCGCACTGCCTACTTCGCCGCCGGAGACACCGGGGTATGACGACAACACCGGTTACAAGAAAGTGGCGCTGAATTTGACCGGCGTCACCAACACGACCATCGCCGTATTGATGGTGCCACTCAAGACCAGCGACGCTCTGCCGGTGAATCTTCCGGCCATCATTCCGCTGGCGAACTGGCCGACGAATACCTCAAGCCTGCTGTTGAACACGCCGCCACTCTTGGCCACGATCACGAATCGCGCAATCATCGCCGGCGCGGAGCTATCCGTCGCCTGTCAGGCTAGTGACACCAATAAACCACCGCAGCCTTTGGCGTTCTTGCTGCCGATTTCGCCGGCTGGCGCGAGCATCAACCTGACCAGCGGAGTGGTCAACTGGCGTCCGACTGTGGCGCAAAGCGGAACGAGTAACCAATTCACCGTGATGGTCACCAACACCTCGAGCCTGGCCGCGACGCAAAGTTTCTGGGTGGGCGTGATCGCGCCGCAGAAACCCCTCATCTCCGCGCCGGGCCTGGCTGCCGGGCAGTTTGGTTTGACCGTCTTCGGCGATGCGGGCCCGGACTATACCATTCAGGGCGCGACCAATCTGGCGTCACCGTTCTGGCAGAATCTGCTCACCACCAATTCGCCCGCCATGCCGTTCCAGTGGACGGATACTAATACAACACGTCCGCAATTCTACTATCGCGTTTTGCTCGGACCTTGAGCCGTTTTGCAGTTGCCATCACGGCACGTTTCACCAAACTGGGTCCCATCATGAAATCACCTCTCATCCTGGTCGCGGCACTTGCCTTGGCCTTGCCAGTGGCGGCCCAAACACTGTCGCCCGCCGAGCAGCTTGGCTGGACGCTCGCAGTTCACTCCTATACGTTCCAGAAATTTTCCATTTTCGACGCGATCAATAAAACGGCCGCCATCGGCGTCAAGCACATGAGCATTTCCGGCACCGTCAACCTTCCGGACGCGGAGGGCAAAATCATCAAGGCTCCGACCATTGGCCTCTCTGACAAAGACGCGACCGCGATCACGGCGCGGATGAAAGGGCAGGGGATTGACCCGGTCTTTGTGAACATGGGCGTGGTCAAGCCGGGTATCAATGAAGCCGAGAGCCGCAAGATTTTCGAGGGGGCCAAGCGCATGGGCATCACAGTGCTCGTCGCGGAACCCGAGACGCATGACAAGATGGAGGAACTCGGGCCGGTGATGGATGTGGTGGAAAAACTCGCCAAGGAATACAACATCAAGGTCGCAATTCACAATCATCCGGGGCCGAAAAATTTTTATTGGAATCCCGAGACTGTTTTGAAGGCTGTCAACGGCCGAAGCCCGTTGCTCGGCGCGTGCGCGGATGTCGGGCACTGGGTCCGCTCCGGGCTGGATCCGGTTGAGTGTCTCAAAAAATTGGAAGGCCGCGTGATCGTTTTGCATTTCAAAGATCTCAATGAGCGGGGTCTCAAGGCGCATGATGTTCCTTGGGGCACCGGCATCAGCAATGCCAAAGGCATGCTGGCCGAATTGAAACGGCAGAAGTTTCACGGTGCGATCTGCGTGGAATACGAATACAACTGGGAAAATTCCTCACCCGACATCGCCAAGTCCGCCGCCTGGTTTAACGCAACTTGCGCGGAGCTGTTGCAGTAACAGGCGACGATTACAGTCATTCATCAAGTGTGTCTCCGTCAAAGTTGACGGACACATTTCAGAGGTTGCAAGTGAATTAAATATAACAAACATTGTGCGTCCTTAATTGTTACGAAAGCCTGTAGGCACGGCCTATTCTGAAAACCCGTGGTAGCGTCGGTGCGTGGCAAAGGCTCAACCAAACGCAGGACTGGACGCGATCAACTTCGGCGCGCTCTGCAACTTTACCGCCTTGCTTGTCTCCCATGCTCGCGACTACGCCCGCGAGGGTCACAAGGATTACGCCCGCGACATTGTTCGCTTCGTCGCAAACGCCCGCGTCCTGCCAATCCTTAAGGCACACGGATGCGGGTTTTCTACTTCACTCGGCAAACTTGAATCCGACCTGGCTGCGCTCCGTTCGGAATGTCATCCCGAGGCGGTAGCTACCTTTGGCACGGAACTGCAAACCATTCGGGCGCAGTTGGACAAAATTCTCAAAGCAATTCCAGCGGCAACGCCCGCACAAACAGACACTTACGATTCATCAGCCGAGGGATGCCGCCCCCAGCCGCGCAGCGGCGGGGGTGGCTTCCTTGTCTATGAGTCACAATTGCATAACAAACACGGTAGCTACCTATGAAACGCGAAAGCCTAAAACTGACGGACGAAAACTGGCAAAACCTGATGCACCTGGCTGCGGCCACGAAGTCAGAATACCTCGGCAAGGTGTCTTGGCGTCGGCTGATCTCAAGGATCGCCAGCGGCGAACTGGTCTTGCGATTGTCGGCTGCACCGGGCGTTGCCTCTGCCCCAGCGCCCGCGCCAGCGCGTGCGGCTAAGAGTCACAAGTCTGTCAAACCTGCGGCGGGCTTGGGGATTTCGTTCAAAGGATTTTATGGAAACTGAACCAATCAGAAAACGTGATTCGCTTTACTGGGCTCCGGATTGTGTGCGGTTCCATGATCGCACGCGCGGGCGTTTCGTGGAACTGTCGCCCCGTCCCTCTGAACTGGCTGCGCGGCTTTGGTGCGTCCGGCGTGGCGTAGAGTTCGTTCTGCTGGGTGCGCGTCGTCTGGCGTCAACGTGAGACCTACTGCTGCCACTCGTGTGATTCTTCGTGCGTCGTGGATTTCCGCGTCAGCGGTTCAACCAAAGCGGAGCACAAAACCAACCGGCGAGAGCGAGGGTTTATCCCTCCCCAAAAGCGTCTTGTCCCCTGCTCTGCTGGAACATGTCAACTTTATTTTGAGGCCTTCCTATAACCTTTTTTTTAATTTGGGGCGTCCCTGCAAAAGTGCGGCGTCTGTGTCTGCGGTGTGTAAAGCATTGCAAACCAGCAAGGCACAGAACCGCAGCTTATGCCAGTAGTAGCAAAACCTGTAAACAATCCAAACATTGTGCGTCATATTTATGCCTTGGAAAAGGGCTTCACATGCATTTGTGATTTGAAATTGGAATCGAAAAATGAATTGTCCTAACGTGCGGTCGCTGATCGTTCATTGTTCGCCGAGGACTTGCCACCACACCCACCGGGCTGGACCGTCGCCGTGTGTCAGGGTTTGCAATCAAAATTCTTCATGATGTTTTTTCCGACATCGGACTTCAGTCATGTCGCAAGGACCTAAACTGTTGTTGCCAATCGTTGATATTTTGAAAGACGATCTCGTTGCGAAATGTTGTTGACAATGTTTGGTTGGAAACTAAATAGTGCATGCCACTGAACGGCAATTCTTTCCAGACGAATTCTGGACATTTCACTTAGTTCAGTGAATAATTTGGTTAACAGAAGGAATAATATGACTCTGACAAAACGAGACCTCGTCATCCGCATCAGCGATGAAACCAACCTCGGCCAGCAGCAGGTCTTTGAGGTGGTGCAGAAAACGCTCGACTACATCACTGAATCGCTGGCCAAAGGCGACAAGGTGGAACTGCGCAACTTCGGCGTCTTTGAAGTCAAAGTTCGCAAGGCCCGCGTCGGACGCAACCCGAACAAACCGGAAACCGATGTGCCCATCCCTGCCCGGTCCATGGTCAAATTCAAGGCCGGCAAGGAAATGCGCGCCGAAGTTCTGAAGCTCCCGGCGAAAGCCTGACGCCAAAGCACATACCCGGCTGAAACTCGGGAAAGGATTTTCTGATTTGCTGTTTTCCAAAGCCGAAATCTTTCTTACCATTCGGGCATGGAACGATTGCCCGGTTTTCGCGACTTTTATCCCGAACCGCTCCCGCATCAGGATGTGTGGAGCGCCGACGCCCGCCAGCACATTTTTGACAAATGGCGGG
>TBL_comb47_HYPODRAFT_10004704_pt1 | contig 15581 bp, 14 predicted proteins | sample TroBogypolimnion_40_FD_10682 | JGI IMG/M metagenome (IMG submission 10682)
GGGAGCGAGCTCCAGCGCCTTGTCCAACGCGGCCTCGGCCTCGGGCCAGCGCCTCTGCAGGCGATAAATCTTCCCCAGCTGGCAATGGGCCCAGCCGTTGTCGGGTTCCATGGCTACGGCTTTTTCAAATTCCGCCGCGGCCGCGGCCCAGCGGCCCTGGTTGAAGAAGACTTCCCCTGGATGGAGAGAAACGCCTTCATCCGGCACCGCCTCCACCGCCAGCCCGCGGTCCGGGGCGGGCCAGGATTCCCTTGATAAAATCTTGTCCGCAGACTGCGGCCCGAAACGTGCCTTTACAATATCGAGCCAGGCGCCCCCGACTGTTATCCCGGCCTGGCTGGCGCTCTCGCAGAGGAGCAGCAGCCGCCGCATCCTCTCCGAATAGGTATTTTGTCCGTCTTGGCTGGACCAGAATTCGGTATGGAACGATCCCGCATCGATGCCGTACTCATCAAAAGCGTGCCGATGAAGATAGGTGTTCTCCCTGACCAGCACGGGGCTTGGGTCGATGCTCTCGATGGCCTCCGCGTTCCTGACCACGAAATCAAGCGTTTGCCTGAAGTCGGCCTCGGTCTCGGTCGGGAATCCCACCATGAGATTGACGATGACGGTCAACTCCGCGGCCCGGGCGTCCTTCAGGAACCTTTCGACGGACGGGATGGTCTGCTGTTTCCGCATCGAATCCAGGACTCTCTGAGAGCCGCTCTCGACCCCGACGTGCAGTTCCCTGCAGCCTGCGGCCTTCATTTTCCGGAACAAGGCGGGCGTCATGTCCGACCGGATGACAGCGCTGCCCGACCATTCGATCATCGGCAGGCCCGATCGGCGCGCTTCCAGGATCCGATCGCAGAACGACTCCAGCTCGCGGACGTCGGCGTTGAGAATCGGGTCGCAGAACTCGAAGCGCTTGATTCCGGGATAACCGAGGCACAGAGCCGCGATCTCCTGGACGACCCGCGCCCCGGAGCGGTTCTGCCACCGGCCCCAATAGGCATGGGTCTCACAGAAAGCGCATTGCCTGAAGCAGCCCCGGCCGAAATAGGTGGGCAGCAGAACCGGATCCCGGTAAAGGGCCATGTCGATGTCGCCGAAATCCGGGAAGGGGATGCCATCGAGGCCCCCCAGCGGTTCGGCGGCGCCCCCGTCGACGAACCTCGTACCCGTGCGGACCTGGGCTCCCGGGCAGACAGCGAACCGGCCATCCCGACATCCGTCGAGGAGACTGACGAGAGTCGTCTCCCCCACGCCGGGAACGATGGCATCGATGATCCCTTCCTCGGCCCCGATGCGAAGAAGCATTTCCTGGCTGCGGATGCACTCGGGCCCTCCGCATACGATCAGACGGGAAGGATCGCGCCGCTTTATTCTCCGCGCCAACTCCAGCGAGGATTCCCGGGTCGTGTAATAGAGCGAGAAGCCGAAGACGCCGGCCTCCGATGCCAAGAGCTGGTCGACCTTCTCCTGCACGAAACGCTCGTGCTCTGAGAAAAGCCGGGCGACGAAGTCCCTGCTTTCGAGGAGCCGGGAGTCGACGTCCTGCATGGCTTTGCGGAATTCTCCTCCGGCCACGGCGCGCCATTCGTTGGCGAGATCCCTGACGAACGAGTCATAGCCCTGCTGCTTGAGATAGCCATTGAGCAACCCCAAACCAAGCGCCGGTCCGCAGGGATTCCATGTGGGGCAGGTAATGAGTCCGATTTTGATGCGATCGGCTCTGGCAGTCATGCGCATGTCAAAGGAGGTTGTCCCTCCCATAATTGAAAGCTGTTAAGGCGAGGCCTTCATTGTATTCAACTGTTTGCCTCCTGTCCATTTTCTCCATGCCGAAGTGCCTCGACAAGCATGTCCATCTAGCTGGCCGTCAGGAAGAACGCGCACGGGGACATGGTTGGGGCGCACCCCAACCTGCTATCCCGGCGAGCGGCGCGTCCACCTGGTCATCTACCGGCAGATCAGCGGTCTGCCGGGATTCAAGTCCCGTAGTGCCTGCAAAACCTCTCCGCAACAGAGTCGCGGTTGAAGCCCAGCGCCTCGCGCGCCAAATGCCTGGCCAAGCCCGCGCCGAGATAAGCCAACGCGTGCAATTCCCTGAGGCGCGGGTGGTGCCTGAGGAATCTCTTGACCGCCCGCCAAGGCCTCGGGAAGGAGATTCTCTCCGCCAATGGCCCGCCCTCCAATGTCTCCATGGCGGTGCGGCAGGGTTCGGCCCGTCCCAGCTTGGCGCAGGCCGCGTCCGTGACCGCCTCGGCCATGATCCTGAAGTCGGAAAGCTTACCGCCCCCGATCGTCAGCAAACCCTCCACCCCGTCGCGCCGGGCATGATCGAACACCTCGAACTCGCGGGACAACAACTTTTCGCTGCCCGATTGGCCCAAGATAGGGCGGGCGCCCACGATGGTCGAGTCGTATCGGTCGGGAAAGCCCGCGAAATAGTTTTTGACTGAAGCCAGCAGATAGGATATCTCCTCAGGATCCGTAGCGACACGCTCGGGGTCCGCCGGCGCCGAGATGTCCGTCGGTCCGACCAAGGTCCCTTGCTCGGAAGGGATGACGAAGACATAACGGCCGCCGCCCGCGGCCTCCAGGATCAGGCCCACCGGAGTCAAACGCTCCCGGTAGCAAAGGTGGGTACCCTTTTGAAGCCGCAAGGGAATCTGCAGGCCCGCCATCCGGGCGGTCTTGTCAACCCAAGGACCCGAGGCGTTGATGACCACGCGGCCAGGATACTCGGCTCCGTGAGCGGCGACCCCGCAGACCTTCCCGTCGCGGCGCAAGATTTCCGTTACGGCCGAGCCGGTCTCGACCTGTGCTCCGTAATGCGCGGCCGAATCCAAGTTCTTTGCGACCAAGGCCACCGGGTCGACCCACCATTCGTCGAAAGAGAACGCACCGATGAGGCCTTCCCGCTTGAGGCCCGGCAGCAGCCGCAGCGTCTCCTCCGGGCGCAGGCGCAGGTGCGGCAGACCGCCCTTCATGCGCTGGAAACCGTCGTAGGCCTCGAGCAAGGTCTCCACCGTAGTCATGCCATGAGCATGGCCCTTGTAGACGGGCCAGATGACCGGCAGGCGCTTGAGCAATGGCGCCGCGATACGGATGATGTGGCCCGAGTCCCAGCAGGTCGTGTGGGTGGTCAGCCGGTCGTAAAGGAGGTAGCGCAGTCCGCCGTGGATCAGATGCGTGGAGGAAGCGGTGGTGGCCCCGCCCGGAGAGCCCTTCTCGAAAAGGAGGACCTTCAAGCCGCGCATCGCGCAGTCGCGCGCCGTCCCCGCGCCGGTGACGCCGCCGCCGATGATGATCACGTCATGCATGGTCTAGAGCACGAGGGGCCGCATCTTCGGGATGCGGCCCCTGTCGTTTCGATTGCGCGGAAAATTACTGCCCCAGGGCCTTGTTGACCGCGTCGTTGGCCTTGCCCTCGGCCTTCTCGACCTGTCCGGTCGCCTTCTGCGCGCCCTGCTGCGTCTTGTCCTGGACCGTCTTCTTCAGCTTGGCCTTGCGCTGCTTCATGGTGTCGCCCTTGGCGGAGCGGGCATTAAGCTTCGCTTTCTTGTCGGCCACGGTCTGCTTGACCTTCTGCTCGCCGACGGCCACATCCTGTTTCACCTTCTGCTCCGTGGTCGCTGCAGCCTGGACCGCTTCCTGCTTCACCTGCTGGCCGGTGCTGCCGGCTTCGTTCTGCAAGTACTTAAGGTCGCCGGATATGCCGGTCTGCGCCGCAGGCGCGGCCGCCGCGCGCAACGGGCTTCCTGATATCGCCAAGATCCCTCCCAGTCCCGCCAAGACCAACGCCGTGATCGTCAGTTTCATAAAATCCCTCCTTTTTCAGCTCCGCCGGGCACCATTATAACTATTTCGCCGCCGCCGCGATGCGTCCGCGCACCTTGGCCCAAGCGCCGGTGATGAGGAAGCTCTCGTCCATGTCGTCCACCATGGCCGCGAACTTGGCCATGGGCACGGCGAAGGACAGCGTGGATTCCGGGACGCAAGGCCGGGCCGTGACGTCGAACATGCCCAACACCGCCCGAGGCGCGGCGCTCCGGCCTTCCAGGTAAGGATATTGGGCGATCGCGGCGCAGCCCGCGCCGAAAGGGCAGATGACGCCGTTGCGGCCCTTCTCGGCGAAGCCGGCCCAGGTGAACAGGCCGGAAAGCACGTCCGGCGGGGCGAAGAAGACCACCACCGCGGGCTCGTCCTGAGCCTGCAGCTTATCCCAACGCTTGAACACCGCGTACTTGGCGGGCGCGGTCAAATCGGCGGAGTCTTGGAACATCTCGCGCACGAGCTCGGGGGTCTTCTTGTACCGCTCCCCCTCCATCTTGCCCGTTATGCCGCAGGATAGGAAGTATTCGAAATCAGGCCGTACCTGGGTGGAGAAGCCCAGAAAGCGTTTCCCGCCCGCACAGCCCACGGTCTCGGCGGTCAAGGCCAGGTCCTGGCCTTGGCGGACCGCGGCCAACTGGGCAATCACGCACACGTGACCCTTCAAGGGGCGAGTCAGCCGGCCGCAAGACTCATCATCCGAATAGAATAGGCAAATGGGCAGCTGCGCCCCGTCGAAATACTTGGCCCAGGCTTGGATGAATCGGTCCCTCAGCGCGATGTCCATGTTCCCTCCTGATAAAGGATGGCCGGATTCACTGCTTCGGCTGTCCGGCCTTCGCGTAACGGCCGAGCGGCACCGCCGCCGCGGTCCAGGCCCCGGCCGCGGCCAGACTGATGGCCGGGAAAGCCCAGCCGGGCAAGGCACCCAAGCACATCCTGGCCAAGGAGATGCCTCCGGCGACCGCGCCCTTGGAGAAGCGATAGGTGAACGCGTCGACGACCTGCTTGGCCCGATAGCGCACGTCGAAGGAAAGCGGGATGTACAACAGTTCCTTGCTGGCCCGGAAGATGGAATAGTCCAGCCCCTTGAAGATAATCAAGGACCAGGCGGCCACGGGCAGGGCCGGGATCCCGAGCATCAGCCCGGCCATGATCATGTGCACGACCGGGATGCCGATGAGGACTACGGAGAGACGTAGGCGCCGCAAAAGGAGCGGCGTGATCACGAATTGCATGAAGAAGGCCAGCAAGTTGACTCTCGCAAAAAGCATGGCCAGGTAGGCCGTGCGGACGTCCTTGTTTGGCATAGCGGTCTCCACGAGCGCATAGACGCGCAGGTTGGTGGCGGTGGCGAAGAACTGTGATAGCGCTATCACCAGCGCCATGAAGAGCAGGACCTTGTGCTCCAGGATAAGGCGCAGGCGCAACGGCCCCCCCGCTTTCCCGCTCTCCTCGGCCGAAGGCCGGGGCTCGCCAGCCAGGCGATAGGCGGCGTAGGAAAGCACGGCGGTGGGCACGAGGCTCAAGCTCGTGAGCAGCACGAACATCTTGGAGCCCAGGACGGACGCAAACCGGTTGACGAAGAGGCCCGCGAGTATCGGCCCTATCGAAGCGCAGCCCAGGATGGGCCCGTTGAAGATTTTGGCGTTGGCCTGGTTCAATGTGCTGTTGATAAAGGACCAGAACTGCTCGACCAGTATGACGATGTATATCTCAGCGAAGATGTAGAAAACAGCCACGGCGGTCTTGCTCCCGGTGCACAGGGCCAGATACGCCGCGAAGAATGCTGTAGCGAAGAAGCCCAGGGAGGCCTGCAGGGTCCACAGGCTACCCAGGCGCGTGAGCACGCGGCCGTAGCAATAGATCATCAACACCATGAACACCGGCACCACGCTCATAGCATAGACCATGGGGCCGGAGTGGAAGGCTTCGATGAAGAGGGAAGCCGCAGCGCTGCGCGCGAACTCGTAGCCGCCCACCAGGCAGGCGGCCGACAGAGAGATGCAGACCATGGCCGCGATGAGGCGGCGTTCGGGCCGGGCCAATGCCTCGCCGCTGGCGGCCGGCGAAAAGCCACTTTGCATCTTTCAATAATACAACAATAAGACTCCAGCGCAGAGAAGGGCTGCACGGACTGGAACCAGGGCGAAATTTTATAGACTGATGCATGCCCTGGCACGCGGAACTGGCGGACCGGTTCAAAGACCGCTGCCTCCCCGGTGAGCCCCTGAGCCGGCACACTTCCTTTAAGATAGGCGGCCAGGCCGAGAGCATGGTCTGGCCCGAATCGGAGGAAGAATGGACCTGGCTGCTCGGCTTTGTCCGGCGCAAAGGCCTGCCGCTGACGGTATTGGGACTGGGCTCCAACGTCATCGTCAACGACGCGGGCCTCCCCGGCGTGGTGGCCTCGACCAGCCGCATGTGCCGCATCGAGGTCTCCGGCTCCAGGGTCCGCGCCCAATCCGGCGCTGTCCTCGACGCCGTGGTGGCGCGTTGCGTGGAGGCGGGATTGTCCGACATGGAAAAACTCTCCGGCATCCCCGGCACGGTGGGAGGCGCCCTCTGGATCAACGCCGGCGCCTATGGCCAAGAGGCCTACGACCGCCTGGCGTGCTTCACCGCCCTGGACCCCGAGGCCAAGCTGGTGCGCCGCGCCAAGGCCGAAGTCGCGTTCAGCTACCGCAAGGTGGAGGGGGTCTCCGGCCTCGTTTTCCTGGCTGCCGAGTGGTCATTGACCCCCGGCGACCCGGCCGCCCTGCGCGAGATCCGCGCCGCGACCCTGCAAGCCCGCGCCAGCAAGCAGCCTCTGGAATTCCCGTCCGCGGGGAGCGTGTTCAAGAGGCCGCCAGAAGGCTACGCCTCGCGGCTCATCGACGCCTGCGGCCTGAAAGGCCTCACGGTCGGACGCGCACAGGTCTCGCCCAAGCACGCCGGCTTCATCGTCAATCTGGGCGGGGCCACGGCGCGCGACGTCATGGAGCTCATCGGCCGGGTGCGCGAGACGGTGCTCGCAAAAACCGGCATCCGGCTTGAGCTGGAGCAGATCCCTTTAGGCTTCTGAGGAGGACATATGGCAGGCCCGTTCCAAGCAGTCAAGGTCACGGATAAAGTCTACTGGGTCGGGGCGCTCGATTGGGACATCCGCGACTTCCACGGCTACTCCACCAACCGCGGCACCACCTACAACGCCTATCTGGTCATGGCGGACAAGCCTACATTGATCGACACGGTCAAGGCGCCATTCTTCGACGAGATGATCTCCCGCATCGCCTCGGTCTGCGACCCCAAGGCGATCCGTTACGTCGTCTCCAACCACTCCGAGCTGGACCACTCCGGCGGCCTGCCCCGCCTCATCGATCTGATCCGGCCGGAGAAGGTCGTCGCGTCGACGATGGGGGTCAAGGCCCTGCAGGCGCATTTCCATTGGGACGCGCCGATCCAGGCCGTCAAGGACGGAGAAAAGCTCGACCTGGGTGGAGACCGGTTGGCCTTCACCGAAGCCCGCATGATCCACTGGCCGGACAGCATGTTCTCCACTCTCGAAGGCGCGGGCGTGCTCTTCTCCAACGACGGCTTCGGCATGCACCTGGCGGACTCGCGGCGCTTCGACGACGAGACCCCGGATTGGCACTACGAGGCGGCCAAGTACTACGCCAACATCCTGCTGCCCTTCTCGGACACGGTCCTGGCGCTCCTGGACAAGCTCGCCAAGGCCGGCTTCGCGCCGAAGTTCATAGCCCCGGACCATGGCCCCATCTGGCGCAAGGACGCGGCCAGAATCATGTCGCTCTGGGCGCGATGGGCACGTCAGAAGCCAGCGAACAAGGCCGTGGTGATCTACGACACTATGTGGGGCTCGACCGAACTGCTGGCTCGCGCCGCGGCTGACGGCCTGGCTTCGGCCGGGACCAAGGCCGTGGTCATGCCCCTGCGCGGCAGCCACCGCAGCGACGTGGCCACCGAGTTGCTGGAGGCCGGGGCGCTTCTGGTCGGTTCGCCCACCATCAACCGCCAGATGTTCCCCACCGTCGCCGACTGCCTGAGCTACCTCAAGGGCCTGAAGCGCAAAAACCTCGCGGGCGCGGCCTTCGGCTCCTACGGCTGGGGCGGCGAGTCCATCAAGCTGGTCAATGACGCTTTGGTGGAGATGGGGGTGGCGCTCTGCGAGCCCGTGAAATGCCAATATGTCCCGGACGAGGCGTCGCTCGCCGCAGCCTACGCTTTGGGGCAAAAGGTCGCGGCCGGACTCAAGAGCGCCGATCTTGCCTGACTCAAGACCCAATCCAGGAGGAAGGACGGCAGAATACGGCCTCCTGGGCGCCGTAGTCCTGGCCTACTGCGCCCTGCAATCCTGGCATTTCCTGACGCCGGGACTTGCGAGCGACGAAACCTTCGACGCCACCCTGGCCCTGGACCTCCTCAGCAATCTCGCCCATCCCAGCGCTTGGCCGCTCCGGTTGGTGCATTACCATACCGCCATACAATCCTATTTCCTGGCGCCGTTCTTCCTGCTTATCCGAAATCCCGCCGTCGCCTTGCGCACGGCGGAAGTCAGCTTCGGGATAGCGGTGCTCCTGGCCACGTATTTCTGCGTGCGGGAATTCTTCAACAAGGCCGTGGCCTTGCTGACCGTGATCCTGCTGACGGCAAGCCCCACCTTCCTGTACATGTCGCGCTTCGGCGTGATGATGGGCTCGATTATGTCGGCGTTCGCCCTGGCGGCCCTGGGCCTGCTGCTGCGCTGGTACCGGCAAGGCCGCCAGCGCCCCCTCCTGGCCGCCGCGTTCTTGCTGGGCGTGGGTTCCTGTGTGCGCATATGGTTCTTCTGGCTTCCCGCAGCCCTGCTTGTGGCCGCGGCCCTGCACCGGAAAGACCTCAAGCCGCGCCTGACCAGCGGCTGTGTTTGGGGCGGCGGACTGGTGTTCGCGCTGGGCTCGGCTTTCCGCTGGGTGCCGGAAATACTCGCTGGGTTCCCGGCCACCTCCTACATCACATCCCATTTCCCGCGGAACGAATTCATCGACAATCTCGCGGTGCCGACCAATCTCGCGCAACGTTGCCACGAATTCGCCGCTTGCTTGGCTGGTATTGTGGAAGACCCCCTTTGGCAGATGCGGCAGGACTTGTTTCTTGATTGCCGGTTACGGATGGAGTGGCATCTTTTGATCCTGCTCCTGGCAACGATCCTGCTGCTATTATGGCGCAAGCGGCCGGGACCCGGACAAACGTTCTACGCGAGGTCCCGGTTCTTCATGGTTCTGTTGCTTGTCATGTTCGCCTTTTCCATATATGCCCCCATCGGACTCCGGCAAGACCATCTATTTTTCCTATTCCCCATCCCCCAAATCCTCCTCGCCCTAGCGGCATTCTGCGGCTATCATTTTCTGGCCAGCCCGAAGACAGGCTGGCCGCGGCTGGCCGACGCGGCGGCCGGAGCGGTCTTCTTGAGCCTGCTGGCCGCCGCTCTCCTTTGGCACATCTTAATCATTTACCGGACAGAAGACCGTCTCCAGCGCACCGGCGGCGAGGGCTTCCTGTCGGATGCGACATTCTCACTGTCCGGCTGGCTGGAACAACACAGCATCATTCATCCCAAGGTCTGCGACTGGGGCATCCATGACCCCGTGCAGTTTCTATCCAAGGGGCGGATCCAGCCCAAGAAATGTTGGCGCATTCTCGGCCGGGACAACTTTATCACCAATTGTCTGGATGGGGACAATATCTACTTATTCCTGGCGCCCGATGAGGTCGGCAATGATCTTTGGGCCTCTCAGATTTTCCAAGAAAGAGGCGAGCGGCTGACGGCGGAGAAGACCTTCTATCGCAGGGACGGTGCGGTGGCCTTTGTCGCTTACGCGCGACAGCCGTTCGCCAAGAATGCTGGCCTAGATGGCGCTGCCGATGTCGTGAAACTCCAGACGGAGACGATGGGCGACCCGGCCTTGGATTACAGGCCGGCCAGTTTCCGGAGCGCGCCGTAGGTTATGATCGTCTTGTTGATGTCGCACTTGCCGACGGTCGAAAAGCTGTGCGGCTGCGGCCCATAGACCCCGTCCGTGTACTGCCAGATATCCGTCGCCGGCGGAGGCGTGCTGATGTAGGAGGCGACCCAGCGGGGACACTTAGCCAGCAGGCCGGTGGTGCGCATATTACGGAGGTTTGTATAGAGAAACGGATAGCGGCCGGTCTTCTGATAGACGCGCGTGACGAATGCCTCCGCCTCCGCGTCGGTCATAGAGGGGCCGTCAGGGTTGCCTTCCAGGTCAAGCGCGAAGATGCGGCCCGGGTTGGTGTCCGTGATGACGGTCTTCTTCACGCCGTTGACTATCTTGGTGGCCGTGGTAACCTCGTTCGGCGGGAACATAGCCAGGGCCGTGTCGGCCTGGGTCGCGCCGCTTATCCCGCCAACCCCGAACACGTAGCCGATGATAATCATCTTCCGCGAGAGGGCCTGCTTGAAATTCTGGGTGAAATTGGCGAGCATCTCCGCGTCGATCTTCTGGTTCCCGACCCCGGACTGCCAGACCTTGACGCCCACGATGCCGTGAGAGGCTATTTCGAACGTATCCCAATTGCTCACGCTCCTGAACATGTTGAGGTCCGGGAACGTAAGGCCTGTCGCGCTGAGCGCCGCACGCAAGGGAATCGGAGTCGTCGGCGTCGGTGGCGGTGTCGGTGTCCCGCTGGGAGTACAAAAAACGACTTGGCCACTGCAATAACTCACCTTTATGGTTTTTGACGGGCATACGCCCTTGACCGGGGCCACCGCGTGAGCGGGCGGCATGAAGCTCCCATAGCCGTAAGGGCAAGCCACCATCGCCGACGCCGCGCGCGACAGCGCACCGACAGACAGAATCGCTATCGCGGCAAAAACACAAAATCGAGTCGCTACGGCCGACTTGCTTGCCTTTTCCATTCAGCCCCCTGCGAGCCAAAACAACCGCTCATTAGCTTCAAGAGACATTATGGGATTACTCCCCGTCGTTGTCAAGGGCTCTCGCCGATTTTATTTGAAATTTAACCGAAGGCAACGCCAAAAGCAGCAGGCAGAACCTCTTGAGGTGGGCGCCAAGCGGACTTTTCAATAGAACCGAACCAACCCCATGATCGCTAAGATTCCGAGGAAGGCGAAGCCGACGACGATGGTCCAGGGCAGAATGAGCGCCACGATGCCTTCGAGCCGGAAATCCCAGGGCAATTTATCCTTGGAGCGAACTTTATCGACATCCTTGTCATAGGGCACATATTCGATGTCATCCGTATCCCAAATGCTGTTGGGCCCGGATTCCTGATCCGACTTCAAGCTGGTATTCTCACTCATATAACCCGGCATGCCTGCCGGCGCCTATATATTAGAATCTTTAGGTCAAAGCAAGGTCAAGAACGGCTCCCCTTGCGTTTTGACTATCAAAAAATGCAATCATATGGTCTCGCCAGAGGCGCCGTGTCCCTGCAACGAATCCTCGTCGTCGAAGACTACCCGGACATGCAGAAATTCTATGACGACATGCTGCGCCAGCTCTCCCGTAAGTCTCCGCTGGAATTCTTCATAGCCGGGACCGTGCCCAAGGCCCGCGAGATACTCGGCCGCCATGCCGTGGACTTCATCATCCTCGACTGGATGATGCCCGGCGTCTCGGGCCTTGATTTCATAAAGGAACTGCGCGCCCAGCCCGAGCACAAAGACGTCCTGGTCATCATGGTCACGGCCAAGAGCACGGCCCAGGACTGCGCTGAGGCCCTCTACGCCGGGGCCGACGATTTCCTCTCCAAGCCGTTCAATGGGGATGTGCTCCTGGCGCGGCTGCACAGCCTGGCGCGACGCAAGGGACGGCTCTGGGAGGACGGGACCCCCATCGTGTGCGGTGACATCCGCCTAGACCCGGCCCGCGGCGAAGCAACGGTCTCGGGCAAACCGGTGCGGCTGCCCCCCAAGGGACTGCACCTGCTGGAACTTTTCCTCAGGCGTCCCAATGTCCTGCATTCGGCCGCCTCCCTCTGGGAGAGCGGCTGGGGCACGGACACCGAGGGCTGGCATCACATCCTGGTCGCGACCATCTCGCACCTCAAGAAGATGCTAGGCCCCAAGCACGGGGCTTGCATCAAGACCCGCCGGGGGCTGGGCTACATCTTCGAACCCTAAACGCGGTTGGCGTTTCCCCGCCAACGCCGCCCACCACCGCGCGTTTTTTTGATATCCTCTGGCCGTCGCTCCGGAAAGCCTTCTCCAGGAGAGCCGAACATGCCCGAGTTCAAGCCCTACATCGACGACGCCGCCGACATCGCGGAGTTCTCCCTCAAGGCGGTCGTCCTGGGCGCCCTCTTCGGCGTCCTCTTCGGCGCCTCGACCGTCTACCTGGCCCTGCGCGCGGGCCTTACCGTCTCCGCCTCCATCCCCATCGCGGTCCTGGCCATCGCCGTGTTCAAAAAACTCGGCAAGTCCACCATCCTGGAGAACAACATCGTGCAGACCATCGGCTCCGCCGGCGAGTCCATCGCCGCGGGCGTGGTCTTCACTGTTCCCGCGCTCATGTTCCTCAGCAACGGCGCGCAGTACTTCCGCTACTTCCAGATATTCACCCTTTCCCTGGTAGGCGGCATACTCGGCATCCTCTTCATGATCCCCTTGCGCCGCGCCCTCATCGTCAAGGAGCACGGCGTCCTGCCCTACCCCGAAGGCACCGCCTGCGCGGAGGTCCTGGTGGCCGGCGAGAAGGGCGGCAACCTCGCCAAGATGGTCTTCTCCGGGGTGTGGACCGCCATCGCCTACAAGCTGCTGATGAGCGTGTTCGGCCTCTGGAAGGACACGCCCGAATTCGTCACCTCCCGCGCCTCCCAACTGCCCAACCTCACCGTCAACTCCGAGATTACGCCCGAGTACCTGGGCGTGGGCTACATCATCGGGCCCCTCGGTTCCGCCCAGATCGTGGCTGGATCGCTCCTCTCCTGGATGGTGCTCATCCCGCTCATCACCATCTTCGGCGACAAGATCCCCTCGGCCATGCTGCCGGGCTGGCATGACAAGCTCATCAGCCAGATGGACCCGCTGGAGATATTCAAAGGCTACGTCCGCTACATCGGGGCCGGCGCGGTCGCAGCCGGCGGCCTCTTCACTTTAGTGCGCACCATCCCCACCATCATCTCGTCCTTCCAGGGCAGCCTCAAGGACTTGAAAAACGCCGGCCAGGGCGGCAACCGCAAGCGCACGGAACGCGACATCCCCATGAACTACGTCCTGTGGGGCTCGCTGGCCCTGGCCTTGGTCATGGCGGTCCTGCCCCAGTTCCCGGGCAAGTTCCCCGCGACCCTGGTCATGTCCCTGATGATCCTGGTCTTCGGATTCTTCTTCGTGACCGTGTCCAGCCGCATCGTGGGCATCATCGGCTCCTCCTCCAACCCCATCTCGGGCATGACCATCGGCACCATCATGGCCACCTGCCTCATCTTCGTGGCCATGGGCTGGACCGGAGACGCCTACCAGGCCATCGCCCTGTTCGTGGGCGCGGTGGTGTGCATCGCCTCAGCCAACGCCGGGGCCACCTCCCAGGACCTCAAGACCGGCTATATCGTGGGCGCCACGCCGTGGAAACAGCAGCTGGGCCTCATCATCGGGGTCCTGGCCTCGGTCTCGATCGTGGGCCTGACCTTGTTCCTCCTGCACAACTCGCCCTACGGGCCCATCGGCTCAGAGAAGCTCTCCGCGCCCCAGGCGACCTTGATGGCCACCCTCATCAAGGGCCTCCTGGCGCGGGAGCTGCCCTGGGGCCTGGTCTTCATCGGCATCCTGATCGCGGTCTTCGTAGAGCTGCTGGGCGTGCGCTCCCTGCCGGTGGCGGTCGGCGTGTATCTGCCGCTGGCGACGACCATGCCGATCTTTGTGGGCGGTATGATCAATCCCGCCGTGGCCTGGTGGACGAAGCGCGAGGCCGAAGCCGAGGGCGAGATCAGCTCGGGCATGCTCTATTCCACCGGCCTGGTCGCGGGCGGGTCCTTGGCCGGCGTCGGCATCGCGGTGCTGGCCGGCGTGCGCGAGGGCTACTTCGCCAGATTGCTCAATTTCGGACAGAAGATCAACGCCGTAGGGTCCTTCGGCGCTTACGCCGACTTGGTATCGGTAGCGGCTTTCGCGGCGCTGGCCTTCTTGCTGTTCCATGCCGCGTGCCGCAAGGGGCCGCGTTGAGCCTTCCCCCCTCGGCCGCGCCCGACCACGCGGATGTGTGGGTTCCGCCGCCCCTCATCCTGGCCGGCTTCTTCGCCTTGGGCGCCCTTTTAGAGCGCTGGTTCCCCGCGATGCCGATTCCGACGCCATGGCGCCGGCTTTCCGCCGGCCTCTGCCTGGCCGCCTCCGGGGGCATCTTCGCGTGGGGCTTGGCGTGCTTCACGCGGGCGCGCACCAGCCCGGTCCCATTCCAGCGCAGCGCGGTCCTGCTCACCTCCGGACCCTACCGCTTCTCCCGCAATCCTCTCTACGTGAGCGCCGCCCTTCTTTACGCCGGTCTGGCTTTATGGTGGAAAGTGCTTTGGGCCTTACCCCTGCTACCGCTCGCCCTGGCCGCGCTGCGACGCCTGGTCATCGACAAGGAAGAGGGCTTCCTGGAGCGCAGGTTCGGCATGGAATACCTGGACTACAAAAAACGGGTGCGGCGCTGGCTCTGAGGCGAACGGGATGAACGACAAGCAAGCGTTGGCGGTCGGCCTCGTCATGGACGAACTCTTCGACCTCTCCCTTTATAGGGAACTGAGTAAGACCGTTTCCGGGCCGCTCCAGGCAATGCTGAAAGAACTCATCATCGTGGAAGAGCGGCACTGCGCCTTCTGGCAGGACTTCTTCGGCCTGAAGGTGGGCGGGCTCGACCTCAGGCGCCGAGTCAAGCTCCGGATCATCGTCCTGGCCTGCCGGTTTTTCGGAGCCACGGCCGTGCACTTGGTCCTGGACGCGACCGAGGTCTACGGCATCCGGAAATACCTGGCGGTCTGGGATCTGTACCGGGACCAGCCTCTGGGCCAGGCGGTCAAAAAAGTCCTGGAGGACGAATTCCAGCACGAGGCGGACATCGTCTCCGGGATCTCGCAGAGACATATAAACCCCGAGCGGGTGCGCAACATCTTCTTCGGCCTCAACGACGGCTCGGTGGAGGTCCTGGGTGCGCTGAGCGGATTTTTCGCGGCCTTCCATCGCCCGGAACTGGTCCTCATGGCCGGCTCCAGCGTGGCCGTGGCCGGAGCTCTTTCCATGGCGGCCGGAGCCTATGGAGCCTCCAGTTCGGAGCAGGAAGTGCTCAAGACCCAGAGCCGGAAAGATGTTTTCCTGGGTAAGCCGGCATCGGCCGACGATCCCTCGGGCGGCCCGGTCCAAGCCGCGGCCGTCATCGGGGCATCCTATTTCGTGGGCGCCATGATTCCTTTGGCCCCGGTTCTCTTCGGGGCCAAGAATGTCCTTCCCCCCCTCATTTTCGCGGGCGGCGCGATAGCCGGGATATCCTTGGTGCTGGCCTACTTATCCGGCATGGCCATGCGCAAGCGCGTCCTCAGCAACCTCGCTATCATGGCGGCCGCGGTGGCGATCACTTATCTGATTGGGAGCTTGGCCAAGAGCCTGTGGGGGATTAATCTGGGAGGATGATATGAATCATAAGAATATGAAGTTGGTCTTTATTATGGCAGGCCTGTTCGCAGCACTGGCAGGATCCAGGGCCGGGTGGTGCGGCCCCGGAGAGGACGCGCTGCTCGCCTTGGGCGTCAATAATCAACGCGCCTTG
>TBL_comb47_HYPODRAFT_10004709_pt1 | contig 15567 bp, 15 predicted proteins | sample TroBogypolimnion_40_FD_10682 | JGI IMG/M metagenome (IMG submission 10682)
CGCTTGGAGGCACCCATCAGGTTGGCCGGATTCGCAGCCTTATCCGAACTCACAAAGAAGACTCCTGCCCCGCCATGCCCATACCTGCGCAGCCACCCCAAAAAGCGGTCCGCCTTCAGGAGGTTGGTGTCGGCCATCTGGAGCAGGCTCGGCACATCCCGCTCGCTGCGGACATGCTTCACAGCGGCAAAGTTGAACACCCAATCAAAGGCCGGGTGCTGTGCCAGGATGCACTCCATCATCGGGGACCCGAAGTCGATGGGTTGAATGGCGAGGTTGGCATCCGCGATGGCCGGATCCGAACGCAGTTCCCGCAGAACCTCGACCAGGTTGTTCTCGGCTGTATCCACCAGCAAGGTCTCTTCGGGTTTCCAGTCCAGGATGCAGCGCAGGGTTGAACTTCCAATGGATCCTGCGGCGCCAACCACCAGGATCCGTTTGCCAGAGAAGGCCTCGCGCAGGCGGCCACTTGCCCCCTGGTAGTCCTTCCCGAACAATGAACAATCACGCCCGGTGACTCGTTTCCCGAGTTCAATGAGCCTGGTTTCGGTCATCGCGAAGCTCCCATTAACGAGCCGCCCTGGGCCAGCAGACCTTCGGCCATCCAGAGGTCGGATGGGCGGTCAATGTCAATGCCCCGCTCAGGCGGCACAACGATGGACCTAGTAATGCCCGTGACGATGAAGCCCTTGTGTTTGAGAAGGAATTCGGGCCTTGCCAGATAGAATCCCACTGGCCGAAACCCCTGGGGGAAGTCCTGCCGTCTGGTGGCTTCTCCGGGGTCAAGAAGAGGCTGAAGGACCCCATCGCCATTTCGGCTCCAGGTCCAGTGAAGGGGGTGGTCGATGGGAACCATGCCCACCACACAAGGCGCCCCCTGGTTCAGCACCGACCAGGCAGCCTCGAGGTCCTCGAGGGCAAGGAGGGGAGAAGTCGGCTGGACCAGCAGAAGGCACTCGGCTTCGAAACCCTCGACCTCAGCCTCTGCCAATTCATGGGCCACTACGTCCATGCTGGATGCGGTGTCCGTGGCCAAGTGGGCTGGGCGAAGGCGCGCCGGACGGTCTTCCGCTGGCCAGGCCGAAGCGATCTCCTCACTGTCTGTAGATAAGAACAGCCGGGTCTCTGGGTGTTTGAACCGGAAAGCCGAGAGCAACTGGTGGCTCCAGCCAACTAGTGGACGCCGCCCAAGGAGAGCCATGTTCTTACCAGGAAAACCCTTGGAGCCACCGCGAGCGGTCACCAGTGCAAGGGTTTTCATGACGCACCTCGCGCCTTTTTCAGCTCTTCGTGGCGGCCAACGTCCACCCAATCCTCGCCCACCGGAAAGACACCAACCGGTTCGCCCAAGGCTAGGCAGTTCTCAACCACCCATGTGATAGGCGTAGCGCCGCGCGTGCGCACTCGCGCAGGAATGGAAGCGTCGACGACATAGATCCCCGCGCTGATTGGAAAGCTGACCCGCGGCTTCTCCTGCCACCCGCAGACGCGGTCCTCTTGAAGGTCCAGCACCCCGAAGGGAACTTCATGGATATGGGTGGAATACCCAACGGTCACGAGGTTCCCCGCCTCAGTGTGGTAGTCGATCATTCGGGCGGCATCGAAGTGCGTGACCAGATCCCCGTTCATTACCAGAAGAGGGTCATTGATGTCGGAGGGCAGCAGACCCAGAGAACCCCCCGTACCCATAGGGGAGGCTTCCTTGAGATACTCGATCGTGCATCCGAATCTGGCACCATCACCGAAATGGGCCTCGATCATCTCCCCGAGGTAGTGTGTGGCCAGGAAAATCCGTCGGAAACCTGAGCCCACTAAATGCAGCACGATGCGCTCTAGGATGGGACGTCCCGCGACATGAATCATCGGTTTAGGTATGGTCGCAGTGATCGGGTGCAGCCTTGTCCCAAATCCTCCACAGAGAATAAGCGCGGCATTTTCGCGGGGTTTGGTTCCCAGCAGGTCATCAATGGTGTGCAAGCCAAGAAGTTCCATATCTGGACCGAGGATTGGGATTTGCTTGAAGCCCCGCGCCTTCATAATGTCTAGCACTTCAGCCCGGCCCATCCCAGGGGGAACCCAGGTGAAGTGCGTCTGCATGGCCTTTGCCACGGTGCATTCAAACCCAAGCCCATCGATGAGAGCTCGCCGGAGATCCCCATCCGTCATAAGACCCAGCAAGCGAGGGCCCTCAACCACAAGCGCGATTTCGAGTCCACCTGCATCGAGCACCTTCATCCCATGAAGTACGGAATCACCCGGATTGATGAGTGGAAGAGAGGCTAGATACATCTATTCTTTCCTTCAGGTTCCTGCGGAGAGCAAGCCATTGGGCCCCCAGGTTCCCCGGGTACCAAGCTGAGTGTAGCGGAATCGATTCTGGTGGTCCCTGGTGAGGCTACTTCATCAACCCCCGCTGCCTCATTTCGGCTAGGGACTGCTCATAACGGCTCTCCTTTGGCCCCAGTGACTTGGCCCACTCTACGAACCTAGCAATGCCATCCGCAAAGGAAACGGTGGGAACAAAGCCTAGATTCCGGCTGATTCGTCCCATGTCCGCGAAGTTGTGTCGGATATCGCCCAACCGAAAGTTCCCGCTTACGCTCACCGGAACCTCCCGGCCGAAACATTCCATCAGCTTGCCCGCCACCGTCTGCACATCGGTGGGTTCCCCCGAGCCGACATTGTAGATGCCGTGACCCGCATCCGGATGGGCAATTGCCAGCATCGTGGCCTGCACCACATCATCAATGAAGACGAAATCCCGGCTCTCCAGGCCATCCTCGAAGATGTTGATCGCCTTCCCGTTCATAATGAGGTTAGAGAAGATCGAAAGAATCCCGGTGTAGGGGTTCACCAAGGACTGCCCGGGCCCATAGACATTCTGGTACCGGAGCGCCACTGGCGCGATACCCAGCAGCGGGCAGACCGTCATCACCAACTGCTCCTGCACCTGCTTCGTGATGCCGTAGACTGAGGACGGGTGGATTTTCGAGTCTTCATCCGTCGCCACCAGGCGCAGCGGCTCGCGAGTTTCAGGATCCAGTACCTCGAACACCCCGGCTTCCAGGTCCGCCTGGCTGCGATGCTCGGGATAGACGGCCGAACCAGCAGGGCGCAAGTACTTGCCTTCGCCGTAGATCGAGCGGGAGGAGGCGATGATCATGCGCTTCACCTCATGCTTCATGTTGCCCAGTAGGTCCAGGAGCAGCCCCGTGGCTCCGATGTTGGCCGACACGTAGCGGTCCACTTCGTACATGGACTGCCCCGTGCCCGTCTCAGCGGCGTAGTGCACGACCACATCCTGCCCTGGCAGAACCTTGAGGAGGTCTGTCTTGACCTCGACCGATCCCCGGACGAAGCGCACCTTGTCCTTAATGGACCGATAAAGCACCGAGGTTTCAGGATCGGCGGAATGCACCTGCTCGGAAAGGTTGTCCAGCACGGTAATGTCATAGCCCTCCCGGTGCAAACTCTGCACCAAGTTGCTCCCTATGAACCCCGCACCCCCCGTGATCAGCACCCGTTTCATGGACATTCCCCCATCCTTCAAATAGTAGTTTAATTATGTCGAAATGAAGCGGTTGATTCACCAATTGCCGGGACTTCACCCAACAACTCTGACATGAATTCAGCCACGGTACGCGCCTCCCTGGGCAGGTTCAAGCTGAACAGTGGTTCCATTTCACAGGCCAGTCGGGCTGGATCCCCATTCAGGGGGAAATGCAGCGCCCCCCCAGCCTGGAAGGATGGATGCCCCAGCACATGGTGATTGTTCGTCACGATGGCGACCCCCGCACTTCGGGCCTCAAAGCAGCGGATCGTCAACCCCGTCTGCAAGGGGTGGGCAAAGTCGACTGTACACCTCGAGCCGCTCAGCGCCTGGATGAAGCCGGCATATGGCAGCGGCTTAAAGTGGATGTTTTCCCAATACTTCAGATACAACCCCGGGTGCCTCGCGAGTCCCTGAATGAAGGAGAAGACATTGGATTCGAAAATGTAGATAAACCGCGATCGGCCGTTCAAGGCAGAGAGAACCCGATCGGTGTAGACAAGGCGCTGGGAGTGATTTTTCATGATCGCGCTGACATCGTACCGCTTCTCTGGTGGCACCTCCGTAGCCGGGAAGGCGCTGAACAGGTGAACGAGTGGCAGTCCCTGCTCAGCTGAGTCCATAGGATCGAAGGTGGTGTACCGATCCACCTCCTGCAGCCAATCCAGAGGCGAGGGGTTGAAGGAGAAAGAATCGAAGTTGTAGCCGACCACCCGCTTACTGATTGTGCGCAGGAAGGCGACGAGATCCCGACCGACCCCGCGGCCCTTGACAATGAGGACAAGGTCGTAGACCGTTCCCCCAGTTCCATGATTCTGTTTGAATACCCTCAGGGTCTGCCAGCGAAGCAGTCTGAGAAACCCCAGTTTTCCGAGGATCCGGCCGAAATTGTTTCTGGGGAATTCGTCATTTTCCATGACGACATCCATGCTGCGCCGTTCAAGTTCCTTCCGAAGCACTTGGCCAAATCCGTAGAACCCAAGTGGGAGCACGAGGAGGCAAATGGGACGATTACCCGCAGGTCGAGAAGCCGTGACTGAGTCAGACATGCTGGGTGCCTCCCGGCCCTGTCCCCGATCCTAGTCCCAGCAAATTCCGGGCGAAGGCCTGCACGTGAAAGGCCTCGAACCGTCGGTCGGGCTCAGCGATCGGGGCCTCGAGAAAGGCCTTGATGCCCTGGAAGTCGAAGCCTTCAAAACAATGGAAACGATCCGGCGAGTAGAACCAATCCGTCACAACCCTCTTATTGTTGGTGATGATTTTCTTCCCGGCGCACAGATTCTCGATGGTGCGCATCGTATACCCCGATTGTTGGTGGTTTGCGAAGTCGAAAACCGCCTGAGAGTCCTCGGTCATGCGGGCGAACAACTTGGGCGGCATCGTTCGAAAGTGCAGCCCCTTGGGACGGATACCCGCCACCCGTAGTTTCCACCAGACTACGGGACTCACCACAAGGTAGCGATCAAACCGTATGCCGTGGCTGCGACAATATCCTGCGAAGGCCTGGACCGCCTCGTAGCGCTTCAGGCTGACGATGTTGCCGACCACGGAAACCGTGAGTGGGCGTGCCCGGTCATGCCGCAGGGCTTGAATGGGCCGAACACAAAAAAGGGGCAGGTATCCAAATCCATGGCGCTCCGCATCATCGAAATCGAAGGTCAGAACACGATGAAAGTAGGGTGCTCGCGCCAAATAGTCATGGTTGCTCAGGGAATCCCAGTTGTAGAGAGTGAAAACAGCCTGGGGTTGGGTCTGCCGCAGCCTGACTAGATTCTCCAAGGAGATCTGGTGGGCTTGGAGGAAGACTACCTGGTCATAGCGCCGAGAGGATGCGTTCTCAATGGCGGCCCGATGGTGCCGATCAAGAAAGGTTTGATACTGCTTTGCAGCGATGGTCTTGAAGACCTTAAAGGCAATTGTTCGGGGTTGTATGTCCACAAAGGTCAATTCGAATCCAGCCAGCTTGATTTCATCGAGAATGGCGCTGGTATAGTGATGATAATTTAGCCCTATAAAGAGGACGCATTTTCCAGAACCCATAAACAACTCCAGGCGTATTGCTATTAAGCGACTACAAACAAATAATATTGCTAATCCAACCAGTTTCCATCGGATCGGGTGGATTTCCATGTTCTAGATTCACTATCGTACCGCCTTATAATCCTTGCTGGGGCCCCTACGACCACACAATAATCAGGGATATCATTAATAACAACAGCATTAGCACCAACGGCACAATTTCGACCAATGCTTGCCCCCATAACGCAAACGTTATGGCCCAACCAAGTACCCGAACCAATGGTGACAGGCTTTCTTTGAAGAATTGGCTGTAAAAGGATGGGGATTTCGGTATTGCGGTAGTCGTGCTGGTTGTCAGAAATATAGACCCCATTTGCCGTAAGAACGTGTTCCTGAAGAACAATCCGATCAGTAGCATAAATGTGATTAAATCGTCCGATTCGGCAACCTTTTTCTATCACCAAGGAGCATGACTTGGCCCCCGTATAAGGCATGGCCGCCAAACAAGTCTGCGCAGCTACAAACACATCTTCAGCTAGGTGAATATTTTGAGCCCCCTCGATCGCGATGGGGGAAACCACGATCGTACCACTGCCAAACGAACCGAAACGCCAGGAATATAGTAGACGGAACAACCTAGATTGGATGAACATTAAGACTCGTAAGTGAAACATCATTGCAGTAACCTCAAACTCTGATCTCCATTTTTAGGGAATATCAACAATGCACTAAAAATAAACATGAGTATAAATGGAGTAAAAACAATCGCCTCGCCGAACAAAGAAAGAATGAATACGACGGTGGAAATCAGTCGATGCTGTAACAATTTTTGTCGGAGAAGCCCGAGCAGCATTATTGTACCAATGGGCACCCCTAGACTATAATACAAATAAATGAGCCCATTAGTGGTAGGCCGATCTTCCATCGCCTCCGTCGAAATTTGTGAGTCTGCGAATGGGTTTCGCTGCGAAACATCCAAATAACGCGCATGGCTAAAACCTATTCCAAGGATCGGGTATTGTGCGATTACATTTAGCCCTGTGTATAAATCATACTCGCGCGCAAACGAAGATCCGCGAGCTTGACCTGAGATTTTTTCCATTACGTTTAAATAGCTCGTATAACCAATCGGCGGCAATACGAAAAAAATAAGTACACCTATTTTCATCTTTTGACGAATTCCAACGGACCCCATTCGTCTCACAATTTCAACGAATACAATAAATAGAGCAATAATAATCCCGGTTGTAGACTGAGTAGAAAAGACGGCAAAGAGAGCCAGAATTGAATCACTTGTTCGCCTATATACAATTAAGGATAAGTATAAAAATATGTTTAAATACATCTGAAAAACGCCGGGCTCAAAAAAGAACCCGTCTGGTCGCTTCAGAAAAACCCCCTCGAACGATTCGTGGTAATTAAAAATAAATAGCAATGTTTTTTCGCTGGCGTCAGCGATAAGAATCGTATTAAAAAGAGATTCGGCAATTGATGCAAGGAAAACAGTCCCTATCGCTTGAATCGCCATGAGGCGTAACAACCAGGATAAGTCTTTCTCTAGGCAACCGGTAGGCGCACATAGGTATGTATTCAATAGAACTAATCCGCCAAGGAAGTTTGCAAATCGAATGCTCAGCGATGAAAAATCAACACCCCCTGGCCGAATTAATGAGATGACAAGGATTAAAAGTAGAATCCCCCAGATCCAGACTGTTCTAGAAAAGGGAACAATTTTTAATCTAGATGCTAAAAGACCTAGAATGCTTCCGACAAGCAAGATCGGAATTCTAGGAAAAAGTAAAGACCCCCCGCTTAGCAGAATCATTAGGAACAACGCCGATCGTCGATACCCGCGGAGCGAACTATCGATTCTAGTTAATTTTTCGGCGTTAGATTTCAATGCACCATCCTTCTACAATTAAGGAAAAAACAACGTCTATGAATTTTATTTATTGAATGCAAAGCATAAGTATTGATTATTTGTTTTGCAGTTATATAGAATTTATCTTTACGATGAAATCCTCTGGGTTAAAGAATGAATCACTCGTTTCCTTTAGCCTTTTCTCATCCCAATTCCACCACTCACTTGCCAATAATTTTTCGATCACATCGGAGGAGAATCTATATTTGATATGCCTTGCTGGATTTCCAGCAACAATGGAATATGGTTCAACATCCCTCGTTACCACTGCATTTGAGGCAACAACAGCGCCGTTCCCAATGTGAACACCTCGGTGAACAACGGCATTCATTCCAATCCACACGTCATTCTCAATGACTGGTGTCGACTTTTGCACTTCAAACTTACGCGTCGAGACCAAATCGTACCAGGGGTCCAAAATAAATGGGTGAGTTGTTACCAATCGATAATCGTGGCCAGATACACCAATAACCGTCTGCCTCGCAATCGAGCAGAATTTTCCAATTACTGCAGCTTCAATGTATGATCTTGGACCGCTTATATAAGAGTAATCTCCTATAACAACCGATGGGCCGACCTCACTTCCATTACGGATGATTACCTTTTTCCCAACCTTAGCTTTTAGCGCTACCAGGTCAGACTCAACACGATGACCATGAAAATAATTTAAAAATACCCAATACAATCGCCGAATCAACCTCTTAAATAGCTGGGTCATTTAGACTCCAATTGAAGGATATTGTCACTTCTATAATATAGAAACAAAATAATTCCGCCAGCTATACCTGCGATGGATCTTGAAATCACGACAGCTTCAAGAGAAAAGACATGACTCAATCTAACCAAAGCAAGCAGCATTGCATATATACCCAAACTAACAACCCCATAATACAACAGGGGGGCAAGCCTTTTAACCGAATTATAATATAACGAACCAACATCACACAGTGTCACAACTATTAGTCCGGGGAGGGCTAAATAGACAAGATGGGTGGTGCCACTAAATTTGGGCAAAAAGATTCTAATTGAAATTTTCATAAAAAAGATCGTAATTCCAATAGCTAAAAACATGTACCAGAGTAGGTTTTTAGCATGAATTTTTAGTGTCGAATGAAATTCCAGCAACCGCCCTTGCTCAAATTCACGAATTGCAGTTGGGAAATAAATATTTAATAGGGAGGCCGGAACCATTATGAATATTGTATTATAAATAATAACCAAGTAAAATTTCCCCAGAACTTCAGGGCCCATTACAGTAGTTATCGACCATCTTTCTAGCTGGAAATTAAATAATGCAATAATTCCAGCGACAAAAGGGATTAAGCCTAGTGACAGTATCTTTTTGGCAATTTTAATTGAAAAAAGAATTCCCGTAGGTCGTGCTGATTTACGACTTATTAAAACAAGAACAACCACGAGACATGGCTGAATAAACAATGACAATAAAGCGATTTCAAGGCTTATGTTTTTAGGAAATAGAACCAACAAAAGCGAAATTCCAGCCGATGTCAGGTTAAAAGCATTTGATAGCCCCAACTTACTGTCAGCAATCAGACAATTATTCATCCAAGTGGTAGTTAGTGTTGCCAGTCCAGCAGCTAATCCAAATACATTTGTTATAACTTTTACACCAAGCCTACCAGCCACGCCTCCCCCAAGGATCGCGACCCCGAGCAGGACGATGCTCAGAAATATAAAAAAAGTAATGATCAAATTGTTTACTTGCTCATTTTCTTCAGGAACATGACTTGCATAGATTCGATAACCACCATTGATGAACCCTATTTGTAAAAACGATACAAACATAATAATGGTTTGAGCCAAGGCAACCTGTCCGAGATCATCCATTCCCAACCGTCTCATGAAGACGAGGTTTCTCGTAAAGGTAAGACCTGTAATGAGTATATTGGCCACCACGTATCGCGCACGATGGTCAAGAACAAGTTTATGGAGTGCATTTTTTATCACGAAATCCTCATTGCCATTACTTCATTGAGCCCTCAAGCAAAATTTCAGAATAATTTTTCAGTCAGTGCTTGATTATTATTTCAAGAATTCGATTCAAGTAATTTGATTCGATGGTTGATCGTTGCTACGGGTATTCCTTCCCGAAGGACTTCAACAATGATTCGACCGCTTTCATCCTCACTCCAGTAATCGATCGAATGGCGGATCCATAGGTGGAAATCTGACGGGTTGAAGTCGGTAAATATCCAATTACAGCATTGAGTCAAGTAATAAGCCACCAAGGCGTTCACTTTCGATTCATCAGTAACTTGCAATTCGCCCGTGCAAGCTTGCCTCAACAAGGATTGATATGTTTCCAGATTCCTCGCCTTATAAACAAAACCAAGATCCGAATAATAGGAGTTAGAGGATGTAATAACTGGAAGCCCGTTTGCAGCAGCTTCGATACCAATGGTAGAGGTGTATACGACGAGGGCACGAATTCTGGATAACAATTCATAGCTATTAATTTTGTCCCCTGCTGCGATGAAGTGCAGGCGTGGGTGATCCCCAAAGTGCGATGTTAGGAGGGTCCTGTAATCGTCTGTTGTTTTTCCAATTTCCAATCGTTCCGCAGGATGCTGCCGGACAATAACAGTCGCCTCGGTCTGTTCTAGCAGGAAGCGAACTGTCTGAATAATCCAATCTGTGTTGTCCTGGAAAACCGCATGTAAGCCCAATGCTGCTGAATCCCAAGAAGAATTCAGTGCCAGCATGATGGCGTGGTCATATCGAGCGTCTCCACCGCCACCACCCTTGATCTGAGATTCAAACGCATCTACGCCAGACTTCCGCCGCGTCATTTCGGCTTGAGCTTCCTTCTTAGCAAACGCCCAGGACTCTGCATCTTGGTTCTGTTGAATCTCTCTGTAGGCGAAAGGAATATCCTGCAGCTGGCATGCAATACCATTTCCGGCCAGCATCGCCGTTCGGTAGCCGCCAGCATCATAACTGCCAATCCTGATGCCGGCCTCTCGAGCCAACATAGACCAAATACCGGAGGTCCCCCAAACACCGCCTGGAATAAAAAGCAGGTCGAAAGGCGCTGAATTAACTGCCTTTTTGATGGTGGGGAATGCCTTCACAAATTGAAATTCACAACGGGCTTCAAAGCCATCGCGGCCATCCCCCTCCATCTCCCCCCTAAGTTCCCAAGTGGCATTGAGCTTCGCCAACCGTCTTAGGGATTCCCTAGCTTGGTTGGCGATTGGCTCTACATCGGAGAGGAGTGATAGGCCTGAAACCGCAAAGTCCTTCCGTAATGGCTTCATGGCGAATCCAATACAGCCAAGAACAAAGCGAAATCTCAACTGATTATTGCCGAACATATTATCATCAACGAAAAAGGTGACTCGGCTTCCAGCCTTAGATAACATCAACCCAATGGCGATAGAATACCAAGGAATAGAGGTCCCAAGCCAAGGTGAAATCACTACACCAACACGGTCTCCATTTGCCTTTATCCTATTATTTAGCAACCATTTACTAATTCTGCGGCGCATTAAAAAGGTACCCCGAACCCATTTCGCCGGGTTGAACCCAATCCATTGTTTGACTTTCTGGAACATAAAAAGCCTTTACAATCAATTTATTCGAAATCAAGGTCCAGATGCATGCCGAACTTACATCCGGTATATTAATTAAAGGTAAATTTTGGTCGTTTAATTTTACACCTCCAACCATAGAAGGTTCCCAGTCACCAGGGTCGCGACGCAATGGAGATATAACAGCGCGATCTGCTTCAGACCCTAGTCAAGCAGTCTAAGGGCTCCAGCCAATCATTTTCTGAATCTTGGAAGTATCGATGGCATACCGCCGGTCGTGCCCCGCCCGATCCTGCACGAAGGTCTTGAGCTTGCGACTGGTGCCCTGGGGGCGTCCCAGGTGAAGGTTGCGCAGCGCATCCACCAGAACCAGGTTGGTTTTCTCGTTGTCGCCACCCATACAGTAGGACTCACTCATAACGCCATTTATCATGCCGGTCTCCAGCACGGCGCAGTGGTCCTTCAACAACAGCCAATCACGGATGTCCAGGCCATCGTTGTAGATGGGGATGGGCTCACCCTTGGCTATGCTGGTGATCACCAGCGGGGTGAGCTTCTCAGAATGCTGCCGAGAGCCGTAGTGGTTGGAGCAGTTGGTGGTCACCACATCTATGCCCCAGGTACAGAGGTAGGCTCGCACCAAGTGGTTGCTGCCGGCCTTGCTGGTGCTGTAGGTGCTGATGGGCGCATAGGCCATTTCCCCTTGGGACTTGTCCTCCTCATCCTGGGAGCTGTATACCTCGTCCGTGCTGATGTTGAGGGATCGGTAGCCCTGTAGCCCCGCCCAAGCCTGCCGGACGGCTTCTCGAATGCTGAAGGCGCCCTCTAGGTTCGTCTGGATAAAGGCGTCAGATCCCATGATGCGGCGGTCCACACGGCTCTCCATCTCCAGGTGGAATGCCTTGGTGACCTGGTTAGTCTCGATCGTGTTCCGGGCAGCGGGATGGTTGCGGTACCAGCGATGCACCAGTTTGCTGCCTATGAACCCAGCGCCACCAGTGATCAGGTTGGTCCCGGACATCAGGCTTCCTTCGAAAGATCGGATTGGGCTACCACCTGGGCCAGGGCCTCCAGCCAGTGGGGCATCAGGTCGGTACCAAGCTGCTGTCGCCGGTCGCCGTCCAGCACGGAATAGGCGGGACGGGTGGCGGGGGTGGGGTAGTCGGCGGTGCTGCAAGGGCTTAGGTCCACACTCAGGCCTTTGGCCTCAAAGATTGCCTTTGCGAAGCCGTGCCAGGTTGTCTCGCCCTGGCACGTGACATGCACTAGGCCCTGCCATTCCTCGGCCACGGCCACCTTCAGCTGGCGGGCCAGAGCCCGGCAGCTGGTGGGCGCACCCCGCTGGTCGTCCACCACCCGCAGGGAGCGGCCCTGGGCCGCAGCGTTCAGCATGGTGTTCAGGAAGTTCTTCCCCCAGGCGTCATAGAGCCAGCTGGTGCGGGCGATCAAATGCTTCTGACACCGCGCCGCCTGGCGCTCGCCTTCGAGCTTGGTGATGCCATAAACCGAGACGGGATGTGGCGGATCACCCTCCCGATAGGCCCGTGTGCCCGTGCCATCGAACACGTAATCTGTGCTGATCTGCACCAGTCTGCCGTCCACCGATTCGCAAGCTTCCGCAAGCCAACCCACGGCTGTCGCGTTGATGAGTTGGGCCTGCTCAGCCCCTGACTCGCAGTGGTCCACCTGGGTGAAGGCTGCGCAATTCAGCAGCACCTCAGGTCGCACCGAAGCCACCACATTCTGGATGGAATCTCGACGACTGAGATCCAGTACCGACTCCTCAGGGATCACGAGTTCATGTTCCGCCCAAAGATGACGGATCGCCTGGGCTAGCTGACCAGCCCCGCCGGTAACGAGCACACGCATCAGACATGCACCCTGCGCACCTGCTCGTCTTTCACAAAGGGGTTCTCAGGGTCGTCCTCATGACGGATCTCGTCGATGGGCTCGAGTTTGTCCTTGCCCATGAATAGCCGGTCCGGGCAGTTAATGACAAAACCCGGGTCGTAGCTGATGCAGCGGTAGCAGTGCACCACACCCTTGGGAATCAACGCCGAGCCGGGGTGGTTCACGCCCATGGCCACCTCCATGCGGTTGCAGTAGGTTGGGCTATCTGGGCGGTTGTCCCAAAGGGTCAGTTTGAAGTCGCCTGGGCCCACCCAGCAGAAGAGGTCCGCCTGATCCACATGCTCGTGGGGCCCGCGAAGGATGCCAGGGTTGGTGACGCTCACATATGACATCTCGGGGCGGAACCACTCAGGCAACTCGTCGATACGAAAAGTTTCCGCAAGCCATCCGCGTTCATCGACGAATTTACGGAACGACGTGATGAGCACGCCCTCGATGGGACCTTTCCTGAATTCCATGCCTAACTCCTGCCGTTGGTGGTGGGGAAGGGCGTGACCTCTTTAATGGCCAGTTCGTTGGCGTGGGCCAGGCTCGGGAAAGTGCCTGCGTCCGTCCACCAGCCAGAGAAGGTCCCGGAACTCATCTGTCCGCGCTCAATGTAGGCGTTGTTCACGTCCGTGATTTCCATCTCGCCGCGCCCTGAGGGTTTCACTGTCTTGATGATGTCGAAGACCGTTGCATCGTAGAAGTAAATGCCAGTCACTGAGAGGTTCGATTTCGGTGCGTTGGGCTTCTCCTCGATGCTCAGCACCTGGCCCCCCACTACCTCCGCCACGCCATAACGCTGGGGGTCCTCCACAGGCTTGAGCAGGATACGGGCGCCCCGGCCCTGCTTAGCGAAGGCCTCCACCTCGGGCCTCAGGCTGTCCTGGAAAATGTTGTCGCCGAGGATGACGCATATTGGCGAGCCCCCCGCAAAGTTCTCAGCCAATCCCAGTGCCTGGGCAATTCCGCCGGCCTCGTCCTGCACCTTGTATGTAAAGCGACAGCCGAAGTCCTTGCCGGAACCCATCAGAGCCACCACGTCGCCCATGTGCTCCGTACCTGTGACAATGAGAATCTCCGTGATGCCTGCTTCTGCCAGTTTCCACAGAGGGTGCCAGATCATCGGCGCCTGGCCAACGGGAAGCAGGTGCTTGTTTGTAACCTTCGTCAGGGGGAAGAGACGAGACCCCGTCCCACCTGCAAGTACAACGCCCTTCATAACCGATCCTCCATCAACACTCTCAATCCTCTTCGAATACCAACTTTGACTTAACCCACACCCGGTTCAGCCATAGCCAAGCGCCTGCTGCAACAACCATCACTACTGAGAGGACCATCGAGGAGCGGGCCGGTCTGCTCTTATCCAGCGGAAGGTTTCCCGCATCTAGGACATTCAGTATGGGAAGGTCATTCTTTTCCTCCAGAAGGGCCTGTTCCCGGTTCATAGTCAGGGTCAGAACTAGTTGTTGCCGGAGACGTAACTCCGCTTCCAGTCGCGCGCCCCGAAGCCTTACGGCTGGATCCCCGCTGATCAAGTAGTTGCGATTTCCCTCCAAGAACCCTCGGAGTGTGGCTTCAACTTCATCCATATCCTGGCGCGCATCCCTTAACCGCGCTTCGGTATAGGTGGCCTTAGCTCCACCTCGGGTCCGCCCCTTCTCCTGGAAAAAGGCTTCCAGCAGCGTGACGGCGCGTTTGACGATCAACTGGGAAAGCTCCGGCGCTTTAGTTTCAGCCGAAATGGTGATGACCTTGGATTTCAAATCCCTGGAGCAGGTGAGCACCCCATCCAATTCGCGAACAGAGCGGTCTAGGTTCATGGATTCCAGGTAATTAAAAACAGTGCTTTTTCGCATTTCCTCCGCCCCGAACCTCCAGGAACGAATGTGATATTGAAACTCTGTCTGAAGCAACTGTTCCTTCAACCAGCGACTATTGAGTACATCAATATAATTTGCATCACTACTATCCCCGCCAGGAACATTGACGCCAAAGGCAGCTGCTGCACTTGCAAGCCCGCCGAGATTCCCCCCGAGCCCTTTGGATTCCACCGGCAGCAGGCGAACCTCTGAGCGGTAATAATTCGGCATGAACATGCTCAAGGCCGCTGCAATCAGTCCTGCCGAGGAGGCCCACAGAAAGGGCTGCTTCAGGCTGGCTTTCAGATTGAATGAGAGAGGTTCTGGCGTCTGTGGCATAAGGACATAGATTAACAGATCCAAACCCACTAGCCTTGCGCCAGCTTGATAGTGATTGCCTTGCTCACAGGGTATTAGCGTACAAATGAACGGCCCGCCGAAGCGGGCCGTTCCTGTTCCTGTGTGCAGTTACAGGTCTTCCCCATCAATCTCAGTCATGCCCTGAAGTTCTTCGACGTGCTGCGCCATGCGCGCGTATTCGTCATCGAAGTCTTCGCCGCCCTGGAACTCGTTGAGGCTGGGCTCGGGGTATTCGCCCTCTTCGATGTCGAGGTTGCGGTAGTGGGCCATGCCGGTGCCGGCGGGGATCAGGCGGCCCAGGATAACGTTCTCCTTGAGCCCGCGCAGGTAGTCCACACGGCCTTCAAGGGCGGCCTCGGTGAGGACGCGGGTGGTCTCCTGGAAGCTGGCGGCGGAGATGAAGCTCTCTGA
>TBL_comb47_HYPODRAFT_10004710_pt1 | contig 15566 bp, 12 predicted proteins | sample TroBogypolimnion_40_FD_10682 | JGI IMG/M metagenome (IMG submission 10682)
TTTTGAGTTTACCAAGAAAGCGGTAAAAGCGTATCCGCTAAAAATAGAAAAAGAAATATTGTATGATTTGGAGGATAATCTTTTATTATTTTTTACGGGCTATACCCGTTCTGCATCGGGTATTCTGAAAGAACAACATCACAAGAGCAAAGAAAATGACAAGGCAATGCTTGACAACCTGCACTTTGTAAAAGAACTGGGTATTGAAAGCAAAAAAGCTTTGGAGAAAGGGGATTTAAAGAAGTTTGGTGAGTTGATGAATGTTCATTGGGAGCATAAGAAAAAACGTTCAGGTTCTATGTCTAATGAAAAAATCAATGATTGGTATGAGTTGGCGTTGAAAAATGGGGCAGTGGGTGGAAAGTTGATTGGAGCTGGCGGCGGAGGTTTCTTGATGTTTTATACTACTGACCATGCGAAACTAAGACGAGCTATGGCTATTGCCGGGTTAGAAGAGGTGCGTTTTAGATTCGATTTTGAAGGAACTAAAGTGGTCAGTCAGTCATGATACCAACTGTTGCCGTACTTTCTGGTGGTAAAGCTACCCGCTTATATCCGATTACCAAGGAAATACCCAAGGCAATGTTGGAATTATCTGGTAAACCATTCATTGCTCATCAACTCGAAATGCTTAAGCATAACGGTGTTAAGCATGTAGTAATTTGTGCAGGTTATTTGGGGCAAATGCTAGAAGATTATATTAGAGCAGGAAATGATTTTGGTTTAATCGTGGATTTTTCATTTGATGGCGATAAACTTTTGGGAACTGCTGGAGCCATAAAAAAAGCACTGCCATTGCTAGGAAATGATTTTGCAGTAATGTATGGAGATTCATACTTAACTGAAGATTTTCGCCCCGTTGCCAATTTTTTTATAAGTAGCAATAAAAAAGGATTGATGACTGTATTTAAGAATGAGGGAAAATGGGATGTTAGCAACATTGTCTATGCTGATAGTAGAATCTTAAAATACGATAAAAAGCAGATAACACAAGAGATGAAATATATTGATTATGGTTTATTATTTTTTAAGTCAGAGGCGTTTTCTAAAATCTTTGATTATCAAGTTTATGATTTGGCGGATCTCTGCGCTGATTTAATTAATGAAGGTCAGATGGCAGGATATGAGGCCAAGCAAAGATTTTATGAAATAGGTTCATTTAAAGGGTTAGAAGAAACTAAACAGTATCTAGAAAACAGGAGATTATCATGAGTAATGCATCGCAATATATTGACGAATACCTAATGCAAGCACAGCAAATCATAAGTCAGATTGATAAAAAATCTATCGAGGCTATGATTAATGTTTTGCTTAAGGCTAGACAATTAGGGGGACGATTGTTTATTTTAGGTGTCGGAGGCAGTGCCGGTAATGCATCGCATGCGGTTAATGATTTTAGAAAGATTGCAGGAATCGAATCGTATTCTCCGACGGATAATGTTTCCGAACTTACTGCCAGAGTAAATGATGATGGTTGGGATTCTTCCTTCGTGAACTGGCTGAAAGGCAGCAGAATTAATTCGAAGGATTGTGTTTTTGTTCTTTCGGTTGGTGGTGGTAATGCCGAGAAAAATATAAGCAATAATTTGGTGCAGTCGCTAAAATGTGCCAAAGAGGTTGGGGCAAAGATTATAGGGATCGTAGGCAGAGATGGTGGGTATACTGCTAAGGTAGCGGATGCATGTGTAATTGTCCCTACAGTGAATTCTGAAACTGTAACACCTCATACAGAATCTTTCCAAGCAGTGATTTGGCATCTTCTAGTTTCTCATCCAGACATGAAAGCTTTTGAAATGAAGTGGGAATCAACTAAATGACCCGCAAGGCAGTATTTTTAGATCGAGATGGCGTAATAAATCAGGCTATTATCAAAAATGGTAAGCCTTATCCGCCTAGTTCATTATCCGAATTAAAAATTATTGCTGGAGTACAAGAAGCTTTGCAAGATTTGCGCGCAGCTGGATTTTTGTTAATACTCGTTACCAATCAACCCGATGTTGCTAGAGGTACTACGGATAAAGCAACCGTGGAGAATATCAACAATGTTTTAACGAGCCAATTACCATTAGATGATGTTTTTGTTTGTTATCATGATAATAAGGATCAATGTGCTTGTCGCAAGCCTCTACCAGGTTTAATTTTGCAAGCAGCTGCTAAATATGATATTAATTTGGCTGCTAGTTTCATGATAGGCGATCGTTGGAGAGATGTTGAGGCTGGTAAAAGTGCTGGTTGTAAAACCATATGGGTTAACGCTGGTTATGATGAACCGAAGCCAAAATCAACACCTGATTTTGAGAGTTCATCTTTAAAAAAAGCAGTTACTTTAATTTTGATAAATTAATGGAGAACTTATGAATAAAATAGAAGGCTTAAAAGTAAAAATTTTTGCTGATGGTGCTGACAAAAATGGCATATTAGATATGTATAGCAAACCTTTCATTAAGGGGTTTACTACTAATCCAACCCTAATGTGTAAGGCAGGAATAAAGGATTATGAATCTTTTGCTAAAGAAATCTTAAGTCATATTAAAGATCGACCTATTTCTTTTGAGGTGTTTTCTGATGATTTTGCCGAGATGCAACGTCAAGCGATGAAAATTGCTGCTTGGGGAGACAATGTTTACGTTAAAATTCCTATAACCAATACTAAAAAAGAATCCACAGCTAAACTAATGAAAGATTTGGCTCATGCTGGGGTGAAGCAAAATGTCACGGCGCTTATGACTTTAGATCAAGTTAAAGTGGCTACAAATGCTTTAGCTGGTGGTCCTGCTGCTTATATATCGGTATTTGCTGGGCGTATTGCTGATACTGGTTGCGATCCTTTGCCTCTAATGAACGATGCAGTTGCGATATTAGCACCATATTCTAATTTAGAATTAATTTGGGCCAGTCCTCGTGAATTACTTAATATTTTTCAGGCCGATGATATCGGTTGTCATGTTATTACCGTCACAAATGATATTCTTAATAAACTCGGTGGAGTAGGAAAAGATTTAGAAACTTTTTCATTAGAAACAGTGAAAATGTTTTATAACGATGCAACTAAAGCTGGATTTAAGCTGTAGTTTACGGTTTGTGTAATGAATTTGTAAATTCAAACTGCCTAATAATTTTTAGTTGAAGGGTTACGTGACGAAAAAAATACTAATTACAGGAGCATCTGGTTTCATTGGGAGGGTGTTGGTTTCAACATTAGCAGAGAAAAACTATAAATGTATAGCATCTTTGTTTGATAAAAAAGATAGCCAAGTGTTTACACAGCATACTTTGGATAAGTGTGAAATTTCTGTTGTGGGCGATATAAATTTTGAAACAGATTGGAAAGAAATATTGAAAGAAGTTGATGTAATAATACATCTTGCTGCCCGTGTCCACATAATGAATGATTCAGAGTCTGATTCTTTAGCATTAGCAGCCTTTCGCATAGTTAATGTCGAAGGAACTAAGCGATTGGTTGAGTTGGCTGTTGCGGCTAAAGTAAAGCGGTTTGTTTTTATCAGCAGTTTGCATGTTAATGGCTCTGTTTCTTCCTGTGCTCCTTTTAGTGAAGAAGATAAACCTAATCCGCTATCTCCCTATGCTGTTTCTAAATGGGAGGCTGAACAGTATTTAAACGATATTACAAAAAAAACCAATATGGAAATTGTAATAATTCGTCTTCCGTTAGTTTATGGTCCTGGAGTAAAGGCTAATTTTTTAAGTTTACTTAATTTAACAAAGATAGGATTACCTTTGCCAGTTGGTTTACTAAATAGTAAACGTAGTATAATTAGTGTTAATAATGTGGTTGATTTTATAATTTGCTGTATTGAACATCCAAGGGCAGCTAATGAAACTTTTTTAATTTCCGACGATAACGATATTAGTACTAAAGAGTTGTTCGTTAGGCTAGTAAAATTATTTGGTAAGCGACCGTTATTGTTGCCTATACCACCAAAAATTTTATATATTTTAGGTACGTTACTAGGTAAAAGAGAAATTGTTGATCGTCTTTGTGCTCCATTGCAGGTAAATATTACCAAAGCAAAGACATTGCTCGATTGGAAACCAATTCAAACATTAGATAACGGCTTTAAAGAAACTGTTGAGTGGTATAAAAAAGAACATTTATGATTGTGCTGCTTTTAATTTTTCTGACTTTTCTCTCCTCTGTCTTTTTTGTTGGGATATTTAGGACGTATGCCATAAAAAAAAAATTGCTTGATCATCCCAACTCTCGTTCCTCTCATTCGTTTCCAGTTCCACGTGGTGGTGGAATAGTATTTCCAGTTTTGTGGACTGTTTTTTTGTTAATTTTATATTTTCTCGGTTTTATAAAAGTATTCTATTTGTTTGTATTTCTCCCCCCAGTATTTCTAATTAGCTGTGTAAGTTTTTTTGACGATAAATATCAATTAGCTGCCCGTTGGCGATTTTTAGCTCAGCTAGGCGCAGTGATTTATAGCTTAATTGTTATTGGTGGATTCTCTTCGCTTAATTTGGGCGTTATAACGATACACTGGTCTTGGTTTGGTTATATTTTTATGGCATTAGCGTTATTATGGTCAACGAATTTATATAATTTCATGGATGGTATTGATGGGATAGCCGCTACTGAAGCATTGTTTGTGTTTGGATTTGGCGGCTATTTTGTTTGGTGTGCTGGAGGGTTTGCTTTAGCCTATATAATTTGGGGGATGGCATCTATTGTTGTTGGTTTTCTAATATGGAATAAACCACCGGCCAAAATTTTTATGGGTGACGTAGGTAGTACCGTGCTTGGTTTTTTGGTAGTATTATTTGGCTTAGTTGGGGAAATTTGGTATGGAGTACCATTTTTGTTGTGGGTTATTTTGTATGGCGTGTTTTTGTTTGATGCCACAGTGACACTCTTCAGGCGTATCAAGCGTGGTGAAATATGGTATCAAGCGCATAGGTCACATGCTTATCAAAGGTTGCAATTGCAGCAATGGTCACATGGAAAGATTCTTTCAGGGGTTATTGCAATTAATATGGTTTTGACTATGTTTGCGTTTTTAGCATTTTACTTCCCGCAATATGTATTAATTTCGTTGATTATCGCTATAATAGTATTATCTATAAGCTATATATTTGTTGAGAAATTACAGCCAATGTATTTGCATTAGGATTTATATGAAAAAAACATTTGTATTTTTAAAAGGTCGCTATATAGCTTTGTTAGCGGATTTATTTGCCATACCATTAGCTTGGTATGGAGCATATTGGCTGCGTTTTAATATCGGGTTAATTCCGCATAATGAATTTCTGCACGCTTCTTATTTATTGCCTTTTTTGGTAGTGATTCAATTTTTTTCATTTTGGTTTTTTGGTCTCTATCGTGGTATTTGGGGTTTTGCATCGCTACCGGATCTTGTTCGTATTTTAAAGGCGGTTTTAGTCGGTATTGCGTTTTCTGTGATGACTTTATTTTTTGTTCATTTTCAAATTCCACGTTCAATCATGCCAATTTATGCATGGCTACTAGTGAGTTTGTTGGGTGGCACGAGATTTTTTTATCGTTGGGTTACACGTCTTTATCATAGAGGTTTTCAAGAAGGAAAACGTGTGTTAATGGTAGGTGCTGGGCAGGCAGCTGATTTGCTGCTGCGTGAGTTTGCAAAAAAAGATGCTATTGATGCTTATAATGTTATCGCTATAGCCGATGATGATTTGGAAAAAATTGGCTGTGAGTTGCATGGAGTGAGAATTGTTGGTGGTTTGGATAAAATTTCTGATTTTATTGATCAATATGATATTGAATTAGTTATTATCGCGATGCCATCTGCAAAAGCTGAAGTTATACGTAGAGTGGTTGATTGCTGTAAACATGCTGAAATTGAATTTCGTATTGTGCCGCGCCTAAGCGATCTTATTGCTGGGAGCGCAACAATAAATACTTTGCATGAAGTTTCAGTTGAGGATTTATTGGGGCGTGAGCAGGTAACATTGGATTGGCAGGGGATAGCTAAGACAATAAATGGCAAAAGAATTCTTGTTAGTGGTGGTGGCGGTTCGATTGGTTCGGAGTTATGCCGGCAAATTTCAAGCCTATCGCCAAGTTTATTGGTTATTATCGATAACAGCGAATTCAATTTGTATTCAATCGATAAAGAACTGAGAGGTAAGTTTCCGCATTTACATTTGGTTACTTGTTTGGTTGATGTTACTGATTTGGTTGCAGTGCAAGAGGTGATTAAGAAACACATGCCAGAAATCGTTTTTCACGCCGCTGCTTATAAACATGTGCCACTTTTAGAGTATCAAGTGCGGGCAGCTATACGTAATAATGTTTTGGGGACATATAATATTGCGAGTGTTGCATGTGATAATAAAGTTGCTACTTTTGTTTTGATCTCAACTGACAAGGCGGTTAACCCAACAAATACCATGGGTGCAACCAAGCGTGCAGCAGAAATTATTTGTCAAAATTTCAATGGTCGTACGACTACGCATTTTATTACGGTGCGGTTTGGTAATGTTCTAAATTCTGCTGGAAGTGTTATACCATTATTCAAAGAGCAGATAATAGCAGGCAAAGATTTAACAGTTACTCACCCCGAAGTAACCCGTTACTTTATGACAATACCCGAAGCAACGCAGCTAATATTACAAGCGGTAGTTTTAGGAAAAAATGGCGAAATATTTGTGCTCGATATGGGCGAGCCAATTAAAATTAGGACCTTGGCTGAGCAGATGATTTATCTTTCTGGGAAAAAATTAGGGGAAGATATAAACATTGTTTATATCGGTTTGCGTCCTGGCGAAAAACTATATGAAGAGTTGTTTTACAGTTCCGAGGAATTGTTTCCAACAGCCCATGTCAAAATCAGGCGAGCAAAATATCAAACATTGGAGTGGGAAAAAATAATTGCATATATTACAAGCTTTAATGAAATGTGTGCTGTTGATGAGAGCGAAGAAGAATTCAAGAAAATACTATTGCAGATGGTGCCTGAATATACACAAACAGCTGTAAACTAACATGGACGGACACTGGGTTGTAGCCACTCTAGCAACAAAAATTATTAACACAATAAAGAGGAATAACAATGAAAATCACAGTTTTTGGCACTGGTTATGTGGGTTTAGTTACGGGTGTTTGTTTGGCTGAAACTGGTCATGATGTTATTTGTGTCGATACTAGTAGCGATAAAATTGCTATGCTTAAAAATGGCAAATCGCCAATTTATGAGCGTGGATTGGATGAATTGCTTGCGAAAAACATTGCTGCTAAAAAAATAGAATTTACTACTGATGCTATTTACGGGATTAAACAGAGCGAATATTTGTTTATTGCTGTTGGTACGCCTTCGTCGAATGATGGTTCGGCTGATTTACAATATGTTTATGCTGTTGCTAGATCTATTGGTCAAAACTTGGATCATGCGGCTGTTATCGTTAATAAATCTACCGTACCGGTTGGTACGGGTGATAGAGTCAGAGCGATTCTAGCCAAAGAACTTGCGAAGCGTGGATTGAAGCATGAATTTGATGTGGTTTCAAACCCAGAGTTTTTAAAGCAGGGTGATGCGATCAAAGATTTTATGAAGTCAGATCGTATTATTATTGGCGCGGAAAATGAAAATACGTTTAAACGCATGCATCTTTTGTATGAACCATTAAAAGCTAAAATTATTTCGATGAATGTGCGCAGCGCTGAACTATCTAAATATGCGGCCAATGCTTTTTTAGCGACTAAAATTAGTTTTATGAATGAAATTGCACAATTTTCTGAAAAATTTGGTGCTGATGTTTCGAGTATTCGTGTTGGTATCGGCAGCGATCCTCGCATAGGTATGGATTTTTTGTATGCAGGTTGCGGCTATGGTGGTTCATGTTTCCCCAAAGATGTCAGCGCTTTAATTTGGATGGCGCGTGAACATGGGATTGAAACTCCATTATTTAATGCGGTTGAAAGCATTAATTTGCGGCAAAAGCATTTAATTTTTAATCAGCTGAAAAAATATTTTGGTGATGATCTGGAAGGCAAGGTGATTGCATTGTGGGGATTGGCGTTTAAGCCAAATACCGACGATATGCGCGATGCGCCAAGTAAAGTATTGCTTGAGTCTTTATGGCGCGCTGGTATCAGAGTTCAAGCCTATGATCCAGTTGCTATGGCAGAAGCCAAGAGAATTTATGGCGAGCGCGGCGATTTTGTTTTATGCAAAACTGCTGTAGATGCTTTAGAAAATGCTGATGCTTTAATTATTGTTACTGAGTGGGATGAGTTTCGCCAAGCAGATTTCAATTTAATTAAAGCTAAACTGCATCATCCGGTTGTTTTCGATGGACGTAATTTGTTTGAGCCGCAAATGATAAAATCCTTAGGAATTGATTATTATTGTATTGGGCGCAAAAAATAGTTTTTTAATAAGAGTACCCTGCGCGCAGGAATAAAATGGGAAAAAAATGGTTTAATTCTTATCCGAAAGATATTCCTTACGAAATCAATCCAGATAAATACTCTTCGTTAGTTGAGATGTTTGCCGCAAGTTGCAGTAAATTTTCTGATCGGCCAGCTCTTTCTAGTTTTGACCGTATTATGACTTATAGTGAGCTTTCCGTTTGCGTCCGAGCTTTTGCCGCTTACTTACAAAGCAAATTAGAGCTTAAAAAAGGCGATCGTATTGCTTTGATGTTGCCGAATGTTATGCAGTATCACATAGCGTTTTTTGGTGCTCTGCAGGCTGGCTTGGTCATTGTAAATATTAATCCGCTTTATACTGTTCGGGAGTTGATTATTCAGCTAAATGATTCTCAGGCAGAGTCTATAGTGGTGCTTACGAGTTTTGCCAGTGTCCTGCAACATGCACTGCCTGAAACGCATATTAAAAATGTTATTGTTACTGAAGTTGGTGATTTGTACGGTTTTTTTAAAAGACAAATTATTAATTTTATCTCGCGGCGCAATGTTAAAAAGTCACCGCCTTGGGATATTCCAAATACGCACAACTTTTATCGTGCGCTATCCATTGGTAAAAAATGTACATTAATTCCAGTACCAGTTAAAAATTCTGATATTGCGCTGTTGCAATATACGGGAGGTACCACTGGAGTTAGTAAAGCGGCTATTTTAACGCATCGTAATTTACTAGCTAATATTGAACAGTGTAATGCTTGGATTGGCACTGCATTAATTCCGGGTTATGAAACGAGTATTACAGTTTTGCCGTTATATCATATTTTTTCATTAACTGTGTGTTGTTTGTTTTTTACTAATTTTGGTGCCCTGCAGGTTTTAGTTTCTAATCCGCGTGACTTGCCGCAACTAATAAAAAAAATCACAGAGCATCCAATATCTATTTTTATAGGTTTAGCAACGCTGTTTAATAGCCTGGTTAATATTTATGAGTTTTGTTGTTTAGATTTTAGCAAATTGAAAATTACCGTTGCTGGTGGTATGGCGATGAACGCTGCCGTAGCAGAAAAGTGGCACCGAGTAACTGGGAATATAGTGTTTGAAGGGTATGGGCTGACTGAGGCTAGTCCTGTAGTTAGTATGAGTCCACTTACGCAGCAGAAGTTTCTCAATAGCCTTGGTTTGCCGCTGCCATCTACTGAAATTTCTATCCGTGATAAGGAAGGTGGAGAAGTTGCTATTGGTGAAGATGGTGAATTATGGGTGCGTGGTCCGCAAGTAATGCAGGGTTATTGGCAACGCCCAGATGAAACCGAAAAAGTTTTAACTCAAGATGGATGGCTTAAAACTGGCGATATTGTTGTCATGGATGAGCGTGGTTATTTATATTTAATCGATCGTAAAAAAGATATAATTGTAGTTGCCGGCTATAATGTTTACCCAAATGAGGTTGAATGTGTGATTGCAGGCCATCCTATGGTGTTTGAAGTTGCGGTTGTGGGTGACGCCAGTAAACATGCGGGCGAAGTAGTAAAAGCTTTTATAGTGAAAAAAGATGAGTCGTTGACCAAAGAAAAAATAATTGCTTATTGCAGGGATCGTTTAACTAGTTATAAAATCCCAAAGCGGATTGAGTTTGTAGCAGTGTTGCCGAAATCAAGTGTGGGTAAAGTCTTGCGTAGGGCATTGAAGGAGTTTACATGACTCAGCCTACCGTTAGATATCGTAAAGATTATACAGTATCTACTCATTATATTGATGAAATCGATCTTCGGGTTGAGCTCGGCGAAGAAAAAACTATTGTAGTGGCAAAATCACACATACGAATAAATCCAGATGTAAAAAAAGTTGATCAACTTGTATTGAATGGTGAAGAACAAATTTTGCAGTATATAAAAATCAATGATCGGCAATTGGTTTTGAGTCAGTATGAGCTGGGCGAAAAAACTCTAACATTAAAAAACGTTTCTGATAGATTTACGCTTGAAATTCAGACAGAAATTAAGCCCCAAGAAAATACGGCATTAATGGGTTTATATAAGTCTAATGATTTGTTTTGTACAAAATGTGAGTCGGAGGGTTTTCGCAAGATAACCTATTTTTTAGATCGACCTGATGTGCAGGCTAAATATACAACCACTATTGTTGCTGATAAAAAACGTTACCCTATTTTACTTTCCAACGGTAACTTAGTTGCTAGTGGTGAATTGGAAAATAACCTACATTGGGTAAGATGGGAAGATCCATTTAGAAAGCCAAGTTATCTTTTTGCGATGGTTGCAGGAGATCTGGATTATATCGAAGATTATTTTGTCACGATGTCAGGCAAAAAAATTCAGCTAAGAATTTTTTGCGAAAAAGGCTATCAAGATCATTGTAAATTTGCGATGACTTCACTGAAAAAAGCAATGAAATGGGATGAGGAAAAATACAGTCGGGAATATGATTTGGATCTTTTTATGATTGTTGCTGTAAGTGATTTTAATTCTGGGGCCACGGAAAACAAAGGATTAAATATTTTTAATTCTAAATATATTTTTGCAAAGCCAGAGGTAGCAACAGACCAAGACTATGAAAATATTGATCGTATTGTTGCTCATGAATATTTTCACAATTGGACAGGTAACCGCATTACTTGTCGGGATTGGTTTCAGCTCTCTTTGAAAGAAGGATTGACTGTTTTTCGTGACCAAGATTTTTCTGAAGACACTTCTTCGCATGCTGTTAAAAGGATTGATGAGGTAATGATTTTAAGAGATTCTCAGTTTTCGGTAGATCTGGGACCGTTGGCACACTCCGTTCGTCCAGATTCTTATATAGAAATTAGAAGTTTATATACAACTACGGTTTATGAGAAAGGTGCAGAAATTATCAGAATGATAAGAATAATTTTAGGAAAAGAGAATTTTCGTCGTGGTATGGATCTATATTTTAACCGTTTTGATGGTCAGGCTATTACATGTGATGATTTTGTACGGGCGATGGAAGATGCCTCTGGAGTTGATCTGACCCAATTTAAGTTATGGTACAGCCAAGCCGGCACACCTGAGCTTCACGTTACTTCAAAATACGACCCTAGCAAGAAGCAGTATACACTTACGGTAAAGCAATTCTGTCCTAAAACGCCAGGACAAAATAAAAAATTGCCAATGTATATACCTTTGAGTATTGCATTACTCGCAAACGATGGTAGTGAGATTCCACTAAAAAAAACAATGGAAATGAAGGCGCCCATTTTTAACGTGTTAGATATCACCCGATCCGAGCAAATATTTGTTTTTGAGAATATAGCGGAAAAACCAATCCCATCTTTGCTTCGGGATTTTTCTGCACCAGTTAAGTTGTTTTATGCTTATGATGATAAAGAACTTATTTTTTTGATGAAAAATGACAAAGATCCATTTGCTCGTTTTGAGGCTGGACAGCGTTATATGGCAAAAATTTTGTTTCAGCTCATTGATAAATATGGAGCAAATGAAAAATTAGAATTACCTGAAAATTTTGTTTTAGCTTTTAAACAGATTTTACTTGATAACAAAACCGACAAAGCGTTGATTGCCAAGATAATTAATTTGCCTGCTGAAATTTATTTAGCGGATCTTATGACTCAAGTGAATGTAGAAGGGATTCATGAGGCAAGAGAGTTTATGCGGAAAGAATTGGCGGAAAAACTAAAAGAAGATTTTGAGAAGATTTACCAATCTAACCTGATTGGTGGGAAGTATAAGTTTCAAGTTGATGACGTCGCTAAACGGAGTTTAAAGAATGCGTGCTTAAATTATTTAACCGCAATGAGCGATGAGAATGCCTGTAAGTTAGCAGTTCTGCAATTCAAAAATGCTAATAATATGACCGATCAATATGCTGCGCTTAGCTTTTTAAGCAACACTGCATGCATTGAACGTAAAGAGGTGTTAGAATCTTTTTATGATCAGTGGAAGCAAGATTCTTTGGTGGTAGATAAATGGTTTTCTGTTTGGGCAAGATCGTTTTTACCTGGTGCACTAGAAGAGATAAAAGGATTATTAAAGCATCCAGATTTTAACATTAAAAAACCTAATCGAGTGTATGCCTTACTGTGGGTTTTTGCCACGGTTAATCCTATGGTTTTTCATGCCAAGTCAGGAGAAGGATATCGCTTGTTGGTAGATCAGATTTTAATTTTGGACAGGATTAATTCTAATGTGGCTGCAAGTCTGGCAGGGTCATTTGCCAAGTGGAGACGCTTTGATCAAGAAAGACAAAGAATGATGAAAGAACAGTTGGAGCGTATTTTAAATGAACCAGGGCTTTCGAAAAATGTTTATGAGCTGGTGAGCAAAAGTATACCCTTTGTAAAATGAATTTATGCTTTGTTGCTCAAATTTTTCGCGCTCCTCATTTACGAAAAAGTAAACTCCGGGCGCGAAAAACTTGAGCGCCGCGCCTAAATTCATTTTACAAAGGGTATAGTTCCACTAGCAACATATATTGGAAACATGAAAATGTGATGACTATAATGTGAGGTGTTATGCGTGTAACAGGTTTGCGAAAATTAATTGTAATGGCTCGTATTATAATGGCTACCCTAGTGGCCGCATCATTGATGACTTTGGGCTTAATATTTCGCAAGAATGACCGTAGCTACGCGAATAAAAAAGTGCATATTTGGAATCAAAAAATGTTGCAGATTGTTCGGGCTAAATGCAAAATTTTCAATCCTTATGGGGTTGAATTTAAGCCAGACCGACCTTATATTATTATGAGCAATCATCTTAGTCTATATGATATTCCATTGATTTTTGCTACCTTTCCAGGTGCTAGTGTGCGTATGATAGCCAAGAAAGAATTGTATCGTATTCCTATTTTTGGTTGGGGTATTAAATCTGGTGAGTGTGTTTCGATTGATCGCAAGAACCCCAGGCAAGCATATAGGGATTTGGTTATAGCCAAACAAAAAATATTAAGTGGTATTAAACTATGGATTGCGCCGGAGGGTGGACGGTCGCGTACGGGTAAAATGGGTGTATTTAAAAAAGGCGGTTTTAAATTAGCCTTAGAAGCACAGGCTATTATTGTTCCAGTAGCAATTGTTGGCAGTAATAAAATTTTGCCACCTGAAACTTTTGATTTTAGTCTGGATGAAACTGTCGAAATGCATATTTGTAAGCCAATTGATACCATGGATTATAGTTTAAAAGATTTGCCGCAACTGATGGAAGATACGGCTGTGGAAATAAAAAAATTTTGTGAAACATAAAAAATAGGGGAAAATATGAGCGAAACCAATCAAACAGAAACTTTAGGTTTTCAAACTGAAGTAAAACAATTGTTGCATTTAGTTACCCATGCACTTTATAGCAACAAAGAAATTTTCTTGCGCGAATTAATTTCTAATGCTTCTGATGCGGCAGATAAGTTGCGATTTGAAGCATTGGTTAACCATGCACTTTATGAAAATGAAACTGATCTAAAAGTGTGGATAGATTTTGATGCTAAAGAGCGGACCATTACAGTGCGTGATAATGGCATTGGTATGAGTCGTGATGAAGTAATAGTTAATTTAGGTACGATTGCCAAATCTGGAACCAAAGATTTTTTAGCAGCATTAACTAATGATCAAGCAAAAGATGCGAATTTAATCGGTCAATTTGGCGTGGGATTTTATTCGGGTTTTGTCATTGCTGATAAAGTTATTGTAAAAACTCGGCGCGCTGGATTGCCCAAAGAATATGGAGTGTTATGGGAGTCAAATGGAGAAGGAGACTTTACAGTCGCATCCATAGAAAAAGCAGATCGTGGTACGGAAGTTGTTTTGCATTTAAAACAAGATGAAAGTGAGTTTCTTGATTATTTTCGTTTGTGCCAGATTATTACTAAATATTCTGATCACGTTATGCTACCAATTATTATGAAGAAGCCTTTGGCGGAAAAGGAAACCGTGGCGCAAGAAGAGGTGGTAAATAAAGCCACTGCACTTTGGGCTCTGTCGAAAAAAGATATTAAAGATGATGATTATAAAACATTCTATCGGCATATCAGTCACGATTTTGAAGATCCATTAGCTTGGACTCACAATCAGGTTGAGGGAAAGCTCGAGTATACAACCTTGTTATATTTACCGAGTCGTGCACCTTTTAATTTTAATATGCGCGATAAAAAACATGGTTTAAAACTTTATGTGCGGCGCGTATTTATTTTGGACGATGCTGAGCAGCTATTGCCTAATTACTTACGCTTTGTCTGTGGAGTTGTGGATTCTAAGGATTTGCCGCTTAATGTTTCGCGTGAGATTTTGCAGAGTAATCGAATTATTGAGCAAATGCGTTCTGGAGTGATCAAGCGTATTTTAGATCTCTTGGAAAAATTAGCAACCGACGAACCAGAAAAATATACTAAATTTTGGCTGGCTTTTGGGAGCACGCTGAAAGAAGGGGTGGCTGAAGATTTATCTAATCAAGAACGCATCGTAAAATTATTCAGATTTGCTTCAACTAAAACTGATATGGCAGAGCAAAATATTTCATTAGATGAATATATAAAGCGCATGCACCAAGATCAGGATAAAATTTACTACATTACAGCTGAAGGCTTTAACGCCGCAAAAAATTCTCCACATTTGGAAATATTCCGCCAAAAAGGCATTGAAGTGTTGTTGCTCGATGAGCGTATTGATGAATGGTGGCTGGCGCATTATCATGCCCACTCTGGTAAAGAATTCCAGTCAGTTACCAAAAGCGATATTGACTTAAGTAAATTTACTGACAGTACCAAAAAAGAAGAAAAAGAAAAGCTAAAAACTGATTGCGAAGATCTATTGAAAAAAATGCAAAGTGTTTTGACTGATAGTGTTAAAGAAGTTCGTGTTAGTGAGTTATTAACCGATTCTCCAGTTTGTATTGTGACTAGTAAAAATGATATGAGCTATAATTTGCAGCGTATCATCTCGGATATGGGTCAAAATACTCCTGCTATTAAACCGATTTTAGAAATTAATCCGCAGCATGCTCTGATCCAGCAATTAAAAAATATAGCTGACGAAAAGCTTTTTGCCGAGTGGACGCATTTGTTTTATGAACAGGCGGTTTTAGCTGCTGGCGGTAAGCTAGATGATACTGCTGCATTTGTGAAGCGACTGAATACATTATTGATTGTGTAACGCCCTGAATAGCAAAATATAACATCTCAGCCTACAGCTCACGTTGTTTGCGAGTTGTAG
>TBL_comb47_HYPODRAFT_10004711_pt1 | contig 15561 bp, 13 predicted proteins | sample TroBogypolimnion_40_FD_10682 | JGI IMG/M metagenome (IMG submission 10682)
CAGTCAGTGGGTTGGGATCATTTGCTGCGATGATTCTTTGATTCGCCGTAGCGATCCAGCCCTGGTCGGGATTGTTGCTGGCCGGTAATTGTTCAAAAGGTACGTAGCCATTCCAGTCATACTGCTTTTCCCATCCGGGCGCAGGGGCAACGCCGTAGAGGCCATGATGCAGAATTCTTTTTGGTGCCACCCCAGCAGCCTGATAGGCAATATTGCCTTCAGTATCTGCCATCACTACATTTTGCATTGGAGCGTAATTTTTTCGTAACGCTTGTTTGAAATGATCTAGATCTGAAGCGCTATTCATATCTAATAAGCCAACGACGGATTGATTCTCTGTATCTAGCGCTGTCCAGCGTAGTGCAAGAGCATAACGATTAGTATCGATAGCTTTATTGGCCCTTGCATAGGAGTCTGAAATCACTGGCCCATGACGAGTTTCTTTGACTAAGAATGTGAGTGGTGGCGAGTTTTTGATGTCAATAATTTCTTGGCGAACTTTAAAGGGTAGGAGGCCATCTGGACCTTGATACATTCCAGGGTTTCGCTCATCAATTTTCTCTATATATAAATCCTGTACATCTGGATTTGTATTGGTAAAGCTCCATGCAAATTTATCGGTTCTCCCTAAAATAACCGCAGGAATACCAGGGAGGGTGCCACCAATGACATTGACTCCAGGAGCGTTTAAATGAGCAAAGTACCAAATTGCTGGTGCTGATAAACCCAAGTGAGGGTCGTTAGCTAATAGAGGCTTACCGCTAATAGTATTCTTGCCGCTCAATGCCCAGTTATTTGATCCGATGCCATCTGTTGCGCCTGAGAGATTAATGAGTGAGAGTTCTGTAGCTGGGAGATTTTTAGATCGATTGTGTGATGACTGATCGTTTTTGCTGAATACTTGAAGGTCTCGATACAGTTTTGCAAAGTCAGCATTACTCACTGGCTCACCTACCTCAAAAGAGGGCATGACTTCCCAAACTTGTTTAGTGGTGAGATATTGAGATAGCTCTAGCCTTTGTAATTCTTTATTCCAATTGCCACCAAGGTCATAAGCCATCATCAGCATCCAAGCAACGCTATCGGTTGGAGACCAGTGTCCAGGTTTGGAGCCAGTTAAGAAATACTCCACAGGCAGTGCCCACCCAAGTTGTGCATTGCCAGCATTTACGCCATCGGCATAAGCTTGTAATATGCGCTTAGTAGAAACTGGGTAGCGATCAAACTGTCGCTCTGCTGCGTGCTTGATTCCAAGGGTTCGTATAAATCGATCAATCATGACTGTCTCAGACCCTAAGATTTCAGACAGTCTTCCACTAGCAATACGACGATTCATCTCCATTTGCCATGAGCGTTCGCTGGCATGCAAATATCCCAAAGCAAAGTAAGCATCCGCCTGACTTTTGGCCTGAATATGAGGAACGTCGGCCTCATCAAAAGTGATGGAAACCGAGTCACCCAAGCTTTTGATCGCGCGCTTACCGGAGATATTGGATTGCGCACAATATAAATAGGCCAACGTTATTGCTAAGCTTGCAATGAGGGATAAGCCAATTAGCCATAAGCTAGCCCTTAAAAGCTTACTCAGCCAAGATGATTTTGTCGGTAAGTTCATCCATATATTTTATCAAGCCTAGCCAGGAGCGCTTGGGCAAAAGGGCCTCCTAAGGCTGCAAAGACCCCCTGGGAGGCATGCATGCTAAAATTTAGCTTGTCTTGATTTATTTAGCACGACTTTACTGTTAATTAGTGCGGGCCCGAGTGGTGAAATCGGTAGACACAGCAGATTTAAAATCTGCCGACTCAAAAAAGTCGTGCCGGTTCGATTCCGGCCTCGGGCACCATAGACATTCACAAGACTTTCACAAGACATTCACAACAATCTTGCTCATGAACTTTGCCAAATTATTACTTTGCACATTCCTGACCATTTCATCATTGGCCGCATGGGGTATTGATGTTCTTGAATTTAATTGCAAGCGCTCGGAAAAAAACTATACCGAAGAGTATGAAATGAAAATGATGCTTGCTTCGGGCACTCAAAAGGCAAAGCTATTTTTAGATGGTCGCGACTTAGATCAGTCTGATATGTATGGAACACAAATCGTCAAGAGCATAGTATTGGCCCGTCCTCATATTTTGATCTCGATCGAGGCAAGCTTTCAACCAGAAGAGTTGATGGGGGTTTTATATCCAGCCGGTACCGTCCTAACGAACATTACGCTGGATCCGGTGACTGGTAAATTAAAAAAGATAGAAAAAATTCAGGGCGGCATTCTGGGGGCAACTATCGGAAATGGTACTTTCACCAGCGAAGAGGCCTGCTCTCTTGCTAAAACCCCCTATAAAACTAAATAAGAGACTGATCAATTCTTCGGATTAATTATTCGGCTCAGTCACAAACCCCAGTTTTGTGAGGCCAGCGCGCCGTGATGCAGCCAACACCTGAGCTACATACTCATACTTCACGGACTTGTCGGCACGAAGATTAATTTCTGGTTGCGGCTCCTTTTGGGCAGCTTTCTCTGCATAGCCATCAAAGGTTTTTAAATCAATCGGAGTGCTATTCCAGAAGATTTGACCATTGGCATCAATCGACAGTTGAACCGACTCAGGCTTGACTTCATTGCGTACGCTGTTGGCCTTAGGAAGCTCTACCTTCACTGCCTGCTGTATCACGGGCAGGGTAATGATGAAGATAATCAATAGGACCAACATGACATCCACCATTGGAGTCATATTAATTTCCGACATGATGCTATCGTCTTTTTGTTCGTCTTGGATATGAAAAGACATGACTATTCTCCCGAGTTAACGCGGGCACCAGTAACGAAGTAGGCTAATAGATCATTACCAAAGCGATTTAAATCCACAATCAATAACTTATTGGCACGATTAATCGCATTAAAGCTCAGAACTGCAGGTATCGCTACCGCTAATCCAAGGGCGGTCATGATGAGGGCTTCACCAATTGGGCCGGCCACTTGATCAATTTGGGCGCTGCCCGAGCTGCTGATAGAGATAAGAGCGTGATAGATGCCCCAAACAGTGCCAAAGAGGCCGATGAATGGCGCAATTGCACCTGTAGAACCAAGGAAGGTGAGGCCTTTTTGTAAGCCTGCGGCTACGCTATCAATACTGTTCTTAACGCTTCTAGCCATCCATTCCGAATAATTCAAGGTTTGCAGTAATTCACGATGATTGGTGGATTGACTTTGGTGATGTGCTGATGCCTTAGTCGCAGCTCTGGCAATCTGATAGTAGGGATTAGCTGAGTGATTACTAAACACCTGCAAACCTTGATCAAATGAAGTGGCGCGCCAGAATTGCTCGAGTTCAAGTTTGAGTTTACGTAAATTGCGTAAATCCCACAGGCGAGTTAATAAGATTACCCAAGTCACAATAGAGCAGGTGAGGAGTGCAATTGCCACAAAGCGCGTAATTACATCGCCTTCAAGCCAGAGATTTACGATGCCAAATGGAGTGTTCATATTGATTAATTCTTAAGATTAAATTTAATTAAAAGATTGGTGGAAATTCTTTGGGGAGAGCCATTTACTAAAAAAGGTTTAAAGCGATAACGTTTACCGATATCTGTAGCTGCACGATCAAGTCTGGGGAAGGTGCTGGACTGTAGTAACGCTACGTCCTCTACGCTACCGGTTTCATCAATAATCAAACGCACTACCACTGCACCCTGCTCGCCGGAGCGCTTGGAGAAAGAAGGGTAGTAGGCATCTGCATCAGGCTGATAGACCACCTCTAGTTTACCAATGTCAGTCTGAATCGGTGTGCCGCTAGCGCCCCCACTGGTTGCAGGGGCAACTGCAGCATTTTGGGTCTGAGACTGTGATTGAGACTCAGACTTACTCTGTTTCTGATTTTGATTCTGATTCTGGTTTTGTTGAGGCGTTTGTTGCGTTTGAGTTGGGCTAGGCTTTTCCGAAGTCTTTTCCTTTGGCTTTTCTTTAGTTGGCTTTTTTTCTTCTTTTGGTTTTGGTGGACTAGAGGCAGGAGGCTGCTGAGTTTTAGAGGCCTCAGGACTAACGAGATTTGCCATGACCCGTGCATCATCCATTTGGGGCGGACGCTTGCTAAGGTGAATAAATTCGAGAGCGGGAAGCGCATGCAAGAGCAATACGATTCCAATAATGATGCGTTCCGTTTTGGTAAACGGTAAATGCGTATCTAACTTTTGAAGAAAAGTACTCATCACACTTCGCCTAATAAACGTACTTTTACCAGGTGGGAAGTTAAATCTGCTGACATTAAGTCTTGTGCCATCGATAACAATAATTCTTCATTCTTGCTACTTAAGAAAGTTACTGAGCCAAAATCTTTGGCGATACTTGCCTTTTGCAGTGACTCAAGTTGCCTTTTGAGCTGGCGTACTACCGCATCACTGGTGTCAATCAGAGTAATGGATTCGCCAAGTAACTTCCGAATGCCTTTTCTTAAAAAGGGATAGTGAGTGCATCCGAGGACGAGTGTGTCAGCCCCAGCATCCTGAATAGGCTCAAGATGTTTGGCTAGGAGTTCGAGAGTTTCTTCGCTATCTGCATTGCCGGACTCAATCAAAGGAACCAATCCTGCCCCAGCTTGCTTGATAAACCGACAATCACTTGGAAGAGTCTCTAATAGGGCATTAAATTTATCGCTCTTCAAAGTAGCTTCAGTAGCAAGAACCCCCACAATATTATTTTGAGATCGCATTGCTGCTGGCTTAATGCCTGGCTCAACACCAATAATCGGAATAGATAGCATTTCCCGAATTTGTTTGATGGCTTCAGCCGTTGCGGTATTGCAAGCTACCACGATGGCGTCACAGTCATTGCCGGCTAGATAATTACAAAGAGCGAGACTGCGTGCTGTGATCCAGTCACTGGACTTTTCACCATAAGGTGCATTTGCAGAATCTGCGAGATAAATATAGTCGTGTTGGGGAAGCTGACGCAGAGCCTCATCCAAAACGGATAGACCTCCAACGCCAGAATCAAATAGCCCTATGAGTGCCAAAGTTAACTATGCTTGCTTGGTAACGAAGTCAGTAACGAAGTTGTTAATGAAGCCAATGTATTAAGCAATCTTGACCGGAATACCAGCAATCTTGGCTTGCCACTCACGTGGACCCTCATTGTGCATAGAGATGCCTTCTGAGTTCACCGCAACAGTTACTGGCATGTCTTTGACATCAAATTCATAGATTGCTTCCATGCCTAAGTCGGCAAAGCCAACTACTTTAGAGGTTTGGATTGCTTTAGATACTAAATAGGCGGCGCCACCAACAGCCATTAAGTAGGCTGATTTATGTTTCTTGATAGCCTCAATCGCCTCAGGCCCACGCTCTGCTTTTCCGATCATGGAAATTAATCCAGTTTTAGCAAGCATCATCTCGGTAAACTTATCCATACGAGTGGAAGTAGTCGGGCCTGCTGGTCCAACCACCTCATCTCTCACTGGATCAACTGGACCTACGTAATAAATGACACGATTCTTAAAGCTCACCGGCAATTCTTCACCTTTGGCGAGCATATCCTGAATACGCTTATGTGCTGCATCACGACCAGTCAAGATTTTGCCGTTGAGTAATAAAGTCTCGCCTGGTTTCCAGCTCGCTACTTCTGCAGCGGTGAGCGTATCTAGATTCACGCGTTTAGATTTTTGAACATCTGGTGTCCATGTCACATCTGGCCAATCTGAGAGTGAAGGGGCTTCCAGTTTTGCGGGGCCATCGCCATGCAAATGGAAATGCACGTGACGCGTAGCGGCACAGTTCGGAATCATGGCCACAGGTAATGAGGCTGCATGAGTGGGGTAGTCCAAGATTTTGACATCAAGAACGGTAGCTAAACCACCCAGACCTTGCGCACCAATACCGAGTTTATTTACTTTTTCATAAAGCTCTAAGCGCAGCTCTTCTATGCGATTCTGAGGGCCGCGCTCAATCAGTTCTTGAATGTCTACGGGACCCATTAAAGATTCTTTGGCCATCAACATCGCTTTTTCTGGTGTGCCACCAATACCAATACCCAGAATGCCAGGAGGGCACCAGCCTGCACCCATGGTGGGGATGGTTTTTAGAACCCAGTCCACAATCGAATCCGAGGGATTGAGCATCACCATCTTGGCTTTGTTTTCAGAGCCACCACCTTTAGCAGCGCAGATCACTTCAACACCATCACCAGGAACGATCTCATAATGGATTACAGCTGGGGTGTTATCACCCGTATTTTTACGTTTGCCAGCTGGATCAGCCAATACTGAAGCGCGCAACATATTGTCAGGATTGAGGTATGCACGACGAACACCCTCGTTTACCATATCGGAAACACTCATCGTTGCATCAGACCACTGCACATTCATACCAATTTTGAGAAATACCACTGCAATACCAGTGTCCTGACACATGGGTCGGTGGCCTTCAGCGCACATCCGGCTGTTAGTCAAAATTTGCGCAATCGCATCTTTCGCACCATGACCTTGCTCTAGTTCATAAGCCTTGCCCATAGCAGTAATAAAGTCCTTTGGGTGGTAGTAGGAGATGAACTGAAACGCGTCTGCAACGCTTTGAATGAGGTCGTTTTGTTTGATATTGGTCATGGTGATTGGCTTATTTCCACATTATTAGTAAGGTTTGTCTCATTTTAAGGGTTTGCCATAGAGCAAATCCCAAGTGTTTTCACTTATCTTCTTATGTCTAAAGGGTAAAAACCTGTCATTTTGCGACATTTTCTCGCATTTGGAGTTGATTTTAGATTATTGATTATTTGATAGAGGGCTGTAAGCATGGAACCATTAAAGCAAGAAAACCGCGTTTTTAACCCACCTGCAGAGTTTGTAAAGGGTGCGGCCATTCCGGGTATGGAAGCCTATAACAAGCTATGTGCTGAAGCTAATTCTGATTACGACGGTTTTTGGGGTCGTCTTGCTAAAGAGAACCTCTATTGGAAAAAGCCCTTTACCAAAGTATTGGACGAATCCAAGGCGCCTTTCTACAAATGGTTTGAAGATGGCACAACGAATGCCTCATATAACTGTTTAGATCGCCAAGTTGAAGCTGGCTTGGGCGATAAAACAGCCATCATTTTTGAAGCGGATGACGGCACCGTTACCAAAGTTACTTATAAAGAAATGCTCGAGCGTGTTTGCAAAATGGCAAATGCATTGCGTAAGTTGGGTGTCAAGTCCGGGGACAGCGTCATTATCTATATGGCAATGACAATCGAAGGCATTGTTGCGATGCAGGCCTGTGCCCGCATTGGCGCAATTCATTCTGTAGTGTTTGGCGGATTCTCTGCTCAAGCATTGCGTGATCGCATTATGGACGTTGGTGCCGTTGCAGTCATTACCGCCGACGGACAGTTCCGCGGCGGTAAAGCATTGCCTCTCAAAGCAATTTGCGACGAAGCGCTCTCTACTGGTGAGTGCCCTAAGGTTAAGCACGTGATCGTGAGCAAGCGCACTGGCACTGATGTCACGATGCAAGCGGGTCGTGATGTTTGGATGCAAGAGATCGTAGCTAACGAAGCAACGACTTGCGAGCCAGAGTGGGTAAGCGCTGAGCACCCTCTATTTATTCTTTATACCTCTGGCTCTACTGGTAAGCCAAAAGGCGTGCAGCACTCAACTGGCGGCTACCTCTTGTGGGCAATTCTCACAATGAAGTGGACTTTTGATATCAAGCCAAATGATGTGTTCTGGTGTACTGCTGATATTGGTTGGGTAACAGGTCACTCCTATATAACTTATGGCCCACTCGCAGTTGGGGCTACAGAGATCGTATTTGAAGGCGTTCCAACCTATCCAAATGCTGGTCGTTTCTGGGACATGATTCAAAAACATAAAGCATCTATTTTCTACACAGCACCAACTGCGATTCGTTCATTGATCAAAGCATCTAGTAATGATGAAGCCGTGCATCCAAAGAGTTATGACTTATCTTCATTGCGTCTCTTGGGTTCAGTTGGTGAGCCCATCAATCCAGAAGCGTGGATGTGGTACTACGAGCATGTTGGTAACTCCAACTGTCCAATTGCCGATACATTCTGGCAAACAGAAACTGGCGGTCACATGATTTCACCATTACCAGGTGCAACTCCAATGATTCCAGGTTCATGCACATTACCTTTGCCAGGCATCATGGCGGCGATCGTGGATGAAGCAGGCATTGATGTGCCCAATGGTAACGGCGGTATTTTGGTTGTGAAGCGCCCATGGCCTTCCATGATTCGTACGATTTGGGGTGATCCTGATCGCTTTGTTAAATCGTATTTCCCAGAAGAGTTGGGCGGTACTTTGTACTTGGCTGGTGACGGCGCAATCCGCAATAAAGATACTGGCTACTTCACTATTACTGGTCGTATCGATGACGTATTGAACGTATCCGGTCACCGTATGGGCACGATGGAGATCGAATCTTGCTTAGTGGCTAATCCATTAGTTGCAGAAGCGGCAGTGGTTGGCCGTCCTGATGAGCTGACTGGTGAAGCTATTTGCGTATTCGTAGTTCTTAAAGGTGGTCGTCCAACTGGTGATGAGGCCAAGAAGCTTGCTACTGAATTGCGTAACTGGGTTGGTAAGGAGATAGGCCCAATTGCGAAGCCTAAGGATGTGCGCTTTGGTGATAACTTGCCCAAGACCCGTTCTGGCAAGATCATGCGCCGTCTTTTGCGCGTTATTGCTAAAGGCGAGGAAGTTACTCAAGACACCTCCACCCTGGAAAATCCACATATCTTAGATCAGCTCAAAGAGTCTCTGTAAGCCGCTAAACAAGCTTTTAGAGGTCGCCCCCTTCGTCAATCGTATAATTAACGGCTGTACGGAAGGGTGGATGAGCGGTTTAAGTCACACGCCTGGAAAGCGTGCGTAGGTTAATAGCCTACCGCGGGTTCGAATCCCGCCTCTTCCGCCATGTATTAAGAAAGCCACCTTCGGGTGGTTTTTTCTTTATAACTTCCCGTAATATCTTAGAAGTTCAGTAAGAAAAGAAATAAATTGAAATAAAGCGAAATAAAGCGAAACAAAAAAGTTATACAAAAAACTAATTACAAGGTAGAGAAAATATGATTTTTGCAATTTTATTAATGGATAAACCCGGCACTGCTGATTTACGCATTCAGATCCGTCCAGAGCATCGCGCATACCTAGCGCAGCTTTCAGATCGCATGGCCTTTGCAGGACCCCTGACAACAGAAGATGGCAAAACTACATTAGGCAGTTTGATTGCAATTGATTTCCCCAGCAGAGCTGATGTAGACGCATGGCTAAAGGATGAGCCTTATACCAAAGCTGGCGTTTATGAAAAACCAATTATTCATGCCTTTAATAATATGTGGGAACAAAAGGCAGGCTTTCCTCCTGCAAAATAATGCCATGATTTAAGCAGGGCTGTTACTTTTGATATATCATCGGATGATATATTAAGAGTAATGAAAAAACGTGGGCTTACTACTCTTTTGGATTTACATCAGGAGGTCATTGATCAAGGTGATGGTTACTGGGTAAAGATAGAAGCTTGGGAAGTTGAGCTTAGTGAAGGAATGCCTCACGGCATACGTTATTCATTAACCTTGCATAGCCCAAAAGGACTGAGAATTCTGGGTTATGACAATGCTCATGCGATAAGGTTAAGAACAGGCTATTCAGGAAGAAAATTAGCATACGACCACAAGCATCGCAGTTCTACCGATCCTGGCATTCGCTATGACTTTAAAGATGCACATGAACTCTTGCGTGATTTTTTTGCAGATGTTGATAAGGTCTTAAAACTGGATAAACAGAAATGAAAGTTATCAAAATTGGGATTGCATCACAAAAAGATATTCGGGCGCGTATTTTGGCTATCGCTAAGGGCGAGCTAAAGCCTAAGGCAACTGATCCAAAGATTTGGTTCACCTCAATGCGATCCTTGGCGGAAGTCTTGAGCGATGAAAACAGGGCTTTATTGCATGTCATTAGAGCTTCCAAACCAGTATCAATTTCGGAACTGGCAGAGCTGACTGGAAGAAAGCAGGGAAACTTATCTCGTACGCTTAAAACAATGTCCCATTACGGCTTGGTTGAAATGCTGCAAGAGTCCAGGGCCATCAGGCCCGTGGCTTGCGGTGATCGATACGAGATAAGTCTTCGATAAATTAAAGCGGCTTGATTTGTAGTTTTCTAAACTTAATAATGCCGCCAGCCGATTGTAGGGCGATTGGACCCTCTGCAAATTTACTGTCTTGGCCATTGGCTACGGTGACAACGCCATTCATCATGACTTTAAAGTTGGAGCCGTTTGCAATAATCTCCATGGTGTTCCAACGTCCACCTGCCTTGGGAACTGGGTCGACTTTGGCCACGTCCACAATCGCACCAGTTGCGTATGCTTGCTCGGGGCGTGTATCCCAAATATTGACCTCATAGGCGTTTGCTGCAGAGACTTTAGAAGGGTCTTGGCAGCGAATAAAAATACCGCTATTGGTATTGGACTCGGCATAAAACTCTGCCTTGATAACAAAATTTTTGTAAGACTTAGTGCTCACTAAAAAACCAGAAGGTTTATTGCCTTCCACAATGCCATTGCCGATCACCCAGTTCGCGCTGCCAATAATGTTCCAACCATTCAAACTTACGCCGTCAATGAGGTCTGTAAAGCCATCTGAGTTTTGGGCATTTGCCATGCCGCCAATAGTTAAAGCGAAAAGAAAAAAAACTGATAAGGCAAGTTGCTTTAAAAAGGTTTTCATAATGTCTCCCGAGGATATTTATTGTGTATAAATTTCATTTTTACTGATATTGGGCTATAAAGACAAGTCAGCAATATGAGTCTAAGACACCAGGGATGTGAAAAGAGGGGGTAGCACTCGATATTGAGATCAGAATCAAGTAGACTTAAGGCCATGAATTCAACAAAATTTCGCATACTCTGTCTTGCAACGGCTTTGACTTCCCTGAGCCTTGTAGGTTGTGGCTCGATCGAATCTGCCGCTCAAGACGACTGTACATCGATTGGCTGGCAGATAGATAGCAAAGGCTATCAGGAATGCTACAAAGCTAGGATCTATGAACGCAAACTGGACTACTCATTGCCCCCTGGGGACAAGCCATCCCCATCTCTCTTGTAATCAGGGTATACCCTCAATTCAACTCCTTGAGCTCCGTCAAGGACTTACGGCGACGAATAACGCAAAATAATGTTTTATTTTACGAATTAGTCGCTGGCAAAGTATTTGGCTTGGCAGCGATTTTTAAAAAGTAAATTAGTGTTTAGCTTTGCTTGGTGCTGAGCACAAAATAGCTTTAAAGCTTGAGATCAAGGCTTAAATTAGAGACTAAGAACTATGAATCATCCAAAGCCTTCTGGAGAAGTCAAAGCGGTTGCTATTGCAACAGCAGATGATTTAAGAGAAACCATTCGTCGCAAGAGTAAGTTAAAAGGTCGTCAAGCTGATGATGCTTCTATTGCGCAGGTGCGCCAGTTAATTGGCGATGCACCACATCGTCGTGACTTGCTGATTGAAAACCTCCATAAGCTCAACGATGAATACCGCGCCTTGCATGATCGTCATTTGGTTGCACTTGCAAAAGAAATGAATCTGCCAATGGCAGAGGTGTACGAAGTAGCTACTTTCTATCACCACTTCGAGGTAGTGCGCGGCAATGATCCTGTTGCAGATATTCTTATCCGAGTTTGTGACGGCATTGCCTGTGAATTAGCGGGCGCACAAAATCTCTTGGCTAAATTGCCGTCCATCCTTGGCAATCCGAATATTAAAGTTGCAGCAGCCCCATGCGTAGGACGCTGTGAGCAAGCTCCTGTAGCAGTAGTACATCAATACCCAGTGTTATTTGCGGATACCGATAAGGTAAAAGCCGCAGTAAACAATAAATTAACTACCCAACCCATGGCCAAAGATGATGCTGTCTTTGATCCTGCCGCATTAGCAGGGCACGGCGTATCTCCTCAGGGGGAGAATCAAGCAGTTTCACCAGATTATGTTGGTTATGAGGCTTATCGTGCCAAAGGCGGATATGCACTCGCTAAAGAAATTTATGAAGGTAAGAAAGATGCCGAGAGCATCATCAAGGCAATGGAAAGCTCTGGCTTGCGTGGTCTAGGCGGCGCAGGTTTTCCAGCAGGACGTAAATGGCGCATCGTAAAAGATCAAGTCGCTCCTAAATTGATGGCCGTAAACATTGACGAAGGTGAGCCAGGAACATTTAAAGATCGTACTTACTTGGAGCGGGATCCGCATCGATTTTTAGAAGGCCTTCTCATTGCCGCTAGCGTGGTTGGTATTGACGCTTGTTACATCTATTTGCGCGATGAATATCACGGTTGCCGCGAGCTTCTTGAAAAAGAATTAGCGAAGCTCCAAGCAAATCCACCATTCCCAATGCTAAATATTGAGTTGCGTCGAGGTGCTGGTGCTTATATCTGCGGTGAAGAGTCTGCCATGATTGAAAGTATCGAAGGCAAGCGTGGCGAACCACGTATGCGTCCTCCATACATTGCACAAGTGGGCTTATTTGGACGTCCCACTTTAGAACATAACTTCGAGACTCTGTATTGGGTGCGCGATATTGTTCAACGTGGACCGGAGTGGTTTAGCTCATTTGGTCGCCATGATCGCAAAGGCTTACGTAGCTTTAGCGTAAGTGGGCGCGTCAAGATGCCGGGTGTGAAGTTAGCACCAGCAGGTATTACGATTCAAGAATTGATTGATGAGTACTGTGGCGGAATGCAAGATGGCCACAAATTCTATGGTTACCTGCCGGGCGGTGCATCAGGCGGTATCTTGCCTGCGACCATGAATGACATCCCACTCGACTTCGATACTTTGCAGCCTTATGGTTGTTTCATCGGTTCTGCCGCTGTCATGGTATTTAGCGATAAAGACAAAGCGCGTGATATGGCTTTGAATGTGATGCATTTCTTTGAACATGAGAGTTGTGGTCAGTGCACGCCTTGCAGAGTGGGGACAAGCAAAGCTGCCAAACTCATGCAAGCTAAATCATGGGATCAAGAAACTTTAGAAGACTTAGCCACTGTGATGGTGGATGCTTCTATTTGTGGTCTTGGTCAAGCTGCCCCAAACCCTATTCGTTGTATTCAAAAATATTTCCCTGAAGAGGTGCAATAAGGAAGTTCAATAAAAAGGGAATGACGAGACAAACATGAACGCACCAACAAATCCAAAAGAGCTCGAACTCCAAACAGTTGAGTTCAAGCTAGACGGCAAGACGATTGTTTCCTATGAGGGCGAAACAATTCTGAAAGCTGCCAAGCGCGACACGGGATTGATATTCCGCATCTGTGTTTCAAAGATGGCTATCGCCCTGACGGCAATTGCCGTGCTTGCGTAGTAGAAATTAATGGTGAGCGTACTTTGGCACCTAGTTGCTGCAGAAGTCCTACCCCAGGCATGGAAGTTAAAGCCAATAGCGAACGCGCTGTAAAGAGCCAAAAGCTGGTTCTCGAGATGTTGCTCTCCGATATGCCGGACGAAGGCTTTAAGTGGGTTGGTGATACCGAGGCGGAAGAGCAAGCGCATCAACATGGCGAGCTGAGCACTTGGGCAACACGTATGGATGTGACTGTTCGTCCAGAACTCAAAGCGCTTCGGCGTGAGAAGGTCGGTAGTGATATTTCACATCCAGCGATGGCTGTGAACTTAGATGCCTGTATTCAATGTAATCGTTGTGTGCGTGCTTGTCGTGAAGAGCAAGTAAATGATGTGATTGGTTACGCTATGCGCGGTAGTCATAGCGAGATCGTATTTGATCTGAATGACCCAATGGGCGATAGCACTTGCGTTGGCTGTGGTGAATGTGTGCAAGCTTGTCCAACGGGTGCATTAATGCCCAAAGGCTTGATTGGTTCACAAATAGTTGATCGCAAGGTGGATTCAGTTTGCCCATTCTGTGGTGTTGGCTGTCAAATTACATATAACGTTAAAGATGAAAAGATTGTTAGCGTTGAGGGTCGTGATGGCCCCGCTAACCATAATCGTCTGTGCGTAAAAGGCCGTTTTGGTATGGACTATATCCATAATCCACAGCGCCTTACCAAGCCATTAATTCGTAAAGCAGGCGTAGCAAAGGATGAAGCTTTGCTTGAAGGCAACCAAGATTGGTCCAATATCTTCCGTGAAGCAACTTGGGAAGAGGCGTTAGAGGTTGCCGCTGGTGGACTCAAGAAGCTAAAAGATCAACATGGCTTAAAAGTATTGGCTGGATTTGGTTCTGCCAAAGGTAGCAATGAAGAAGCTTATTTATTCCAAAAGCTGGTGCGTACGGGTTTTGGTAGCAATAACGTAGACCACTGTACCCGTCTTTGTCACGCTTCTTCGGTGGCTGCGTTATTAGAGGGTGTTGGTTCCGGTGCGGTAAGCAATCAAGTGAATGATGTCGAGCACTCGAGCATGATTTTTTTAATTGGCTCAAATCCAACAGCAAACCATCCTGTAGCAGCTACTTGGTTTAAGAACGCTGCAAAACGTGGCGCCAAAATTGTCTTGTGTGATCCACGAGCAACAGAGATCAGTAAGCATGCCTGGCGCACTATGCAATTTAAGCCTGATACTGATGTGGCTATGCTTAATGCCATGATCTATACGATTATTGAAGAGGGCTTGGTTGATCAAGACTTTGTGCAAAATCGCTCAAACAATTTTGAAGCTTTAAAAGCAAACATCAAGGGCTACAGCCCAGAAGCCATGGCGTCGATCTGCGGTATTCCAGCAGAAACTCTGCGTGAAGTAGCTAGAGAGTTCGCTACTACGAAGTCTGCCATGATTTTGTGGGGCATGGGCGTGAGTCAGCATGTGCATGGCACAGACAATGCGCGCTGCTTAATTGCATTAGTAAGTATCACTGGTCAAATTGGCAAGCCTGGTTCAGGCTTGCATCCATTACGTGGTCAGAACAACGTGCAGGGCGCCAGTGATGCAGGCTTGATTCCAATGATGTTTCCAAACTATCAGCGTGTTGATAATCCAGAAGCGCATGCTTGGTTTGAGAAGTTCTGGGATACCCCATTAGATAAAAAGCCTGGCTATACCGTGGTGGAGATCATGCATAAGATCACTGCTCCTGACAGTGATCCAGATAAGATTCGCGGTATGTATGTCGAAGGTGAGAACCCTGCGATGAGCGATCCCGATCTCAATCACGCACGTCATGCATTAGCTGCATTGGAGCATTTGGTTGTTCAAGATATCTTCATGACAGAGACTGCGCTCTTAGCTGATGTGGTATTGCCAGCGAGTGCTTGGCCTGAGAAGGTGGGTACCGCTAGCAATACTGACCGTATGGTTCAAATGGGCAAGAAGGCGATTGACCCCCCAGGTGATGCAAAACCTGATTTGTGGATTATTCAAGAGATTGCTAAGCGCATGGGTCTGTCCTGGAATTACCAAGGCCCTGACGCAGGCGTTGCAGAGGTCTATGATGAGATGCGTCAAGCAATGCACGGTGCTATCAAGGGTATTACGTGGGAGCGTCTAGAAAAAGAATCTAGTGTGACATACCCATGTTTATCCGCTGAAGATCCAGGTCGTCCAATCGTATTTGATGACG